>Ga0181517_10001047_pt1 | contig 32597 bp, 26 predicted proteins | sample PEATcosm2014_Bin_31_FD_119748 | JGI IMG/M metagenome (GOLD analysis project Ga0181517, IMG submission 119748) | Peatland microbial communities from MTU Mesocosm Facility, Houghton, MI, USA - PEATcosm2014_Bin01_30_metaG | ecosystem: Environmental > Terrestrial > Soil > Wetlands > Peat | place... | reverse complement strand
CAGATGATTGTGCTCTGGGCAGCAGAAAGTGTTGGTCACGCCTGGACGGTTGGGCCGGTGAATCTCCTTGCCGCACCATGTGCAATTCGTGATGCGCACTTCGAGAAACCACGATTTCTTCTCGCACTCCTCGGAGCAGTAGAACCGAAACCTGGTTGGTTCGTAATTGCCGGCTGGTGCGAAGCCATTGCAGCCAGGCCGGCTGCATGGCTTCTCGTTGACGCCAATGGTACGGTAGCGGGTCCGCTTGACGACCTCGGATCGGCATTCGTAGGTCGGGCAATAAAAATGCGTGCGGCCTGGCCAGCAGCCGAAGGCTGGCAACTCCTTGCCGCATACCTCGCAGGATTTCTCGCCTGCTTCATAGCACTTGCGTATGTACTTGGTCACTATTTCCTCGATTGGGTGCACTTGTACGCTTCAATGAGCTGGAACACATCGCGGCTGTCAAAGCGCTCTTCGTCGCAAATCCGAATTGCTCGGAGTTGCTCTGTATTAATGAGCCAACTGATCTTCTCTTCTTCGAGTTGCAAGAGGGCCATCACATCGGCCCTCCGCAGCAATCGGCGTTCTTGCTGAGACATTTTGTCCTCCTGAATGCAGCATGCAGGAGGGAGGGTAGACAACCAAAGACTCGGCCTCTTGGCGTCAACCACTGACAAAAGTTAGTTGAGGTCGGAGAGACTGACAGCTTCGGCGGCGCTCAAATGTGTATTCACGGCATGGGCTAGGCCGGGTGCCATTGTTCTGAAATGCTTGAGTTGTCAAATAATCATGCATTAACCCAAGCAGCGATAAAATGGTTGGGTTAAGCATACCGGAGGGAAAAACCCAAGAGGCGTACAATCCATTTATGTTCAATAGGTTGAACGCTAAACAGGCTGGCTCACAAGGCGGCAAGGCCAAGACTAAAGCCAAGAGCCAAACCGCACGGACCAATGGAAAGTTAGGCGGGCGTCCGCCGTCGAAAACGCTGGCGGAACGATTGCTCCGCCGATCCATTCATCCGGAGCAGCAGAAGTATATCCGTCTGGCGCTGAGCGGTATGCTCGCTAACGAGCGGCACCAACTCGAAGAGTACTTCCATCTGACGGCCGGGCTCCTCGAGGAGTACTATGCGCACGACGAAGAAATGTTTAGGACAATGGATAGCACTCTCTGGAGGACGAAGTCTCGACGAGTCCCTAAAGAAATCCAATACTTAATCAAGAAGTTTCGACTAGCAGCGAACTACTATCTCCGAGACGTTCCCGTGCCAACACCCTATTTAGTCGACTATAGACAACGATCACAGGGTGAACAGGAGGCGTGGTATCGCAACCATTCGGATTCGAGAGTGCCATGTCCGCCCTTGAAGGGGCGTACGGACGTGAGACAGCTGCCAGACTTTCGTCTAATCGAATTGAAGCACAAGAATGGAATGATTTGGACCGTGAAGGACTTGAGCGATATTAGCGGGCAATGGACGAAGGAGCGCGCTGACGCAGCCATCAAGTGGCTCCACTATAAATACCCTCAGAGGCCTTCGAAGCAGAGTGTTTCCAAGGCTAGAAGTGATCGGGATGAGGAGCTCTTTGCCGAGATTCCTTTCTGACTGAGGAATCTTCGACATCGCGAGGCCAGATGCTACGGCGGTCGGAAGTTTAGCCGGCCGCGAGTCCGCCGCCAGCACCCTAAACGGAATAGCGGCGGACTTGGCTACTGGGTCCAGGCATCCTGACAAATGAAAATCAGCGGCGCGATCCGGTCGATGGTTGTTCCGATGCCTGCGGCGATCGAACGGAGGCACGTCGGATTTGGAGCCGAGCCAGCCTCGACCGCCGCCCAATACGCTGCCTCCATTCCGGCTTCAGCTGCTGCTTCTTCTATTGAACGGCCACACTTCTCGCGACAACTCCTGATGCAAGCGCCGAACACCCTGGACATCGATTCCCTCCGGATCGCGGCGAAATCGGTATGGCTGTTCTTATCGACGGCCGTCCCGGGTGGGGATTGCCTCGCAGAGTTGTGCAAAGTGCCTTCAGTTGATTGAGGCATTAAATTGATCATTCTCGTCTCTTTCTGTTCCTGCTGGTGCGCCGTCCTTAGCGACGGGGGTGAGTGAAACCGGAACGTTGGTGCGTTACACAACTACTCGTAGCTCCTTCTCAAAGATGCGAATTGCGAGTCCCAAGAGCAGCATTGGCAAGAGCCCTCCGAGCACTCGGACTATGAGTGACTGCATAGCGAATCACCTCCTTCCCGTTTGAAGCCCTCCTGCGGGCGTGCCTTTGGTAGAAAAGCGGTGGAGAGCACGATGAATGCAAGTGCAGAAATCGTGCGTTTGAAAACCAGAGGGAGATCCATGGAAAAATCACCAGCCGCGACAAACGGCCTGATTTCAGTAAGGGAAATCGCCGCATCGCTGGAGGTTCGGCCTGCGACGGTCTATCGCTGGACATACTTGAAACACCCGCTCCCCGTGCAGCGCAGCGGACGCAGGGTTCTCATCGCCATCGACGACCTGATCGACTTTCTCAATGCGAGGATGCCGAAATCACCGGCGCGAATACCAGAACCTGAAGTGGAGAAGAAAAGGAGCACCTCAAATCAAGCGGTATCATCACCGAGCCAGGGCGCCGCGGCCGCCAGCAAGCTGATTCCGCAGCCAACCTCAGGAGGCGGCGAGCGGGAATTGGGCCACTTCCGAAGCGGCGACGTCCCGCGCATCGCTATGCTTACGAGCTTTCAATTGGTCGGATGGAACTGATGAATCTACCGGACAGCCGGGCTCCTATACTAGATAGCTTTTAGGAGCCCTTGCGCGTGTTGAGTTGGCCGAGCTGTTGCTTCGTCCACCATGTCCGTCATCCCCGCAGCTTTGGTTGATGGCGGCCGGCTCGGCAAACTTAATTCAACAAATGTTATGAGGAGAACGACATTGGAAACTGATCTCGCAATCACGCCCAAACGACTTGGGCTCATTGAAATCGACACCTTCTGCCCAAGATGTTATTGGTATTTGCTCAAGCAGAAATTCCATCCTCCGTTTGACCACTTTGGCGGTGCCATCTTCAAATCGATGGAACAGGCGCAGATGGCCATCGTCGGAGGTCTGATGGAGAAGGACGGGTGCCTTCCAGAAGAATTCGCGCCCTTTTGCGACTTGGTGGGGCGGGTAGAATTTCCTCGTAACTGGAGAGAGTTCAAGCACCGCCTTGATTCGGGTGTCCTTTTGTATGGCGAGCCGGATGATATTTGCCAAGTATCAGATGGGTCCATCGCTGTGATCGATTTCAAAACGAGTCGACCCAAGGACGGCAAAGACCCGCTGGGAGGCGTCTATCGTATTCAGATTCTGGGGTATTCTTTCATTGCTGAATTTGGACTGAAGCTCGGCGAGGTGTCGAAGGGCGGACTGCTCTACTGGGGGGCCGAGCACGAAAAAGTGGTAGCTGATCCAGATAAGTATTACCGCGCAAAAAAGCTCTGGATGCCTTTTGTTCCCAAGCCCGTTGCGTTCGACATAGATTACAAGCAGCTCGATGCACCTCTGAAGGAGGCGGTCCGGCTTTGGGAAGCCGATGCTCCTCCGGACGGCGCTAAGAAATGTAAGGACTGCAAGCGGCTCGACACTCTCCTTGCGATTGATACTGGAGTGCAGGAACTCGTCACCGTCAGTGACCAGCTCATGCTCTCTCGTTCGGGTAATGACCCTTGGGTGAGGAGTTACGTTCAGCAGCGCATCAATGATCGTCTCTCCGTCCGCCGCTCAGCATGGATGGATCTCCAGGACCAAGCCGGAGACTTGAACTTCGAGAACGATGGACTGGTTGCGAACTGGGGGTCCGACCAGCTTTTGGGCTAAGCATGGCATGCCTTCTGGCGCTCCGTTCGCAGTTTCGTCGGAAGCAAAGCAAAAGCAGGCGCGGGTCATTCTTGATTGGCTCGCGTGGTATTCTTGAATTGCCTTGGCTACTGATAGTGGACAGGGCGGCAAACAACTCAACTACAGATACAGGCCCGCCTGCCTGGATTACTGAAAGGCCCTGAGGAATGCGACTTCGGGGCCTTTCTGTCTTGCCCGCAGTTGCGAAAACGCGGAAGCGTTCTTGCGGTCTCGTCCGAAGCGATCTCGGGCAGTTTTTCCGTGCACGTTCCGGCCATGATCGCCATTGATGGACCGGTCGATGGGCAATTCAATCCTTCTACGGTACGAATTTGAGTTGACGAATTCCGTCCACGACCACACCAGTTGCAAGGCAGTCGTCTTCGTTATAGTCGAGGATGCGCTGCTTGATCGCGGGATCCCCAGTTTCGATCCATCTGTTGTACCATTCGATGGACGCCGCGCCTGATGGGTTTGTGTCCCGCCACTGAAATCCAAGATGTTGCGCCAAGGTTTTAATGGATTGATCGTAAAGCGGCCACTCCGTGGCCTTCTTGACCACGTCAGAATAGAGATCTACCATTTCGGGACTCCCAAAAAGCGTTTCAACCTCCTGCACGGTACATACTGCTGGATACTTTTCTGCGAGCTTCTTATACTCAGTCCGCTCATATTTGGAGTAGTAGTAGACCGTTGAATCGTGCACGCACCCTGTCAGGTAATTCCAAGCTTTCAGAAATGCGGATTCTTCATGTGCCGACTCGATTCCATCGGCAAAGAAGGGAACAAATTGTGCGGTGTCAGGTTGGCCGTAAAGCCGCTCAACAAAGCCATGCAAATATACGACTCCTCGCATCGGGTCAGCTTCGATGTCAAAGTAGACCTCCCTTTGCGTGACTGGAAAGGCAACGGCATCCTTGAGGTAGGCTGTCGCGCCCGGAGTGTTCAACAAGCGAGCTCGAGCGTGAAACTTCAGCAAACTATCCGGACCGATCCCTGGAAACACCGTCTTCTCCTTTTGAACGTAAGATGCCGGATCAGATGCCGCGAAGGCCTGAATCGTCGGAATGATTCCGACGATCGCATCTCTCTTAGCCCTTCCTAGCTCAGCTATGAGCGTCAAATCGTTTCCCGTCACTAATTCTTCCTTGCAGTAAGAATGCCAGTGGCAAAGCTTGCACACCGCACAGAGCGCAGGGCTCGATGAGCGTGTTTGTGCAAGAATTGCTCGAAGCTCAGCCAGAGCTCCCAAGTAACTGTCCCACCAGGTCGCCGTGTTGCGGACTCCTTGCGGGTCCATCAGCGGGTAAGGAACCACCTTTCCAGCGCGATCAACGATATAAGGAGTTCGTGTTGTATCGCCAAGCCCGAGTTGTTCCAGAATCAGCACATAGTGAGCAAGTTGAAACGCATAATGGCGCTTCAGTTTGCCATCGCTTTCATCGCCCGCGAAACCCGAGCCGGATTTTATGTCGCCGGGCATGTAGCCGCTCCCGCGAAGTTCCAGGAGATCGGGTTCACCAATCAAATCACCGGAGGTTAGGCGACCGCCGTAAATTAAAGGCTCCCGTCGATTCATCGCTGCACGGGTTTCCTTCTCGCGAGTGGCAATGTCGACCAGCTTCATGTTTGCCGTGATGTTTAACCCCGCGGCGATGTTGTTTTCATGTGTCACGCCTTGTTCCCAAAGCAGCTCGACAAAAGGAGACGTTTCGTCTCTATCGGCTTCGTCGCCGAACGCATCGCGGAACACCCTATGCGGGCACTGAACGTAGTCGTAAAGTTGTGTAGCAGAAATCATTGTTAGAATCTTTCCGCTCGTTCGATGTTGACCTGTCAAAATTGCATATCAGATGGAGTGAGAACGAGCTGTACGCTCCAAGAGAATGAGGCGGAATTGCTGGAGAATTCCCCCGATTGCTTCAGCGTCAACGGAGTTCAACGATCGCTGACCGCAAGTCTACCGCCAGTGAGGGGTTACAACAACAATCGAAACGTTTGGCGATGATATTGGTGGTGGAGTGCTTGGGTGTAGCCGATGTCACTTCCGCGGTCTGGCATACTTGCGCCAACGAAAACACGAAGGAAGCAGCACTTCAGGATTCCGGCGTAGAATTGTGGAAAACTGAATTGAAGTGAAGGGTCTCAATGGCAAAGGCATCGAAAAGAACGTCGTCCAATTATCAGTTCGCATTTGGCCCTGGCTTCCTGCAGGATCATCTTGGCCGCATTATGGATGATCCCCAGACCGCGATACTGGAACTCATTGCCAATGCGTACGACGGGGGTGCGAGCAAAGTAGTGGTGCGCTGGCCGGCATTGCCCGGGGACACACTCTCGGTGTCCGACAATGGCACTGGAATGACACGCGATGAACTTGAAAGCCGCTGGCGGACGTTTTCTTACGACCGGACGGCGGAGCAGGGACCATATGTCCAGTTTCCGAAGGGGACCCAATCTCAAAAGCGCATAGCATTCGGGCATAACGGCAAAGGCAGATTCAGCCCATTCTGCTTTGCCGATGAATACCAGATCGAAACCACGAAGGACGGAACTGTCGTCTGTGCCTCCGTTGGCAAGACTGATGGCGGAGCCATGCCATTTGAACTCCGGGTAAAAAGCGCGAAGAAGGGCAACGGTCACGGAACGGCCATCACGCTGAATTGCGCAAACATAATGCTCGCTGACGGCCAGATCAGAGATTTGATTGGCTACAAGTTTGCCGTGGACCCGAGTTTTGAGGTGCTCGTAAACAACCAACAAGTTCGACTGTTGAGTCTGAAAGACCGGCTATCGACGCGTTATCTGGATGTAGAGGGTGTTGGGCAAGTTCGGCTGCACCGGCTTGATCCCCAAAAGCAGGAACGAACGATGCGCCTGAAAGGGATTGCGTGGTGGGTGAACAACAGAATGGTTGGCGAGCCCTCCTGGGATGGACTGGACGGGGAGGGCCAATATCTCGATGGACGCAGTACTGAGGCGAAGCGGTTTAGCTTCATTGTGGAAGCGGATTTGCTACGATCCGACACAAATGCAGACTGGAGTGGCTTCAAGCCAACTCCAGCCGTAGAGTCTGTTAGAAAGACGGTACATAATGCGGTCGTGGAAGAGTTAAGGGCACTTGTGGTTGACGACCGGAAGGCTTCAAAGAAGGCTGCTATTGCTCAGCACAGAACCTTGATAAAGCAATTGCCTCCGCTGTCCCAGTGGCAAATTGGAAAATTCATCGATGAGGCGCAAGAGAAATGTCCCAGCTTGAACGAGCGGGAGCTCGCCAGCACCATAGAGATTTGGGGCAAACTTGAGCAGAGCCGTTCAGGATATGACCTCTTGCGGCAACTCGCCAGTTGCTCGTCCGAAGATCTCGATACCTGGAATAGCCTCATGCTGAAGTGGACAGCCAGCAACGCAGAAGTTGTCCTAAGCGAGCTTGAAAGACGGCTCAATGTCATCAGCGAGCTTCAAGACCTTATTCGAGACAGAAACTCAGACGAGGTGCATGATCTTCAGCCCTTGTTTGAACGCGGCCTTTGGATCTTCGGCCCGGAATACGAGTCGGTGGAATTCACGTCCAATCGGGGGATGACGCATGTAGTACAGGAGTTCTTCGGCCTCAAAAACGTCACAGCCTCTCGAAAGCGCCCAGACTTTGTTGCACTGCCTGACTCATCCATCGGAATCTATTCCGCTGACGATTTTGCAAACGGTGAAGTCGCAGGCGTCAGAAAGATTCTAATCGTCGAGCTGAAAAAGGGCGATTTTGAGCTAACGCAGAAAGAACTGGATCAAGCGCGCGACTATGCACGCGAACTGCGCACCAAAGGTTGTGCCAAGGTCGACACTGTAATTGAAGCAATCGTTCTCGGCGCGAGCATTGAATCAGGCTTAGAGCAGATGCGTGTCGGGGATAAGACAACCATCGAGCCATACATATATGACGTGATTCTCAAAAGGGCACATTCCCGTGTGTTCAACCTGGCCAAAAAGATACGAGAGTCAGCCCCAGCAATACCACGCGATGCCGAGGTCGATGACGTATTGAGCGAATCGACCCTCGATGACCTGTTCGCGCGTGGTGCAGCCCCATCAGAACCCAGCCCAGGCCATCCATCCCTGTAAAGGTTTCGGATCGGATATCATACCCGATTCGGTTCCCCATCAAACCCCGGCGGGGAGTTAAACTCATTTGGAGCCAATCAAATGCGCTGCAACGGCGCCCAGTGTAGCGGGTGCCTGGAGCGTCCGCTCCCAGGAGAGCCCAATTGCCAGCCGCTCGGATTGAAATCGCCACGACGCTCGAGATTCTGGAGCGGTTTGATGGCCTGCCGTCTCTCAAACGGCTGCAGGCGCACCTCAATCTGGACCCGGAGAACGCGCCGATCTCGCGGCGCGGCTGGAAAACAGCCAACCGCGACCTGCTGGCTGCCGATCCCGCCATAACGGCGTCAGTGGGGGCGGAGACGGGGCTTTTCGGCCCGGAGCAGAGCTTCAAGGTCGTTTATTGCCGGCTGAAAACAGAAGACTTACGCCTCACGGATGAACGAGCAGTTGTTGCCGAGCTGCTTCCGCACTACCCCTATACATTGTTTGTATTCTCGGATGGCGGCCAGAAGCGCTTCCATTTTCTGAACGTAAAGGACGAGCCCACCGGCCAGAAGCGCCGGCTCTTCCGGCGAATCACCGTTGGGAGCGGGGAGCGTCTCCGGACTGCAGCAGAGCAGTTGGGAAAGCTCGACGGTGAAGAGCTACGAAATCTCCCGCTCTCCGAAATCCAACGGCGATTCGATGAGGCCTTTGATGTTGGGCCGGTCACGAAGAAGTTCTTCGAGGAGTACAAACGCGCCTTTCTCTTGGTAAAGGGATCAATCAAAGGCTTCAAGGGAAATGAAGAGGGGGAGGAGGCGCGTAATCTTTTCACCCAGCGATTGTTCAACCGACTGATGTTCATCGCATTCATCCAGAAGAAGGGCTGGCTGAAGTATCAGGGTGACGCAGACTACCTGAAGGCGCTTTGGAGGGCGCATCAGCGCGACACATTCGCGAGCAAAGGCACGTTCTACTCTGATCGCCTGCAGTTGCTTTTCTTTGCGGCCTTCAACCGGGATGTAAATATCGTCGGGGCCGGCAGGAGCGGGGCGATTGAGACCCTCATCGGAACTCCACCTTACCTAAACGGCGGACTCTTTGAGAGAGACGCCTACGACGACAACCCTAAGATTGTGGTCCCGGACGACGGAATCGATCAGGTGATCAACGGCCTATTTGAACAGTTCAACTTCACCATTACAGAGTCGACACCCCTCGATATAGAGGTTGCCGTTGATCCCGAGATGCTGGGGAAGATATTCGAAGAGTTGGTCACAGGCCGGCACGAGTCTGGTAGTTACTACACGCCAAAGCCGATTGTTAGTTTCATGTGTCGGGAGGCCCTGAAAGGCTATCTTGAGTCACAGGTTTCAAGCGAATCAAAAGAAGCGATAGGTCGCTTTGTTGATAAGCACGAGGCTAGCGACCTTATAAATGCAGAAAAGATTCTCGATGCACTACGACGCGTCACCGTGTGCGACCCCGCTTGCGGGTCGGGTGCCTATTTGCTGGGCATGCTGCATGAGCTTCTAGACTTGCGGCAGTGCCTCTTCCAAACAAAGAAGGTAGACCCGCTCTCGGTCTATGAGCGAAAGCTGGATATCATTCTGTGCAATATCCACGGTGTCGATCTCGACGCGTTTGCGGTTAATATTGCACGGCTTCGGCTGTGGTTATCGCTCGCGGTTGACTACGCTGGCGCGGTTCCGGAACCGTTGCCCAATCTGGACTACAAAATCGAGCGAGGAGATAGTCTTACAGCGCCTATCTCAGTTGAGATCGGCGCGCAAGGTAGCTTTGTCACAACAGCCATTCATGAGTACCTCAAACTTAAGCGCGAATACTTGGACACCCACGGTTCGCGCAAAACTGAACTGAGGCGTCAGGTTGACGCAAAGAAGATCGACGTTACCTCATGGATTTGGGGCAACGTCGAGGTGAAAGGCTTCGATTGGTGCGTCGAGTTTGCGGAGATCTTCCTGGCCAAGGGATTTGACATCGTGCTTGCGAATCCGCCGTATGTGCGGGCCGACGCTCAATTCAAGCACCTTGATCCAGAACCGCGACAAGCAGCGATTGCTGGTTGGAAAAAGTATCGACAAGACTTGATTCGGTCCGATCAGTACGAGACATTGAAAGAGAAGTGGGATTTATATATCCCATTTCTCGAACGTACTTTCCAAATGTTGAAACCGTGCGGAATGATGGCATACATTATCCCAGATGCGTATAACTCGAACAAGTATTCGGAAGCCTCCCATGAACTCTTTCTACGGGAAGCAACGATACGCCGAATAGACTTTTGCTCTGGGATCGACATCTTTGACGCCGGAGTTCACAACACTATCCTTTTCTTTTGCAAACAGACGGCTCGCGGCTCAGTACCTTTACGAGTCTTGCATCCTGCGCCTGACGTTGAACAGTTCATGACAGAATTCCAGGTACTCCCAAGCCTATCTCAAGATGAAATGGGGCAAGCGCTCTTCAGACCTCAAGAAAGGAGCAAATTAACAACATTCGACTCCGTTATTCTGTCGCGCATTTGTTATATCAGCAAAGGGATGGCCCTGCATGCGCATGAGTCCAAGGCGCCTAACCAGTTCAAGGCGGAAGACCTGGTTTCAAGTAAGCAAGATGCTCGGCACCCGAAGCAGTATGCGGAAGGGAAAGACATCGAACGCTGGACTACAAAGCCAACAAAATTCCTCGAATACGGCACGACGCGATCACCCAAGAAGGTGAGCCGACCTACATTTCCAGAATTGTATGAGGTTAGCGAGAAACTTATATCTATGGACATCGCGGCAGACAGAACTGTCGTGACACTGGACAAGTCGCAACTATTTCACAATCACTCGGCTTGGTCATTTGTATCGTGGCATTTGTTAAAAGGGGTCACAAATCGATCCATCAAAAAGACCGCTGTATATCGGAACGAAGTGACGTCCGCAACAATGCCTGAGACTACCCGCGACGAACTGGAGAAGATCTCCAAATCCTTCATGGCCGAATATCTGGTGGCCGTCATGAACTCCAATTTCGCTCAGCAATGGTTGAGCGGTGAGCGCAGAAATAAGCTTCATCTTTACCCAGACGACTGGAAGCAGCTTCCAATTCCGGTCGCGAGCAGTGATGAGCAACGCGCAGTAGCACGTTTAGTAGTGAAGCTATGCGACAAGATTAGTGGTGGGGCCACGGTCGCGGAGATTGCCTCAATCGAAGCAAAGATCGACTCCGCGGTGAACGACATAATCAATGGAACTTCTGGGTAGGGGCAATGGCGGCGCACGACATTATCGACAATCGAACTTCCAAGCTGGTCGACAGCATCGCACAGATGCTCGGCGGCACCGACGCGGCGCGCTTTGCGGTGGGATACTTCTTCGTTTCCGGTTTGGAATGCATCGCGAAATCGCTCTCCCATGTAAAGGAACTGCGGCTCTTAATTGGCAACACAAGTAACCAGCAGACGATTGAGCAGCTTGCGGAGGGGCACCGGCGTCTGGAGCTAGTGGATGCGGAATTAGAAGCGGCAGCCTATCCAAAGCGGAGCGCCAAGGAACGCATGGCCGAGGGAACAGCTTTCGACGTCCGTGAATCCCTGGAGTTGGCTGATCAGACCGATTCGATTGAGGAGACCGTAAAGGTCCTGGTGCAGTTGGTCGAAGAGAAGCGGCTAAAGGTGAAGGTCTATACCAAGGGCCGGATGCATGCAAAGGCGTACATCTTCACTTACGGCGACACCTACAACCTGCTCGGCGAACCGGTGACGAAGCACGAGAAAGGTATCGCTGTAGTTGGCTCCTCGAATCTGACGCTCTGCGGCATTACCCACAACACAGAGTTGAACGTGGTGGTACAGGGCAACAACAATCACGATGAGCTCGTTCGGTGGTTCGACGAACTATGGGAAGAATCGCAGGATTTTGATGCTGCCCTCATGACGGAGATGAAGCAGTCCTGGGCGATGGCTACGCCGACGCCGTACGACATTTATATGAAGACGCTGTACGCCCTGCTCAAGGATCGCGTGGAAGAAGTTGACGACAGCGACTATCTTTGGGACGACGACATCTTCCAGCACCTGGCGCAGTTTCAACAGGACGCCGTGCGTAGTGCGACCCGCATCATTCGGGATCAGCGCGGCGCATTTGTTGCCGACGTTGTTGGTTTGGGCAAAAGCTTCATCGGTGCCGCCATTGTCAAGCACTTTGAACGGACAGACCATGCGCGTGCTCTGATTCTCTGCCCGGCTCCCCTTGTTGAAATGTGGGAGCGCTATAACGAGCGTTACCAGTTGAATGCAAACGTGCTTTCGATGGGGTATCTGTACGAGAGCGATTCCGGCACCGGGAACATTCTGCTGGACAATATCAAGTACAGGGACCGCGATTTTCTGCTGATCGACGAAAGCCACAATCTCAGAAACACAGGCACACAGCGTTACAAGGTCGTGCAAGCGTATATGGACGCGAGTCCTGGCCGGCGCTGTTGCCTGCTGACGGCGACGCCTCGCAACCGTGCCTCATGGGATGTGTTCAACCAAATCAAGCTCTTCCACAGCGCCGACAAAACGGACCTGCCGATTGATCCGCCGGACCTGCGGCAATACTTCAACATGATCGAGAAGCAGGAGCGTACCCTACCGGAATTGCTCCGGCACCTGCTGATTCGCCGGACGCGCAACGAGATCTTGCGTGGCTACGGGTTTGACTCTGAGACCGGCGAGCGAGTGGATCGCAGTCGCTTTTCAGAGTACCTTTCCGGCAAGCGCAGAGCGTATGTGCTGGTGGGCGGGAAGAATCAGTTCTTCCCTGTCCGCAAGCTTGAAACTGTGGAGTACAGCATTGAGGACACATACCAGGGGCTCTATCAGGAGCTTCGGGGACACTTGGGCAAGAAGAGGAAATCGGATTCCGGCCTGCCTCGCCGCTACGACGACGAGTTGACCTATGCCCGGTACGGCCTATTTCGGTACGTGAAGCCTGCAGTGGCGGGAAAGGAGCCTTACGCAAGCCTGCAAAGGGCAGCAGGGAACCTCCGCGGGCTGATGCGCGTCCTGCTGTTTAAGCGATTTGAATCAAGCGTCCATGCTTTTCGCGAATCCATCAAGCGTCTCCTGAACTCGCACCGGTCGTTTTTGCACTCGCTGGAGCGAGGCTTTATACCTGCCGGCGAACAGGCCCAAGCGCTACTTTATGAATCGGACGGGTCCGATGAGGCGGAGTTCCTAGCTGCGCTAGAAGACGTATCCAAGACCTATCGCGTGGAAGACTTCCACGCTGATCTGCTGCAGGAACATATTGAGCACGATATTTCAGTGCTGGAACGCATTCTGCGCCAAGTTGAACCGATAACCGCGGCCAAGGACGCCAAACTCCAAAAGTTGCTGTCTCTCCTGCCCGACAAGGTCCTGGATAAGGGGAAGCGGCTCATCTTTAGCCAATATGCAGAGACTGCCCAGTACCTTTACGACAATCTGAATCCAAAAGGGCGACGCAAGGATATCGACGTGATCTTCAGCGGAGATAAGAGCAAGTTCCGGCTTGTTGGCCGGTTCTCGCCCAAGTCAAACCCGGAGTTCATCGCGCAAGCAAGCGACACCGAGTTGAACACAGTCATTGCTACAGATGTACTCTCAGAGGGCTTGAACCTGCAGGATTGCGACACAATTATCAACTACGATCTCCACTGGAATCCGGTCCGTCTCATCCAACGATTTGGCCGCATTGATCGCATCGGAAGTGACCATGACACCGTGTACGGTCTGAATTTCCTACCGGAAAGCAACATGGACAGGCATCTTGGGCTAAAGCAAAAGCTGGAAACTCGAATCGCCGAAATTCACTCCACTATCGGAGAGGACTCTGCCATCCTCGATCCTTCGGAGCAGATCAACGAGGAGGCGATGTATGCCATCTACGAGGCAAAGGCGGAGAACCTGAGCTTGTTCGAGGAAGGCGAATTGCTGAGCCTAAATGAGGCAGAAGAAATCCTGAGACACCTCAAGCAAGAAGACCCGGCAGAGTTTGAGCGCATCGCGACACTGCGGGATGGAATCCGCTCAGCAAAACCGTCCTTATCTCAAGGGACGTATGTCTTCTGCCAAGCCGGGGACTTCCAACAGCTTTACTTGACTGACGAGACCGGGGAGATTTCGACGCGTGACATCCCTACAATCCTCGGAGGAATCAAGTGCAGTCCGTCGATGCCGGCGTCAAATCTCCCAAAGGACCACAACGCCCGTGTCATGGCTGTTCGGAAGCTGTTCGCCGAAGAGGTTAAACACCGCCAAACGGAGCAGCGACATAGCCTTTCGCTCTCGCACGGTCAGAAGTACGTTTTACGTGAGCTTCGTGCATTCGTTGCCCAGCTCGACGAGACCGACGACCGCCGGGGACCAGCCGCGATTTTGGAACGTGCATTCCGATCATCCGCGCTAACCAGCGCGGCAAAGAAGGAACTCACAGCGCTCCGGCGCAACAGCGTCGTTGGGGAAAACTTGTACCGTGCGCTCCTCAAAGTTTACGATCAGCACAGGCTCCGGGAGCAGACGGCGGCTGAGGTGACCAGGTCGGAGTCCCAGGTGCCGCGGGTCATTTGCAGCGAGGCCTTGGTATAAAGAACGGGCGGGTACCCATCACGGCTTAAACGGGGCAGAAGCTGCTTCTCGGCATCTGGCCTGCTGTTTTTCAACAGATCGCAGTTGTCGTCGGGCATAGCTGCCAAGATTCGATTCTGAAATCGAGAGCGGGGATCTGAAATGCGGATTGCACTTCAAGACTTAGTTTCGATACACCCGGCACTCCGGGGGCACCCGATCGAGTTTACCAAAAGTGGAGGGTTTGCACTTCAACGCGCAGGCCATGCCTCTCCAGCTAGCGCGGAGATTGAGCACGATGGGGCTCTGAAGACAGCGGAAGTTGAATGGACCATGGAAGACATAGCACTACTGAATGTTCTTGATAAGCATAGGGTCACGGAGGACGGTGCGGAAGCAGTAGCACTAGCGTATGTGAATTCGGACGCCGGCTGGAAAGTAAAACGCAGGCTTCAACGCGGCGAGTGTGCGGATTGGTTGCTTCGGAATGAAACTGGCTGGTTGGCGCTGGAAGTGAGCGGAACAATAGTTGGAAATCCTCGCGCGAGGTTGGAGGAAAAGAAGACGCAGGTTTCTCGCTGTTCTTTGGCTGTTGACCGACTTGCAGTTGTAGTGGCATTTGACAAACCGGCAGTTCTGGCGGCACGACCATGAAGGAAAATGAGCTACGAGCAACGACTGAAGACGAACTTGATGCGTTCGTATCCATTGCCATTCGCCGGGCGGAGATCCTCAATGATTCGGGTTCGGCGAGCGCTTGTGAAGCCTGGCAGGAGGTATTGCTGTACGAAGAACGCCTCGCCAAGATTACGCAACCCGCAGAAATTGCTGGAGGGGTGGCACGCGTCGGTGCTGTGAGGGCAGCCTTAGCATCGGGTCAGCGCGGAGAGGCTAAACGCCTCGCGACGGAATATCTCGCTGAGGAATTGTTGCCACCTGAAAGGCGCGCGGCTATCAATCGGGCGTTCGATGAAGATCAGGATTATCTCGCGCGACGTTTTCCAGCCCTCGCCCGCAGGGGCCGCCTGGCAGAACTCGATTTATGGCGCTCTGAAGCATTGGCGCCCCCCCGAGTATTCCCTTGGGCATGGGCGGTGTGACATGGAGACCGTTGCTTTTTACTCCTACAAGGGTGGCGTTGGGCGTACACTCCTCGTCGCCAATACGGCTCAATTTCTTGCGATGTCAGGGTGTCGCGTCGTTGCCTTGGACCTCGATCTCGAAGCGCCTGGTCTTCATCAAAAGCTGGGAACATCAGACATTCTCAATCGCGCTAAAACTGGGTCGCTCGCTGGGGCCGTTGACGCACTCCTATCTCTGATTGAAGCAAATTGCCAAACCGCGAGCCTTCGAGAAATTGCCCTCGATGTTGACCTGTCTTCAAGTGGCGATGGTTCCCTCGTACTTATTCCAGCTGGGTCGGCCCCCTCACACGCCTACTGGGAAAAGCTTGAGCGGCTGAATAATCTGCTTCGGGTCAAGAAACGCGAAGGAGGACTTCTCGAAGCCGTCTTGGAATTGCAAGCGCGAATCTTGGACGACTTCGCTCCTGACTTCTTGCTTATCGACTCTCGCACAGGAATTACAGAACTTGGGGGGGTCGCAACATCAATACTGGCCGACCGGGTTGTTTGCCTCACCACTACCGCTCCGGAGTCTGTTGAAGGTACTCGAGTCGTCGCTGACGCATTGCGAGCAGCACCGAGGCTTTCCTCACAAAAGCCTCTTCGGATTGATTTCCTGATAACCCGTGTAGCGGCTATTTCGGGACGTGCTTCAAGCGTATCCCGCATTATCGAGGAGTTCGGAGGTTCGGTGTCTGTGCTCCCGCATGATTCTGGGATTGCAAATAAGGAGCGCGTTTTGTCGGGTGGAACATCGGGAGATTCGATCAAAGAGCAGGAAGACGATGATGCTAGACCGGAGTTGTTCCCTGCTACGCTCAGTTGGATTGCAGAATCATTCCCTATTCACAAAGAAGCTGCGGAGTCGGCCCGGCTCAGGATGCTGGCTGTTCACCAAGCTTGGCAGCACTTGACCCGAACCAGTGAACGTGTGCGTGGCGGTACCGGCAGCCGTTCAGCCTGGCCGCTCGAACAATTGCGTGAAAGAGTGCGTTTTGGGAAAGGCAAGAAGTCGCGGCAAGCAGATATTGTCGTCTACGATTCAGCCCCCGAGAGTTCGACTGCCAAGCCCTCATTGATCGTCGAATATGTCGGTAGTGAAGATAGAGATGCCGTAGCACGGTGGTGGCTCTCGGAAACGCGAGTGCCAGTGGTCGCAATCCTTTCAGATAATGATCAAAGGCTTTACTCCGGGCGAGCGGCCTGGGACCATCGCGCGCATCACTCAGATCGATGGGATCTGCCTCTACCAGACGATTTCAAAGCCTTGAGCGATCCTTCTGATATTTCCATAGACGCTATGCTGGATTCTGTCCGGCGCGGTTATCCAGAGTGCCTTAATCGCATTGTTACCGAATGGGTTAGGTGCAGCGCTTCCGGGCTGCACGGTGGTGCGCCGTGGAAACCCCATATCGCCAAGAAGATCATTGATGGACTTGCTCGTGTTGATGATGTCGAATTGGCTTGTCGAGTGCTGTGGGCTGCGTCCCCGGACCCGTTTCATCGTGGCATGTGGTTGGGTGATGGAGATGATTGGCTCGACGAACAAGTGGCGGCTGAACTGTTTACTCCATTGTTATGGCGGCTGCCTCCAGAAGCGGCCATAAAGCTCATGACTGGCCATGGACGTCCTTTCGGCCCTCCATCTGGTTTGATGGCACTCGCACTCTTGGCCCGAGATATGCTTGGACTTCGATACGATCCAGATGCGACCTTCAGAGTCGAGGGTCAGCGCGTCTTGGAACGGTCCAGACCCAAGTCCGAGAGTGAGAGTGACGAAGGTCTATATAAACTCGCTCCAGCGTTTAAGCACACTGAGATTTCTTTCGAGATGTCATCTGACTTTCCGCCACTTGCGAAATCCGAGGACGCCGAGGATGAAGATCTGCATCGCCGGCCAATTGACATAGCGCGCCTTGTGTCAGACAGAATTGCAAGCGGCGGTCTTGTAACCACTGGTTTGCTAGGAGACTACAAGCCATCTGAGGGTCGCGTAGTGCTGTATGCGGATGCTATTTCGCAATGCGCAGATAATCTTGCTTTGAAAACTCGACACGTTGGGAGTGTAACGCTAATCCATGAAACGATCCACGCACTCGCACATTTAGGGCGCGATCTTGATGGACGCATGTGGCCGGAATTCGCATTACCAAACGCTTACGGCGCTTTATTTGAGCCAAGTTGGTTTCACGAGACGATTACCCAATATTTCACCTACCAGCATATTCTCAGGCTCGGAGACCCGCTGTTGCAACACGCTTTTGAGTTAATGTCAACTAGACAGGTGCCAGTCTATCGAGCTTGGAAGCAGCTACGAAGTCTCCCTCTAGAAGATGCTAGGAGTTGGTTCATAAACGTCCGGCGAGGGACAGCTAGCGCGCCGTTATCTTGGCACATGTTGTTCAACTCGCCCGTGGTAGAGAATTAGGGTTACCGGGCCATGCATCCGTAGCCATTCACCACGATTAAGTGAACCCGACGTTCAACCCGAAGTCGATTCCGGTTCCCTTATTCTTCAACAACTTACGATGCTCCTATTTGTCCTTCCGATTCCTGTAAGCCGTTGAAAGCAATAAGTGTTGCTGCTTTGACACGGAAGAGGTCGTTGGTTCGAATCCAATCGTGCCTACCAATCCCATTAAAAGATAAGTATTTAGAGAAGAGGCCTCTTTTTTCTGCCCTCGGTTTGGGGCGCTGAGAGCCAAATCATCAATTTGCCGTTCTCCTTCGGGATCTCGTGGCACCTGGGGAGGGATTGCGGCGCACCGGCGTCGAATCCTTCGTGATCGAGGCCAACGCGGACTCCATCCATCATTTGGAAGCCCTCATCGACAAACTGTAGGCGGTCCGAGCCACGGCGACCTTGACGGTGCTCTTTTCGCCGGTTCAGCGGCGGGAATTTCATGCCAGGCAGACTGAAGCTCTCGGAAGGTTCCTCCAGTTCTCAATAGGAGCTAGAGGAAATAGAAACTAGAGGAACCTGTTTGGCTTCCGAGGGCGGGGGTCTCTGGCCTTGCTTCAGCGGCGTCCGCCACCGGCGTGGCCACGTCCGGAGAATCCGGGAGTGTGCTCGCGGCCTCCATCGTGGTTAGCGGTGCCGGTGTGGCCGGCTCCATCCCGTGCCTCGTTGGCGCGGAAACCGCTGAAGGGCCGCTCGCCGCGCTGGGGCAGGGGTCCGCGATAGCCGTTACGCGGATCATAGCGATTGTCCACGTGGCCATAGAAACCGTGGGGTCCGTGGAACCAGGGTCCGGCGCCGATAAAGATGCCGTTCAAGAACCAATCGGGCCCGTAGTAGCCATAGGGCGCACAATCATACGGCGCATAGTCGAAGTACCCATAGGGACAGTAGGGCTCGGGGCCAATGTTGACGCCGAAACCGACACCGATCTGGGCCGGCGCGTGAGCGCAGCTTGTGCCGAAGAGGCACAGCAAACTGAGCAATGCAAAAGATTTGACGAGACGCATCGGTTACCTCCGCAACATGGACTTGCATTGTTCAATAGATGCAGGTTTGAAGGGAAAGGCGGCGCGGGGATGCGGCAATTTTTGGTGGCAGCGAGGATGCTTAATGCGGGCACAGGGTTGCTTTGGCCCAGGCCCATGAACGATTTAATTCACGATCAACATGGAATCGCGCAAGTGTCGTTAGAGCCGTTGGAGGTTGCGATTCTGGCAGCCTAGCAACTGCGCTGGATGTGCGCGCGGAGGGTTGCGACCATAATAGAAGGATGAGCGGCAGAATCGAATGACGAAGCAAGCGATGCAACACCCAATCTCACGCAGAAAATTCGTGCAGGTTTGTTCGGCGACCGCCGTGCTGACGCCGACGGCGGCCTGCATGGACTGGGCCACACCTAAAGCCTGGGGCGCACAGGCAAGCGGCCCCGCACAGCGAGTACTCGGCCTCGATCGGGATTGGCTCTTCGCAGGCAAATCTACCGCTGCGGCCCTCGATCCCGGCTACGACGACAAATGGTCGGCTCGCGTGACACTGCCGCACACTGTGGCCGATCTCTCCTGGCGCAGATGGTCTCCTGAGGCGTGGGAGGAGCTCTTTGTTTATCGCCGCCACTTTGCGGTGCCTGACGCATGGCGAGGGCTGCGAGTCTTTCTCCATTTTGATCGCGTGATGGCCAGCGCCACCCCTGTGGTGAACGGCCACAGCCTGGAGCCGCACGCGGGGGGATTTCTTCCGTTCGATCGCGAAATTACCGATATCGCGAGCGAGAAGAAGAACGTGCTTGCGGTTGCGGTGGATTCGCGCTGGCTGAATGTGCCGCCGGCCGGCTCGCCGCGCGGAGCAACGGCGGTGGATTATCTGCTGCCCGGCGGCATCACGGGATCCGTCGAGCTGCGCGGCTTGCCTGCGGCTTTTATACGCGAAGTGTTTGCCAAGCCGGTTGATGTGCTTGAGCCGAGCCGGCGCGTTGACATCACTTGCCGCGTCGATGCGGCTGCGCCGCTGCCCGCGCACATTCGGCTGGAGGCTACGTTGCGCCGGGGCGAGCAAACCATTGCCAGCGCCACGCAGAGCGTGCAGATGGAAAAGACCGATGAGGAATTTCATCTGACGCTGAGCAATCTTGGCAACATCCAATTATGGGATCCGGAGCATCCGCATCTTTATCGCGTGGAGGTCACGCTTTTTCTCGACGAGCGTACCCTGCATCGTTCGGCCACGCGTATCGGCTTCAGGGAGGCGCACTTCGCGGTCGAGGGATTTTTCCTGAACGGACGCCGCACGCGCTTGTTCGGGTTGAACCGTCACGAGCTCTATCCGTATCTTGGTTTCGCTGCGCCAGGGCGCCTGCTGCGCCGCGACGCGGAGATCCTGCGCAAGCAATTCAACTGCAATACTGTGCGTTGCTCGCACTATCCGCAGTCGGAGGCGTTTCTGGACGCGTGCGACGAGCTCGGATTGATGGTGTGGCAGGAGCCACCGGGCTGGCAGTATATCGGCGACGAAAGTTGGCAGGACCTGACGGTGCACGACGTGGAGGCGATGATCCGCCGCGACCGCAACCATGCGGCGATCGTGATTTGGGGCGTGCGCATCAACGAGTCGCGCAACGATCCCGCACTCTATCGCCGCACGCGCGAGCTGGCCAAGTCGCTCGACGATTCCCGTCCCACGTCGGGCACCATGACGCCGGACTCGCGAAAGAACTGGCAGCAGGAGTGGCACGAGGATGTGTTTGCGTACGACGACTATCACGCCGCGCCCGATCACAGCGTAGGCATTCTCGATCCTGTCGAGGGATATCCCTACATGATCGCGGAGATTGTGGGACAGTTTAATTACGCGGCCGGGAAGGGCTTCGCGGTGAGATACCGGAGAGCCGGCGACATCGAGCAGCAGACGAGCCAGGCGATTTATCACGCGCAGGCTCACAGCAGGGTTGCGGACCACGAGCGGATTGCGGGAACGATTGCGTGGTGCGCGTTCGACTACGCGAGCTTGATGAACGATTACGAGGGGATCAAATGTCCCGGCATTGCCGATGTTTTCCGTTTGCCGAAGCTGGGCGCAGCGTTTTATCTGGCGCAGGTTGAGCCCGCGATAAGGCCGGTGATCGAGCCGAATTTCTACTGGGACTTCGGACCGCAAGCACCGACGGGCCCGGGCGAGCACGCGGCTATCTTCTCGAACTGCGAGCGGCTCGAGGTTTTCATCGACGGCAAGACCCATGCGAAGCTTGTTCCGGATCGTACGAACTTCGCGAACCTGAAGTTTCCGCCCTTCTTCACCGATCTCAAGCTAGACGGCTCGTCACATCCCGAGCTGCGCATTGACGGGTACGTGGGCAACACGCGCGTGCTTTCCCGTTCGTTTTCCTCGAACCACGCGACGGACCGCTTCTGGCTGCATGCGGACGATGACTGGCTTGCGAACGACGGCTCGGATAGCACGCGGCTGGCGTTCGCGGTGATCGACAGGTTTGGCGCGCCGCGCGCATTCGCCGGTGGAGAAGTTGCGCTCGATCTCGACGGGCCGGGAGTGATCGTTGGCGATAATCCGTTTTCTCTTGAGGCCAACGGAGGCGCGGGCGCGGTGTACATCCGGACCATCCCCGGGCGCGTGGGAACGATTCACATCACGGCGCACCACACTACGCTGGGCGCGGGTGCAATGGAGATTCGCGTGAGGCCGCAAGAGAGCTAAAGCTCATCCGGCGGCACCGCTTTGCGCAGCGACCGGGGCCGTTCCCCGGCGTTTGAGGATGGATTGATCGCACAAGCAACATGTGTGCCTCGTAGACTGAGGAGAGAGGTTTCGCGCAATGCAATGGCCGGCTCAATTTTTGCTATCAGCGCTCTCGGCGGCTCAGTTTCCCAGGGCCGAAGCGCCGGAAATCGCGTTTCTGGGGCGATCGAACGTAGGCAAATCGAGCCTGCTGAACGCGCTGGTGGGCGAGAAGGCCGCGAGAGTCTCCAACACGCCGGGGCGCACGCGCGCCATCAACTTTTTTCTAGTTTCGGATGAGCGGCGTGGGAGAAAAGTAATTTTCGCCGATCTGCCCGGTTACGGATACGCGAAGATTTCGAAATCCATCTCGGCGGGCTGGCCGGCATTCATCGAGCCCTATCTTGCGGAGCGCGCTACGCTGGCGCTGTGCATCTGCCTGGTGGACGGCAATGTGCCGCCGCGCCCCAACGACCGCCAGTTGCTGGACTGGCTGCGCGCCGTGGGTCGGGACTTTGTGGTGGTTGCGACCAAGATTGACCGGATGAGCGGCAACGAACGCACGCGCAACCTGGCAGCGCTGAAACGAGCGCTCGATGTGGAGGAGATGTTGCCTGTTTCGGCGAAGAAGGGGTATGGGCTGAAGGAGCTGCGGTCGCGAATTGAAGAGGCAGGGAAGAGGGACCAGGGACCCGCGAGCGAGTCAGCGAGTTAGCAAGTCAGCGAGTCGGCGCCACCCCACCCTTGGCGCAAAGAACAAAAGCGCGCCAAGGATGGGGCAACCACAGTGAACAGTGAACGGAACGTTCGCCGGTCAGGGTTTGACGGGCTCGAAATTATGCTTGTCCTCGTGTCCGCGCGCGTCGCGCCAGCTAGTTTCAACCGGCACACCGATCTCCCCGCGGTCGGCACGTTGCTGCACTCTCGCGATAAAGCGCGAAGCAACTTCCTGGCTGCAGGCGAGGGCGCGAGTGGCCTGCGCCGTGCGGCCCAGGTAGCGCGGAGCCAGACGCAGCCAGCGGCGAGCGGCCCACGCGTCTGCGTCGAGACATGCGAGAGCGATTGCATCCAGTTGCGGCAGCCATTGCGCGGGCGCTGCGGCGACGCTCCAGATCAAGAAACCGGGCGTCAAGAGAGCGGGCGACTCGGTCACGGTGCGCAACGCGCCGCCCACGACAGAACGCAGCAGATCGGGCGCAACGCCGCGCTCGGTCATCTCGCACTCCATGGCCGCCGGGGCCGCAGCGACACAGACGGAAACCGTCTCGCGCTTGCGAAGCTGGTTCTTGAGGATGCGCAGGGCTTCGTCGAGCGAAGTGACGAGGAAATCGACGATGGCGTCGCGCATGGCCTGCTTTTGCGCGGCGCGGTCTGCCGACGCGGCGAGCGTGGCTGCACCGGCGATGTTGGCGGCGACGATGAGCGCGCGAGCTTCGTCATCCATTTCCCCAGCATAGAAGAGGCTGCCGCCGAGGCCCGATTCCGGATCGGCATGCGGGGACGCGATCAGCTTTGCGTAGGCGCGGGCTACGCGTGCGACAAAATCGAGAACGTCGTGAGATGGAGGAGCGAGCGCCACGGGTTTATCTTAACGACCGAATGGGCTGCGGGGCGAATGGCGAGAAGGCCAGAGCGATTCCCAAATAGGTGTAGCCAGCAATTGTGATGCAGCGTCCCTGGTCCCCAAAAGCGAGGGACCGGGGGCACCCAAATGGGTATCGGCCACGCGCTACGAACTCTGGCGGCCTGCGAGAATTGCGCACTAATTCTGCGGCTCGCGCCAGGTGCGTTTGCGGACGAAGAAAACGAATTCGCCGGGCTTGGCGGTGTAATTGGTTTGGCTGCATTCGTTGGGAGCGACCAGGCCCGACTGCAAGATCCGGGAGATGGGATACCAGATGTCGCGTTCCTTGTCGGTTTCCCTGGCGGTATCGCAGTTGATGTAAGTCTCCATCGACAGGTCATAGGTGGCCTTTACGGCGATCTCCCGGGCATCGGAAGGAAGCGCGACGACGACGGTTCCGTCGTCGTTCATGTGGACCCATTCGTTGTGCACGGTGTCATGGTGATCGATGCGCACCAGATAATTCGAGGCTTTTACAGGCAGCCCGGTTTTACCGTCGAGCAGGCGGATATGAATGGTGTTATCCGATTGGGCGTGAAGCGAGGCGCAGAGAACGGCAGCGCACGAGAGCGCAACGAAAGGGCGGAAAGCCGGCATATTGGTGTGGCTCCGATGAAAGACAACCGCAGATCCTTAGACTCGTCCGCGTGCGGCAGACTCGCTCAGGATGACAAGGCTATCTTATGCGTTTTGAATCTTCGCGGCGGGACAAAAGCAAATGACACGCACTCCCGGAGTTACCAGGAAGAATAAGGTTGCCCGTCGGTGCCGCTATCGGTGGAGCCGGAATGGACGTCGGTGATGCCGGGCTCGGTCTCATCCAGCGAGTACATGGCATCGCTGCTCTCGGTGACCCAGGTGTCTTTGCTGCGAGTCATGGGATCCTCGGGAATGGCGCGCAGATAGCCGTCCTGAATCAGATCGTCGAGCGACTGCGGGCCTTTCTGCTTGTCCATGGTGTAGGTGTCGATGGCGGTGCGCATAGTCTGCAGGTCTTCTCTGAGCGCGGCCTCGCGCGCGTGCCTGATGGCGCCTACGAAGCTGGGAATCGCCAGGGTGAGGAGAATGCCTATAATGGCCATCACGATCATCAGTTCGATGAGGGTAAAGCCTGCGGATTGTGTGCGATCCTTGCGCAAATGCGTTTCCTTAGCGGTTCTCACCACGTGGCATATTTCGTTCCGTCAAGCCCCGTTCCCTGCGACTTGGAATGCACATCAAAGACACTCTGCCCACCCCACGAATCGGAATCGGGATCGTCCTGCATGGAGCGCAATCCCCACTCTGCCTGGCCCGTCATGGGATCCACGGGAATCTTGCGGAGAAACTTGAGCTTCTTGCCTTGCACGTCCACGCCGTCAACCAGCGTCTGAAGGTCGGGCGGGTAGTTCTGGCTTTCAACCTTGGTCTGGAATGCGCCCTTGTCGGCCGCGTCCTTGTATTTATCGATGCCGTCGCGCATCATCCACAGATCGTAGCGTAGCTCACGTTCCTTCTGCCGCTTCACCTGGAAGCGCACGAGGGGCAAGGCCGCCGACATGAGAATGGTGAGGATGGCCGTGGTCACGATCAGCTCAGCCAGCGTCAAGCCACGTTCGCTGTTGCGCGTCGGAATGTGACGTTGCAGACTCATGCGCGCAATTCCCTACTTGACCACAATCGTGGCCTGTCCTGCCTGCGCCGAAAGTTGCTGCTCTGCGCCGTTCACAGAGAAGCGCGTGATGCCCAGGCCGCTCTGGCCCGTGGCCTTGGCCTGGAAGGTAAGCACGCATAGCACGCCGGCGCCGGTTACGCCGTGCGTACCCGGAGGGCGCGAGGCGCTGACCACCACGGACCCCGGCTCTACCTCCACGTGACTGAGTCCCGTTGGCTGGCCGTCGCGGCTCAGGAGATCGCCTGCCACAGCGCCTGCCAGTTGCAGTTTCGCAGGGTCGTATTGCAATTGCAGGGCAATGGAAGTGACATTCGTTGCCTCGTTGAGGACCACGGGAACCTGGAAGGTGGCGCCTGCGGCAATGGGAGTTGTGGGCCCATTGAGAGCCAGACTTGCGGCCGCCGCGGGCGGTGCGGGTGCAGTCGGCACAGCGGCTGCCGACGGCGGCGCGGCTGCCGGAGACTGCGGCAGCGGTGCGCCAGATGATTGGCTGGGCGGCTGGGCAGAGGGCAGATTCGGTTGCGGCACAGCCGCTTGCGCGGTCGCGGTGGGGCTGCCACTGGAATTCATATCGGAGCGCAACTCGGCCAGCATCTGCGGTGCGGCCTCGATCGCACTCTGCGCGGGAATCGATCCTACCATTGGGCGCTGTGCCGGCATGGTGTGCGCCACGGGCACAATGGCGGGCGCCGCATTTTGGTTGTCCCCATGGCGCAGCTCGATGGAAGACTGCCCCAGGCCGGTGTCGATGACGCGCAAGTTGGCCTGGTCCAGTTCCTGAGAACGTACGATATGCGGCACCACGACGAAGACGATGTCGTCGTCCTGAATGGTGTGGTCCTTGGAGCCGAAGATGTATTTGAGGACGGGGATGGCGCTCAATCCGGGGATTCCGGTCCAGTTCTGCGATTCCTGGTTGTCCTGAATGCCGCCCAGGATGCTAGCCTCGCCCTCGCGAAGGCGGATGACCTGGTCGACCACGCGCTGGCTGATGATGGGCTCCGTGACGCCGCTTATGGTCTCGGTTCCGCTCTCCGCGGAGACCTCGATTTTGATCTTCAGGGTGACGTCGTGGTCGTAGTGGATGCTGGGCGTCATTTCGATGTTCACGCCCACGTCCTGGTACTGGAATTGCGTGTTCACCAGCCCGCTGACCAACGAGGAAGCCCCACCTGTTTGGTAGGAGCCAGTTGCGATGGGGATGCGCGAGCCGATCTTCATGGTGGCTTTTTGCGCGTCGGTTGCGCGGATGCGCGGGCTCTGCAAGACCTTGGTGTTGTTATCGGTGAGCAGCAGGTTGAGCGTGGCCGAACCTACGGTGACAGCGAAGTTGTTGGAGTTGAGATGGGCGAGGTTATACAAAGTCGGGCTGGTGCTCGAGGAACTGCTTGAGCTGGAGGAGCTGGAAGAGCTGCAGGTGTCCGTTGCCGCGCAATTGGACTGCAGGGCGACCCCGAAGCTGCTCGGCCATTGCATACCCAGCGTCTTCTCCCAGTTCTTGCTCACCTCGAGCACCGCGATGTCGACCACCACTTCGCCGCGGGGCTTGTCGAGGTCATCGATGAGCTGCTGCGCCAGCAGAAGCTCGTCGGGCGTGCCGCGCATGACGATGGCGTTCTGGCTTTGCACCGGGAAGGCTTTGGCGGTGGGCATCACGTTGCGGATGGCCGTGGAGACGTCGTTGAGGTCGTTCTGCTGCCAGGCGTTGGTCAGATAGAAAGTCTGCACGGCCTGCTCGTCAAGGTCACGCCGCTTGGAGGGGGTGTTCTGGGCCACAAAGATGGTATTGCTCGTGACCGGACGCCAGAAGGTATTGGACTGCACGCTGACAATGCGAAGGGCATTGAGCAGCGAAACGTTGTTCAGGTCGACCTCAATGCGGGTGGAGTGGTAGTCGGGATCGAAGAGGACATTGATGCCGGCGGCCTTGCCCACGGTCTCGTAGATCACCTTGGAGTCCTCGGCCATATGCAACGAGAGGGGCTCATTGGACACCGGCTTGAGCTCCGGCGGAGACTCGATGGTTTGGAGTAGCTCGGATTCGGCGGGGGGCTGGGGAAGTCCCGCCTCAGGCACCGGGGCGCTTTCACCCTGCTTTTGGCGGAGGTGGGCGATCTCCTGCTGCGCGGCTTCGTTGCTAGGGTCGATTTCGGCGGCGTGGAGGAATTCTCCCAGCGCGGCCTGGGTATCGCCGTCCCGCTCCAGCTTGCGGCCATTGCTGACGTGGACCGAAGACGCGGTGACGCGCACACGCGCAATAGCAATCTTGAATTGCGTGTCCCTGGGGTTCTTTTTGAGCGCCTTCTGGTAGTCGTCGAAGGCGGCGTCGTAGTCTTCGCGCGCTTCGGCGGCCACGCCCTGCTTGTAATCGGCGTTGGCGGACTCAGCGTAAACCTTCGCGCCCCGCAGGCCAAAGCCTGCCGCTACGGCGAGCAGGACGATGGCGAAGATAGTTTTCGATGTCATGATTCCGGCTGCGGCCGGAGCGGGCGTGCTGCGGTTCATCCTACTCCCCGGCGTCTCGCCTTGCGTTTGTGCGGGTCCGCCTGCGCCACCCCCGGCGGCGCGTTGCGGCCTGGGTTGCAGATTTCGGGCGGGTGTCCCGATGAGATTCCTGGTGCCGATCCTATGCGAAAAACGCTGCTTCATTTTAACAAAGCCCCGCTGACCTCAGTCGAAAACCACGCCGATGCTACGATAAAGACTCAAGGACGATCGCCCGTGCCCCGCCAAAGCAGCCACGTTACCGCTCCCAAAGACACGCAGCCCACGAAAAAGACGACCCAGCCGCGCGACCCCGTGGCCAGCGGCGAGCGCGACGCCGCGCACAACCGGGCCGCCAGCCACAATTATTTTCTCCTGGAGAAATTCGAGGCCGGCGTGGCGCTGCGGGGCACCGAGGTGAAGTCGATCCGCGAGGGCAAGGCCAACCTGAAAGACTCCTACGGACTCATCAAGGATGGCGAGGCGTTCCTGCTGAATCTGCATATCGGGCCCTACTCCCACGGCAACATGGCCAACCACGACGAGACGCGCACCCGCAAACTCCTGCTACATCGCGAGGAAGTTCGCAAGCTACTTTCCAAGACGCAGATCAAGGGGCATACGCTCATCCCCACGCGGCTCTATTTCCGGAAGGGTCGGGTGAAGTGCGAGTTGGCGTTGGCCAAGGGCAAGCAGGACTGGGACAAGCGGGAGACGGAACGGAGGCGGGAGGCCGACCGGGAGGCGCGGGCGGCGATCAACGCCAATAAGCACAGGGGCGGGCGGTAGCTGGGAGCCAGGAGCCGACAGCAGCCGAGCTAGCCAAGCCACTCATCCGTCTCGGTCTGAGGCTGCCCACGGCGCTCCTGCGCGATGTCACTGGAAGGCGGCACTTCGGGTTTGGCGATTCTCTTGATCTCGTTCCGGGTTTTGCCGACCTTGACCCGGTGGGGCTCCATACGCAGGACGCCGTCCTCAAGCGACAGGACGACGCTGTCGCCGAGCTTCAGGCCCATGCCTTTGCGGATCACTGCGGGAACGACGATGCGGCCGTTTTCATTGATGCGGGCTTGAATACCCTCTATTTTCATTGGGTCGTACCAACAAATGACACAATATGACATTTTCTTGGAAATGTCAATTCGAAAGATATGACAAAAAATGTCATATAGTTGATTGCGATGGCCCCGCGACCGGCGCGCCGGGGAGCGGCGGGCGCAAGGCGGGCGCGAATGAGACCGTCCTGCTCGGCGCGCGGCCGGGAGCCATGGTGCTTGCCTGACCGAGTTTCGGGTGGTCAAATGGACTCTCGCCGCTTTACAAAAGCCAAGGGAGGGTTCGCCTTTGCGCCTGCCGCCGGCCATCCCGCGCCTCACTGTCGTCGCACTCCTGACCATCGTCCTCAACGCCCCCGCGCAAACCGTCGCGCCGGAACCGGCCTCCAGCCCAGGCGCGATGGGACCCACCCTGCGCACGAGCAGCAATCTCGTTGTGGTCGATGTGGTCGTGACCGATCACGATCAACCAGTCCTCGGGCTCGACCGAAACGCCTTTCACGTCTTTGAAGATGGCAAGGAGCTGAAGATCACGTTCTTCGACCAGCACCAGCCGGAGCCTGCTGCGCCGTCTGGCTTCACGACTGCGGCGCTGCCCGCCAATACTTACACCAATCTGCCCGCATACCCCGCATCGAGCGCTGTGAATGTGCTGCTTCTCGACGCGCTGAATACGCCGTCAACTGACCAGATGTGCGTGCGCAGGAGGATGATCGATTATCTTGAGTCTGTCAAACCGGGCACGACGCTGGCCGTCTTCACGCTCTCGACGCAACTGCGGATGGTCACACCCTTCACCACCGACGCTGGCGCCCTGGCCAGAGCGCTCAAGAGCTCGAAGGCCAACCCGCGGCCAGCGATGCTGCTCGGCACCGCTGAAGCAGATGAGTTCGATCCCGCTCAAATCGACCCCGTGGCAAATTCTCCCGGACAACCGCCTATATCCTCCGCAGCCAAAGACGCTGTCGATGCGCTGGGGACATTCGCGGCGGACCATGCCGCCATCCAGACTGACGTGCGGGTGAAGACCACGCTTGAGGCAATGCAGCAGCTCGCCGGCTACCTTGGTGGCATGGACGGACGCAAGAATGTCATCTGGTTCTCCGAGGCGTTTCCCTTCACCATTTTTCCCGATTCCCCGCTCTCCCCTGGATTCCGGAACGTGAAGACTTACAGCGAGCAGATCCAAAAGACGGCCGACATGTTGACCGCGGCGCGCATCGCCATCTATCCCGTGGACGCGCGCGGGCTCAGCTTGCCCCCAGAGTACAACGCCGCGAACCGTCTCCCTACCCCCGGTCCGGCAACGAGCCATAACATCCTGCAGGAAGACGAAGACCTGCACAACAATCAGTCCACGATGCAAGAGGTGGCGAAGGAGACCGGAGGCCGCGCCTACGTGGACACAAACGATTTGGACAAGGCGGTGGCGGACGCGGTCAGGAATGGCTCCAGCTATTACACCATTGCCTATGCACCGCCGAAAGAGCACCTCGATGGCCAATACCACAAGATTCAAGTGCGGGTGGAGGGCGAGCGTGGCTTCGAGCTTGCCTACCGTCGCGGCTACTACGCGGAGAAGCCGGACGCGTCCCCGGCCAGCCAGGACAGCGCATTGAAGCAATTCGTCGCCGCGCTTGCGCACGACGCGCCGCCGGCCACGCAGATTCTATTTGAGGCACGCGTCGTGCCCGCCTCCGACCCGCTGCTCAAGGGTGTCAGCCTTCCCAATCCGGTCCCAGGCCAGATGACTCTCAAAGGGACGCCGCATCGCTACGTGATCGACCTGACCCTCGACGCGCACAGTCTCACCTTCAACCCCAACGCGGATGGCAGCCATCAAGCCGCACTCGAGCTGGCCGTCGTGGGCTACGATGCCAATGGGCAGCCCGTGAATTTCTATCAGCATCCGTTCCAACTCGGACTCAAAGAGGCCGTGATGCAAGAGATTATGACCTCCGGGATCCCGCTCCGGCTGGCCTTCGATCTTCCAGCCGGGCAGGTCTACCTGCGCATCGGCGTCCACGACCTGAATGCCAACCTCGCCGGGTCGCTGGAGGTTCCATTGCAGGTCAGCGCGCAATAACCAACCCTGCAAACTGAGTGGAGAAACAGCGCCGCCGTGAATGCCTCGTCCCGGGCTCACATCGAGCGCGTTTGCTTCAGGCCGAGTGATCCATGAAGAATAGGGATATGAGGACTGAGATCGCTTTCGCCCCGATTGCGGGGATTGCTACCGAACTACTGGCCGTTCTGGCTGCCGACACGCAAACCGCCAAAGGCCCCGAGACCAAACCGCAGCCTACGCTGCTGACCACGGACGCCGCCGTGCAGGCAGCCGCGGCCGGGTTACTGGCGTCGGGCGAGTACAAGGCAGGCGCGAATGAAACCGTTTTGCTGCACGCGCCGGCGGGACTCGCGACCAAGCGGCTGCTGATTGTGGGGCTCGGCAAACTGGCCAAGGCCACGGTGCACGGCGTGCGCGAGGCTGCGGGAACGGCGGTGCGGTTTGCCAAACCGCGCGGGATCAGGCAGCTTACCTTGGCACTACCCTTATGCGATGCGCTGTCCTCTGTAGCCAGCACCCGCGCAGTCGCCGAAGGAGCTTTCATCGGCGACTTCGATCCCGACACTTATCGCAGTGAGCGCAAAGATCAGAGCATCGAGACTTTCATCCTTGCGGCTCCGGAGGGTGTTTTCCGTTCGGCCATGGAGACGGCCTTCGCCGAGGGCGCGATCATTGGCGAGAGCCAGAACTTTGCGCGATCGCTGGTGAATGAGCCGGGCAACATGCTGACGCCCACGATTCTGGGGCAACGCGCGGCACAGATGGCGCAGGAGGTTGGGCTGGGATGGGATGTGCACTCGACCGAGATGTTGCACCAGCTGAAAATGGGAGCGTTCTGGAGCGTGGCGCAGGGATCGGCGGAGCCGCCGGCGCTGATTGTTCTGCGCTACGAGCCCGAAGGCGTGACCGATGGGCCAATACTCGGTCTGGTCGGCAAGGGCATCACGTTCGATACCGGCGGCATCTCCATCAAGCCTTCCGACAACATGGAGAAGATGAAGTACGACATGGCGGGCGGTGCGGCCATGATGGGGGCCATGCGCGCCATTGCGCTGCTGAAGCCCAAAGTGCGCGTGATTGCGATTGTGTGCGCGGCAGAAAACATGCCGTCGGGCACGGCGCAAAAACCCGGCGACGTGCAGACTGCCATGTCGGGCAAGACCATCGAGATCATCAATACCGACGCCGAAGGACGGCTGGTGCTGGCCGACGGACTGACCTACGCGCGGCAGCTCGGGGCAACGCATCTGATTGACGCGGCGACGCTGACCGCCGCTATTTCCGTCGCGCTGGGCAAGACCACGGCCGGGGTGTTTTCAAACGACGATCCCACGTATGCCAGGTTCGAATCCGCGCTAGCTGTTTCCGGAGAAAAGTTCTGGCGCCTTCCGCTGGGCGAAGAGTATGCGGAGTTGATCAAGTCGGATATCGGCGACATCAAGAACACGGGCGGCCGCTATGGCGGAGCCAGCTCCGCGGCCGAGTTCCTGCATACGTTCGCGGAAGACACGCCGTGGATTCATCTCGACATTGCCGGTGCGGCGTGGGTGGAGGATGCGCGGCCGTGCATTGCCAAGGGCCCGAGCGGCATTGCGGTGCGGTCGATCTTTGAGTGGGTGCGGAGCTTTTAGAGCGTGTTTCAAGAAACGCTTGTCTCGATTCCGGTTGGCCTCCCTCAGGGGCTAAAGCCCCACTCTTTTCCTTGCTGTTGCGGCCCGGCTTTACAGGCTGTTACGAAACTATTTAGCGGGTCGAGTGATCCAATCGCGGCGTTTCGGTTTTGCGAGGCGCCGCTTTTGTTTTTTGGGGGGTGGGTGATCTGGGATCGGCCTTCAACTTTGCAGTT
>Ga0181517_10001046_pt1 | contig 32657 bp, 31 predicted proteins | sample PEATcosm2014_Bin_31_FD_119748 | JGI IMG/M metagenome (GOLD analysis project Ga0181517, IMG submission 119748) | Peatland microbial communities from MTU Mesocosm Facility, Houghton, MI, USA - PEATcosm2014_Bin01_30_metaG | ecosystem: Environmental > Terrestrial > Soil > Wetlands > Peat | place... | reverse complement strand
CGGCCCAGTCGAGCTGTTGCCGCCAGCTCCCCGAAACCGTAAAACCGGTATCGCTGGTCGCGCTTAGCGCCGCCACCGCCGAAGGCATCTGGAAGTAGCACTGCAGATCCCGGTCCGGGGTAAGTTTATTGAGTTCTTCAGCCATTTAAAGCCGTATGATTACCGTCAAGTCCGCGCCGGGGCATGCTTGCCCCACGGAGAGCACGGCGAGGGTGATCTGCGATTCTGCTGCCAGCGGCGCCAGCCCGTTCCCGTTCACGCTGGGCGCCAGGGTAATCCCCGTGTCGAAAGAGAGCGTGCAATACGGCGCGCCGTTCACATTCACTTGAAGCTGTACCTGCGCGTCCGCCGCCGCTCCCAGAACCGCGAAAACGTCCCGCACGGAATGCGATGCATCCACTATCAGCGCCGGCGCCGCCGATTGATCCACCGCCAGAAATCCGCCCACTTGGATGGTGTACTGCCCGCCCGACAGCGTCCGCAGCCCTTTGTCCGTCGTGCCGGTGAGACAGATGGCGTTGACCGGGCTGTTCCCTCTCTGGTTCGTGGCGAAGAGTTCCGCGCTGGCGACCCGCACGTCGGGCAGCGAGACCGGGTAGGTCCAGCTTCCGCTGTAGACGCTTCCGAAGAAATCCTGCGGGAACGGCGCAATCTGGGTCAGGTCGTTCAGTTGATAGACCATCGCCGAAGCTGCATGCGCGACCGCCTGGCTGCCGTGTACCCCGCGCGTCACGCTGTAGCCCAGGCCGTTGTTGAGGACCGCCGCCACAAGCATGACCTCGCTGTCGATCTGAAGGAAATTTCCCGCTTGCGCCGACCCCGCCTGGTTCAGATCCACCTCCGTACCCACCGCGTCCAACCCATTTGCGAGCGTTGTCGCCGGCTGGCTCTGCAGTTCGTCCCAGTAGTGCAACGTCACCGTGGCCGCGGTTACCGTGTGCGTGTTCGTCAGGTCCGTGAAGGAAACGCCGCTCAGGTCAGCCGTGCCGCTCTGTTTCCCCGGCCCAAGCCCGAAAAACGGCAGGGGCGGCGTGCTGGCATCGGATGTGCCGGAACCGCCGATCTGCCACCGCGTGACGATCGAGATCTCCGGGTCGCACTCCACGTCGTACACGTTGGCCGCTCGGCCTGTAATCTGGATCGTTTCTCCCGAGCGGTTTGGGACGGCGAACTGCGCCGGGCTGCTCTGGCTGACGGCTCCGAACTTCCACCCGCTCTCCGCCACGGTGAAAAAGCTCGTTGCGTCCGGCGCCATCGCCCACGCCGGCGCCACCGTCAGCGTCGTTTCGGTGTTCGACGCGATGGTTTGCTCCTGTCCCGCTCCGCGCCCGCGCGTGATTCGCGCCACCGCTCCGCGATACGCGTTGGGCGTCATCTCGAGCGCGGCGTTGCCCACCGTGTTGGCCGAGTTCAATGTCGCCGCGAATTCCGGCTGGAGCTCCCGGCGCCAGTAGAAATTGGCGTGGTCGAAATTCGGATCCGGCGGCGCAATGAGTTGCGGCGCCAGCCCGGCGTCGGTGAACTGCGCGCTCAGCGGCTGGCCGGTCGCGATGCGGAACAGGTTGTCCGACCGCGTCCCTCGGTACACGTCGAACGCCAGGCTTCCCGATGCAAAGCTCAATCCGGAAAGCGTCACCTGGCTCCCGTCGCTGACAATCGTGGCCATCACCACGAACGACAACGGGCTTTCGTTTCCTTCCGCGTCCGTCGCCGTGAAGGCGTAGAACAACGTCTGGTCGCCGGTCAGCGTCCCTCCGGCTGTGACGTCGCTTATCAGGCTCACCAGCGGAATGCCTGGCCCGGCCGGTCCGCTTGCGGCCGGCTGAACCCAACTCACCGAGACGCTGGTCGCCACCGAGCCGTCCGACTGCGGGCTGGAACTCTCCGTTATTCCAAACTGGTTCTGGCCGTTCGCGTCCGTCACGCTGCCCACCAGCGGCCGCGGCACGCCCACTCCCGCGCCGGTCTGGGCCCCGCCTCCCGGGGCCGACGCCGGTTGCCCGTTGCTGTCCGCGTACCATGCGTCGTCGTGGATTTGCGCCGTGATGGTGGAGACTCGATAATTCGTGCCCGGCGCGATCTTCAGGACCCGGAATGGCTGGCGAGTGAACCCTTCCTTGAGATACGTGATCGTGATAATGTCCCCGGGCCTGATCCCGACCGACTTCACGCTGGTGTCGAATTCGATGTACGTGTTGCCGCGAAGGGATTTGTCCAGATTCAATTGCAGAAGGCGCGCCGCCTGGTCGTAATCCGGCATCCCGATGGCGTTCAGCGTCACCGAAATCACCTGCCCGCTCAGCGCTACGTCGTCCGGATCCACCACCGAGAGACTGTCCTGCTGATATCCGTTCAGCGCGTCCTGGAATTCCACCACGATCTGGTTCGGAGTGTCCGCCAGGCTGCGCGAGTAGAGGCGCACGCATGGCTCGCCGCTGGCCCGCCTCAGTATCCCGCCGAAACCGTTGCTGCCATCGCCGAATTCATAGCTTGGCCACCCCCCGTTGAGCGGATCCACGCTGTTGGACCAGGCCATCTGCGCGGGCTGCTGGTTCGCAATGGTGTCCTCCACGCGAACTTGCACAACGCCATTCGCGCCGTAGGTCAACAGCAGCCGGCCGCAGTTCCGGACCCCGCGCGCCAGGTCGCCCGCGCTGCGTTGGGTTTTGAGCGCCAGGTTGCACTGAAAACGCGGCAGCGTGATAGGGTTGCCGTTGATGTCCAGCGCATCGATCGCCTGGTCGCAGTAAGCCGCCGCCGTCACGAAGCTCGGTATGTCGATTTCGTCCGCGCTCCAGCCGGTCCGCCGCAGGATGTCGAGCAGGATCCAGGCCGGGTTGCTGGTGAATTGCTCGCCCGCCGCCGATCCGTCCGCGTTGTACTCCGGAACCTTGAGACCATCAACCAGAACTTTGACCTTGGGCAGCGTTGCGCCGTCGTTCAACACGTTCGGGACTACCACCGCGAGGTACGCCATGCTGCCGTACGGGTCCCCCGCGGGCTGCCCGGACCCGTCCACAAAATCCGGGTTTTGCGTTCCCGCGCGCGTTCCCAGCGTGGGGATGTTGTACCACCCGGTCCCCGTCATGTTCGTCCCGACGATGCCTAGCGGGATCTGTACGCCGCTCACCAGCACGGTTCGGACGCCCTGCATTTCGCCGGTCCCCAGCAGGACTTCCATATGGGTGAGGTTTCCGTCGTTGCGTGCGAATACCACCGGGGGAGCGTACCACGCCGTGCCGTAGACCATCGGGACGAAATCGTTGTACCGGGCTGCGTTCACACTCTCCGCCGACGTCTGCCAGCTCTTGTCGCCCGCCGTGCGCACCGACATCGTCGGCGGCACGTACTCGATCCCTCCGAAATCCGGAAACATCCCGCGGGTCACGCAGTCCGTGCGCGCAAACCCGCAGCTCGTGAACGGCGAGCTGCCGTTCAGGTTCCCCGCGCCGCCCACAATCCCCGCCGAGTAACCACACCGGTAGTATAGGGAATACTTGCCGTTGACCCCTCCGTCCACCGCCTCCGCGCATTGCGCCGGATTCGCCGGGAAGTTCCAGGGACATCGTTTCTGTATCCGCACCTGCGGCATCAGCGCTCTTTGCAGGCTCATCCGGTTGGTCGCCGTAATCCGGAACGTCGCTTCCCGTATCTCGTCCGGAGGGTTGCATATCCCCTGAAACAGAACCTGGGTCTCGCTCGCGGGCGCGGCGTTGGGCAAGTCGTAAAACAGGAATGTCACCGTGAGCTGAGCGCCCTTCCACCCAGTCGCTCGCTCGATCTCGGAAAAGTGGGAGTCGGCGTTGGCTAACACAATCGAGATGCGCGGGATTCCATCCACGCCCTGCTCGGACGCCGTCTGCATTTCGAAGACGTTGTGCTGCAGCACCCGCGCTTCGTAGGTCGTCCCCGCGTTCATCACCCGGTGCGTGCTCCAGCTCTCCGCCTGCCCGCTCGCCAGAACGCAGTCGAATAGCAGCAGCGGCGTGTCCGTGACCGCCTGTTCCTTCAGATCATAGATGGTTGACATTAATGATGTTCACCGTACACGAATGCCGGTTGACGCCGGTGCTCGTGATCGCCAACTCGTCGTCGCGCAGCCTGGCGTCTGTGTAGACTCCGCCGAGCGTGCTGGCCCGATAGATCGATGCGCCTTCCTGCGGCTCCGCCTGTGGCCCGTACACATCCACCGTCGCGCCCGCCGGAATTTCCAGTCCGAACTGCACCGACTCCGCCCCGGCTCCGCCCGTTCCGGTGAAGGTGATCCTGTTCCATCCCGTCGTCACGCTTTGCGCCATGCGCCCGTTCCCTATCAGGGCCGTCACGCCGGTGTTCGCTTGCGCGCGCGCGTATACGCTGAGGCAATAGACGTAGTCGCCCGGCGAGGCCAGCGTTTGCGTGATCGTTTGCGGCCCGGCGCCGGTGTTGGTGAGCCGCCATGCGAGCATTCCGCCAACGGGGTCCGGCTCACCGCTCACCAGCGAAAGCAAGGGCTCGCAAACCCAGACCGCATCGTCCAGTTGGCCGCTCCACGCCAGCAGGTTTCCCGCCGGGTCGAGAAACGTGAACCCGTTCAGCGTCCCCTCCGCCGCGGCGAAAAAAGCCTCGATCGCGCCGGCCTCGGAATCCGTGAGCTCCGCATAGTCGAGTTGCCACTCGGTGGTAACGGCGGCCGGGTCGGCCAGTTTGATGGACCTCCCGTCCGCGGTCGCATTGATCACCGTCCGCGTGCGTCTCTCTTTTCGAATGGGGAACTGGCTCAGCGCTCCAGTCCCGAGTTGCGGATAAACCAGCATTTTCAGCTCCGGTTCTCGACCACCGTCAGGGTGGTCGCGCTGCTCATTTCCGCCACCGCCGCCGACCCCAGCGCATCGGCCTCCAGACTGCAGTCCGGATAGGTTGCGCCATCGAACGGGTCGGTGAAGGTGAAACTCCCGAACGCGCCCTGGTTCGCCATGAAGAACTCCTCCAAGGCCGCCATTTCGCTTTCATCGAGTTGGCTCAGACGGATCTCCCAACGCAGCAGCGGCGCCTCGCAGTCCCGGTAGCGCTGCTCCGTCCCGTCCACGAAGCGCAGCGCCTGGTTCCGGTAACAAATTCGCCGTGTCGCCGGGTATTGCGCTACGGCGCCTGTTTTCAACCTGGGAAAATTGGCCATGGTCAGAGGTCGGTCACCACATCGTTGATGCTGTTCAGGTTCAGCATTGCGTCCCGGACCGCCGCGGCGATGTCGGTGCTCCGATCCATAAACGACCGCGCATCCATCGCCTGCACGCTAACCGTGATTTGCGGTTGTGAGGCGCCGTTGCCGCTCGTGCCGCTGGCGGGTCCTGTTTGCCCGCCGCTCGATGCTTGCCCTCCGCTCGATCCGGATGCGGCGGTTTCCACCGACGGGCTCCCTGTCCCGTCGTACGCGCGCGGCGTCCCCGTCTGGTCATAGTCTGCGTTGCTCAGCCCTTGCCCGGTATCGGCCGCCTCGATGTTGAGCGCCGACGGCATCGCATACTTAGTCAGCTCCGGCGGAGCCGGCGACCCTCCTCCGCCAAAGAGCCCCAGGAGTCCGCCGATCAGCGGGGCCAGGCCAAATCCGCTTTCGAGCAGCAGCATGGCGGCCGACGTCCCGCCGCTCGATCCGCTCGCGGAGCTGTTGCTCGCCGCACGAATCGTTTCGGGTTGCGCGGGCGGGTCCGTGTTGGCGATCTGCAATCCGCTGTAATCCGTGGTCGCCCCGCCGGGCGAATTCGCCGGCGCCTGCGCCGTCCCGCTTGTCTCGTTCAGGTTGGACGCCAGGTTACTCGCCAGAGTGGCGAAATCATCGAGAAGATCTTCTTGTGTGCTGGCCATTTCTTGTTTCCGCTTCAAGCGCCTTTTCCAGAACCAGGAACGCCTCCACCCGGCGCGCATCGAGCTCGGCGGCGCGTATCCCTCCCAGCCGCCGCCGGATCAGGAACTCCTCCACCAGCGCCGCGCTTTCGCCGGTCACGTAAGATTTCGGGCACGTCGAGATCGCCACGCCCCCTCGCACCCATACCGGCGGGCCTGCGGATTCCACCGATCCCTCAATCCACCCGCAGCGTCGTCTTTTATCCAGACCGGCTTTCCGGCACGCGTCGCACTTCCAACCGGCCTGGTTGGAGAATTGGAAATGGAAGGCGACTGTCAGTTTTTTCTTTCCGCATCGGTGAGCCCCGCCTCCACTCGCACCGCTGCCAGCGCCTCTTGAAACAGGCTCTCCGGCCCCGCTTCCGCCAGTAGTTCCGGCGTTGCCTCCGCTCCGTCCACCTCCAGGCCGGCAATGCCGCGCAGTCCCCATGCCAGATACAGCCGGCCAACCTCCGCCTTCAGCAGCGTTGCCTCCATCTGGTCGTCCGGCCGGCTGCTGGCTTCGAGATACTCCATGCGCCGGGCCAGCTCCTGCACCCGGCGCATAAGTTCCACTCGCCGCGCGAATGACATCCGCGCCACCGTGAACGTCACTCCCGGCGCCACCGCCGATTCCACCGTCTTCACGCTTTCGTAGATCATGGGTTTTGATATCTCGCCATCCGATGTGGCATGGGCGCTCGTGCCTGCCGTGTCGAGACTCATCTCGACGCGCGTTGGAGGTTGTGAGAAAAGCCGCGGCCAATCGTCGGCGCGACTTATCCGAACGCCACCGCAATTTCGTTGTCCAGCGTGCCCTGCGCTCGCGCCGGCCGGAATTTCCACTGCAGCCGGTTGCCACTGTCGTCGAACTCCGGCACTTCCGGGATGACGCTCTGCAGGTATATCCCCAGCAGTTGACCTGGTTGCTGGCCGAGCTGAAACATGACGCTGATTGGCGATTCTTGCCGCGCCGCCTGGTACAGTCCTTCCGTCGCCTCATCGTCCTGGCTGAAAAGTTCAAAAGCGGCTGTCACCGAGCGCTGGCCGGGCGATATGGCCTGCGGCAGACTGCTCCCGAACTCTCTCTCGCGCGTATCCAGATCGTTCTTGAGCGTGATCGTCCCGCTCGTGATTGTCAGGAACTGGGTTGGCGACGAACCCAGCCACGCCTCGCCCATGTGCCCCGGCACGATCGAGTAATCGAAGGCCCCCAGCGCCGGCTCCGCCGGAAAGCTCTGCAAGGTGGCCATCTGACTGGAGGAGAAGCTGCTGCTGTCCAACACGTCCTGCGCCGGGCCGCGGAAACGGAACTCGTGAAAATCGCCGTTGATCGAGATATCCATCTGGTCCACCGCCGCGCCGCACAGCAGCCGCTGCACCGCCGTCGCCGGCGACCAGTAGTCGAATACGCTCACGCTCGGCAGAGCCGTCGCGGGCGCGTACGTCACCGCCGCCCCCACCGCGCCGCCTGTCGCCGGCGGCGTCGTGAACGGCGCGTTCAACTGCACGGTATTGGCGTCCACGATCGCCGCCGCGAATCGGATCTCGCCTCCGCACGCCACCGCCTGCCCTGGCGAGAGGTTATGGGGCGCCTGAAAGGCCAGTCGTCCGGCGGACGTGCTCGACGCCGCTGTTCCTCCCGGGAAGGTCGTCGGAACCGCTCCCAGAACAGCTTGAAAGAGCGGCCCGTACGTCGGTCCCGGCTGACCGCTCGCCCAGGTCGTCATATAGGTCTTCAAGTCGAAACTCGTGAGCCGCCTGCCGCCCGGCGGCAATCCGGCGAAGGTTCGGCTGCCCGTCTTATCCTGGCGTTTGACGGTCTCGAGTTGCTGTGCGATTCCCAGCTTCACCGCCGGGATCCGGTTCGCCGCCGAGATGGTTCCCACCTGCCCGTAGGAACTCTCCAGCGCCACGTAGAATCTGTTCGCGTTAGAGGAAATGTAGGACATGCTAGTTTACGCTCACTTCAATATCGAATGTGATTTTGGCCTGCTGGACGAAGTTCTTCCCGCCGTGTTTAATCGCTCCGTAAGACGCCTCGTACGCTCCGGCGAAGAACATGCCGTCGCCCCAGTCGCCGCGCGACCCGTCCAGAGTCTGTGCGACCGCGTCCGTGTACAGCTCCAGCCTGTCCTGAAGTCCTTCCAGGCGGTCCTGCGAATAACGGATTTCAATCGCCATCTGCGCCGTACCCGAAAACGTCCGGAATTTCTCCGTCAGCTTGTTGACGAGTTTTTCGCAGTACACGTTGGCGGCCGGGTATTGCGTCCCGCTGCTGCGCTCCACCAGGTCGGCCGCTGCGTTCTGCGCCCGCACTTGCGATGCCTGCCACAGGCTCGCCGCCGCCTGGTCCGGCGGCGCGAGCGCCGCGAGTTCGACGCTCACCCCTTGTGGCGCCGTCATTAGGGCCACGATTTTCGACGTGATTGCGCTTCCGATTCGACTTGCCATCAGCCCCTCTGCAGTACGCGCGGCGCGGGCCACAGGTAGCTTGGCGCTTGCCCCGAGCCGGCCTTCCGCCCCGCCGTCGTCAACGTCGCCGGCTGCGTCCAGTTCTGTCCCGGCGAAAGGAGAGAGGTGTTTTGCAGGGTCATGCTTTCCGCCGAAACGCCTATGTACGCGTTCCAGCCCGTCGCTCCCTGCGGCGCCGCTCCGGGATGAACCGCCAGCGTGCCGCCCGTGGTTGTCGCCACCGCCGGCGTCGCGCTCGCTCCCTCTTCGCCCGTGCTGTTCACCCACGCCATCGTCACATAGTAGGTTCCGGCCGCCAACGCTCCCTGCGCCGGCGCTACCGCGGGAGTCTCGGCTCGCGGCACGGGTTTCCATACCATCCCGATTCCGAGAAGGATCAGTTTCTCCCGCGCCCAGATCGCCATTTCGCGGAACGCGTCCCGCTTCCCCGCGTAGCGGTCGTTTAATTCGTTGTTGTACGCATCCCGGTAGACCGTCTCCAGGGTCCGAAACGTGTGCCACATCTTCAGCGGCGGCGTGACCACCACGTGACGGATACCCATGTGTTCGATATAGGCCGGCGCGGGCCAGCAGAACGGGTCCCACGGGCTAGCCCTGCTTAAGAGCGCCCGCAGTTCGACGCCCAGTTCCTCTTGCGCCAGCGCCAGCTTGCTTCCCAGGTCGATTCCCTCCGTGCTGGCGACATCCAGAAGCTGCGAGTCCTGCGCCGTCAGGTCCTCGGTCGTCGATACCGCGCCATCTAGGAACAGAGCCATGTTCGTCTAGTCCTTGGCGGGCTTTCCGGGGTTTCGCAGCCGGTTCAACTCGGCTGTCGTCAGCACCGTCAGTTGCACTCGGGCCGCGGCCGCCGCTTGGTCCGCCAGGCGTTTCGCCTCGGCCTGTTGTTCCCGGAATTGCCGCGCTTCCTCTGGGTTCGCCAGTCGCGCCGATCCTTCCACCATCATCTTCGCGGCCAGTGGCCGCGTCACCTCGATGGGCGTGCCTTCCTTGCCGCCGTCCGCTGTCGCCAGGCTTATGACGATCGGAAACGGTTCTTTGATCGCCGCCGCCTCGTCGCGAATTCTCTGATAAAACGCCCTCAAATCCATGTTCTTTCTCCTCGCCGGAATTCTCGGAAACCGCCGCGCCGGCCCAGCCGCACCCTGGCTGAACCGGCGCCGCGGACGGGCCCTCGGGCCCGCCGTCCCCTCCCTAGGTCTGCACCTGCACGCCCAGTTGGTTCCGCAGTATGCCGCACCCGTAGAGCGCGTCCACCGTGAACTGCTGCGCCAGCGTGTTCGGCTGGTAGCTCATCACCACCCGCATGCCGAAATTGCCCAACTCGGCGTATTCCGCGATCGCTCCGGTTCCCGGCAGCGGCTGCGGCAGCCGGCGGACCACCAGGCCGATCGCGTTCTTCGTGAACGCCATGTTGTGCGTCGTTGTCGGGTTGCTGCCCGTTTTTGGCACCCACTGCGAACGGAAGACGAAGAAGTCTTTCACCCTCCCCACCGTCCCGTCGATCAGCGCGCGCAATCCCGCGTCGCCCGCCGTCTGGAACTCGCTGAATCGCGGTATCTGCCTCCACGCCGAATACGCGGCGGCGTCCACTACGATGAACTTTTGCTCCGTGGAAGGAGACTTCGCCAGGAACAGGGCCGTCTCCGCCGCGTCGATCGTGGCTTCCGTGATCGCCGTGCCGGGCGTTCCCACCGTCCCGTTCATCGTGAATCCCCCGTACAGCGAAAGCAGATCGCTCTCGATCCTCTGTGCGATCGCCGCCATCGCCGGCCCCATGTAGACCTTCATCAGGTCCGGCGTCGCCAGCACCTTGATCACGTCCGGAATCTGGAAAGTCGCTTCCACATGCGTGTTGAGCACGATTTGCGCGTTCCCCAGGCTCGGGTTCTGAGGCTGCACCAATCCGCTTCCGTCGATAATGTTGTTCGCCACCATGTCCGGCGGGATTGGCACATTGATCGTGTCCCCGGCTTGCGCCAAGGCCGGTTCATAGTCTCGATTGACCAGGTTCCCCATTACGAGGTTCCCCACCAGCACCGGCAAAGCTTCCGCCGCCACCAGCTTGACAATCGCAGTCGCGACGTTTGCTGAAGTAATAACTGCCATGTATTCTCCTTACTGTCTGTTACTGCCGGTCGCCGGTAGGGGCCGGGCACGCCCGGCCCGCGCCGGGCATGGCGCGGTCGCCTGCCGTCGCCGGTTCTTTCTGTGTCGTGAAACGACATGTCCACTTGGTCCTGCCGCTCCCTCACGATTGCGGCTCGACGGTTGGAACCGTCATTTCATGACCAGCCCTATAGTCCGCGCAGGCTCTGTGATGCCACCCGCACGATCTCCTCTCGCACGCGCCGCATTTCCTCCGCGTCCATTCCCGGACGGATGCGCTCCAGGTCCACCGTCTGACGGCTGGCCACTGGCGCTTTCTGCGTCGCTGAGAGCCCGCTTCCGCCCGCGATCCGCGCCGGCAGGAATTCCGGATTTTCCGCCACGAACGCGGCTAGGTAGTCTCTCACGGACGCTTCCCCGCTATCCGTTTTAGCCACCAGCCGCCCGTCTTCGGCCCGCACTACCGCGTCCTGCACGGCTTTGAACGCCAGGTCGAGTTTCACCACGCCCAGCCGTTGCAGCTCGGCTCGCACCGCCGAACCCCTCTCCGCTTCCTCAGCCACGCGCCGGCTGCGCTTGTTCTCTTCCACTAACTCGTTCACCCGGCGTTCCAACTGCTCCCGTCGCTTGCGCTCTTCCTGCAACTCCGCCTTGTGCGCCGGCTCGCTCTTGCTCTGCTCCCGACTTACGAACTCGTTGAGCGCTTGCCGCACGATCGCTTGTACGTCGATTTCTTCCATAACCCTCCCGATTTCACTTCTGAACCCCAGACTCCCCATCCCACCAGCGAGCCTTGCCCCCAACTACGCCCGGTCGATCTCCTCCGCCACCTGGTTCTTGACCTCCTGCCGCGCGTCGCACAGATACTTGAAAGCCAGCCTCTTGAATATCTGTTTCGTCAAGGTCTCCGACCCGATCCCTAAACCCAGCAGCTTTTTCGCGTCGTCTAATTCGGTGCCGAAGTCCTGAATGTCGAAGTCGTCCAGACCCGATACGTCGATCGCAATCTCGTCCCGCCGCGCCGCCGCAATGGCCCATAGCACCTGCTTCATGGCGTCTTTCACCATGTCGCCGTACGCCCGCAGAACTTCCTCCGTGATGCTGAAGTCCAACTGCTTGCTGAGCGCCGATTGCTGCCGGCTTCCCGCCGCCGACCCGCCTGCCTGCGCCATCGCGTAGCACACCCGGTAGATCTCGTCCTTCAGCGCCAACAAGTTGTCCGCCGCGATTTGGTAGACCTTTCCCTCCGGCTCCGTCCATCCGAATCGGTCTTCCGGCCCTAGTTGGATGTAGTAGGATTCCCCCACCACCTGGCTGAACTCGCGCTCCGAATACACCACCGGACTCGCGAACAGCCCCATCGTCAGCGCCCAACCGAGCGCTTTGGATTTGTTGAAGTGCTCCAGTTGGACCAGCGCCGCCTTGTTCATCAGCCACAGCCCCTCGCTCACTTCCATGCGGAACATCGGAACCCGCCGCTCGGCCGCCAGCCCGTGTTGTCCCTCGTCCACCAGCTCGATCTCGCTCGATTCGTTTCCCTTCCGGAAAACCTGGAAACGCTCGCGGTCGTAATAGATCCATCGCGTCTCCCGCTCCCACTTCGCGTCCGTGACCTTCGACTGTCGCAGGCACGATGTCCGGATCACCGCCCACTCGAGCGCGCCGTTGGAATCGTAGTTCCAGTTGATGACTTCCTCCGCCCCGTAATCCACCAGGAATGCGCGCGATCTGCCGGATGCGTCTTCCTCCGCGCGCGTCGACGCCCGCCCGCTCGCTCGCGGGAAGTCCACCACCACGTAGCTGCTGCCGCATACCAGCGTTTGTATGAACTGCCTCCGGAAGAACTCGTGCAGGTTCGTTCCTTTCAGGTCGCAGTCGTCGGTTAGAAGGCTGTAAAAATCCTTCGCGGCCGCGTCGTTGCCTTCGAACAGCACCATCGGCTCCCGCCGCATGAGCGTGGCCGCGTACCAATCGATCACCGAGCCGATGTAGTTTTCGTAGAACACCCTGCCCAGACGTTCGCCGTAGACGTCGTTCGGCTCTTTGTGCCGCCGCACCAGGTATGCCGACGCGCTCTCCCGCAGGCGCTCGCCGCCCGCGTAGAGGTCCTTGTACCGCTTCCACATCGCTGTTCGCGCGACGTACTCCGGATGCTCGCGATTGATGTTCTGCATGTCCTCTTTCCAATACGGTTCACTGCCGGCGCCGCCGCCGTGGAGCGGGCCTCCGGCCTGCCCCGCCGGCATTCATGCCGGCATTCTTCCTGGCCCCAGCCCTATAGCATCCTTCGGTCCCGCTCTCCCATCGGCTTCGACATTCTGCACTCCAGCCAGACCATGTACCCCAGCGCGTCCGAAAGGTGTGTCCGCATGCGGTCGCGGTCTTTATCGATCTGCCCGCTGTCCGCTTTGTACATCACCTGTTCGAAGTCCTTGATCAGGTCCTTGCACCTCTCGTCCACCAGCAGCTCAATCTGCCCCGCCGCCGTCCGCAGCTTGGCGTTCATCAGGTTGATTCGCAGCCGCACGCTGGGGTTCGCGCGCGGCGTCCGGTACTGCGTCGCCAGGTTCGAATGCGCCTGGAAATACTCCTGGACCATTTCGTAGTCCGATGCCCCCGACGTCATCTGGTGGTGTCCCGATGCGTCCCCGAATACCACCACCTCTCCTCGATGCGCCCCGTACCGCGCCAGAAACTCGGCGCAGGCTTCATTCGTGGTTCCATGCCGGATCACGATCTCGTCGAGTACGTTCACATGCCCGTGTCCCATTTGCGCCACCACCGACGACATCGGGTCCACGTTGAAGTCCAGCGCCCACAGGAGCGGCAGATACGGATCCACATGAAGTTCTTTCACGTGCGTGGTCCGGTCGAAAGCCGCATATACCCGCGTGCCGTCCTGGGTCAGGTACTCGCCCAGAACCTCTTGCTGGTAGAACCGCTCGTCGTAGCTTCCTCGCAACCGCTCGTAATAGTCCGGAATGCGGTCCAGCAGGAACCGGTTCTCGTGCGGCTTCGCGATCACCACCTCGTAGCCGTGGGCGCGATCCGCCAGGAACTTCCGGTAGACCCAGTCGTAGCCCTTCGGCGTCCACACCGCGAATCCGCACAGGCGCTTCGCACGCGGGTCCCGCAGCCGGCCTTCCAGCCGAAGCCACGCCCCTTCCTGCGTGTAGGTCAGCTCGTCCAGCCCGAACCACGCCAGGTTCGTACCGCGCAGCCGCTCGAATTCGTCCATCGGACGAAACAGGATGCGCGACCCCGAGTCTTTCATCACCAGCGTGTTTTCGGCTTTGTTGTGCTCGAACGGTATCCCGTTCGTATCCAGAATCTCGAATAGCGCCGCCTGCGTCGCGTCCCGTAACATCGGGTACGTCGGCGCTCCCAGCAGCCCCAGACGCCCCGGATTCACATAGCTCAGCCGCACCGCCTCCTGGCACAGAGCCTGGCTCTTGCCGCTGCCGATGGGCCCCGAGAACCCCTTGAACCTGGCCTCGGATTGATGGAATCTCTGCTGCGATGGTAGTGGTGTGTACTTTATTCCTCGGAGTTTGACGGTCCCGTCGGTTCGACCCATGTCACCCTGATTTCCTTCGGGACTTCGTGCTCGTTGTCCTGTTCCATCTGAAGCAGCTTCAAGTAATCGCCCATGGTGGGCTTCAGTTCCTTGGTCTTGAGTTTCGCTTCGATGTCCGTGAGAGCCGTGTTCAGAAACTCGGAAAGTTGAATCTGGCGTTTCACCTCTTTCCAGTGGCTGCACTCGGCGCAACTCTTCGGAGTCTTCCCGCCCGTTTTCTTGGTTGTCATCCACGCCCTCGGAAAGAGAAACGGCTTCGCCAAAATCGCGAAGACCGTATAACCCTCACCCCGATTTGAAACTAGCATCCGGGCTGCTTTGTCCAGCCCGGCTCACTCTTTCAAGTCGTTGAAAAGAGGGCGTGAAAGTTTTTCAATTATTGGTGAAGAGGAATTTACCGCCGCTCGCGGCCACCACATGCAGGGCGTCTTTGCCGAGCAGTCCATTGAGGCGCGGCATGGCCGTTCCCGCCGCTACTAGGTAGTACCGCCGGGCCTCCCGCCAGCGCCGCTGGCACTCCCCATCGTCGATGAACACGCCCTTCGGCGCGTCCGGCGCATACGATCCGTATTCCAGGTTGTTCACCCGGCCGTTCAGCAGCAGCGCTCTCCGGTTCGTATAAAAGAAAACCGACGAAAACGCGTAGTACTGATCGTCCACGATCAACTCGCCCGGCGGCGCTTTGAGCAGCGCCTCCGCCAGCGGCCGCGACGACATGTACGGATCCCAAGTCACCATCGCCGCCCGCGCTGCGTGAAAGAACAGAACCATCATCGCCGTCAGCGCCCACACCGGGGCCGGGCTGCGGCTCTTATTCCATCGCCACGCCCCCACCGCGCCGACGGTGAATGCCAGCCCCGCCAGCGCCAGCGGCGTCTTGAGATAGGCAAACGCCGCCAGCGTCAGGTCGGACATGTGCCCCAACGAGAGCGTGTATTCCTCCGGGTGCTGCGTCAGCGCCCCCGCGATGTCGCCCGGCGCCGCCATCCCCCGCACCAGCCACAGGATTACCCCGATGGCCGCCGCTGCCACCGTCGCCACTCCCGCAATCGCCTTGGTCCCGTACTTCAGCCACCCGTCCCCGCTCGCAATCGCCAACCCCACCAGTAGCGCCAGCGCCGGATAGCACGGCATCGAGTAGTACTCCTGCGTGGTCGAAAATGTGAAGAAACCCAGAACCACTCCGCACCAGCACAGCGCCATCAGGAGCGTCCGCGAGGCCCGGTCCGGCTTGCGATACGCCCCTCGCAACGCGGCCGGCAGGTAAAAGCACCACGGGAACAGCCACAGCAGATGAAACAGCCAGAAGTATAGCCGCGGGACCGTGTTGTAATCCCGCGGGTAGCGCATGTTCAGGAAACGCAGCACCTGCTCGTTCATGAAATAGAACCAGAAGAACCCGTGATACGACCCGCTCTCGCTGTGCATCGTGAAGTCCAGATAGGGCGGATTTCTCAGCGTCGCCAGCACGTGCCACGGCGCCGCAATCCCCAGGAATAGCAGGACCCCCGCGATGGGGCTTAGCCGCGTCCATGTTTCCCGCCGCCCCAGCGACCCGCTGAAATACAGGTAACTCAGTCCCGCGCCGATCGGAAACACCGCCGCGATCAGCCCCTTCAGCAGCAGCCCCGTCGCCATCGCCGCCCACATCGCCGCCGCCCACCGCCGCGGGTGCGCCTCCCCGTCTTCGGTCGCCCGCATCAAAGCCCACAGCGACAGCGTGATCGTCAGCGTGAGAATGGCGTCTGGAATCAGGATGCGCGTGAACAGGAACAAACCCACCGAGGTGGCGAGCGCAAGGCCACTGTACATCCCCGCGCGCCGGCCGAATGCCCACGCCCCGAACCGCGCCGTCAGCAGGCACAGCCCTACCGCCGCCAGCGCCAAGGGGATGCGCGCCGCCCAGTCGTGCGCGCCGAAGATCAGGAACGAGGTGGCTATCATCCAGTACGTCAGCGGGGATTTCTCCAGGTAGGCCACCCCGTCCAGGCGCGCCGTCACCCAGTCGCCCGATTGCAGCATGTTGCGCGCAATCTGCGCCTGCACCGCGTCCACATCGTCCATCAGGGAAGGCGGGCTGACAATGCATCCCAGGAAGACTAGCGCCGCCACCAGCGCCACGATTAACGGATAGCGAATACCGGGGCCGGAGCCTGCTTCTCGGCTCCCCGGAGCGATGGGATCTCTACGCTCCATCTCTTCATCCACAGGAAAAGCGTCAACAGGCCCCATAAGTGGTATCCGGCGTTGATCCGTCTCTCCATATGATCGCCTATCAGGGATGTCACTGCCTGCCCGTCGAATATGCCTGTGGCTTTCACCGCCTCTGGAGTCACCGTGTCCATTAGCAGCGCGCGCAGCGGCCCTCGGAACCAGTCGTGCGTCGGAATGTCGAACCCCGTCTTCCCGCGCTCGATCACGGCTTCCGGCAGCTTGTCCCGCATCAATTCCCGCAGCAGGAATTTTTGCCGTAAGCCCCGGATCTTCAGGTTCGAGGGCAGGGAAGCGGCGAACTCGACTATCCGGTGATCCAGAAACGGCGGCCTGACCTCCAGCGAATGCGCCATGCTCATGCGATCCGTCTTGTAGAGGATGTCGTCCGCCAGGTAATAATTCTGATCTACTCGCAGATACCGGTCGATTCCCCTCCGGCCGTTCAACTCCAGCCGGCTCACCAGTTCCCTCAAACCGCTGCCGTGCGTCCCAGGCCTCAGGCGCGCCAGTTGCTCCGGTGAAAACGTCCCGTTCCAGAAAAAATGCGCTTCGTCGGCGTCCAGCCAGCTCCCCTCAATCCAGCGCTTGAGTTTGTATTCCAGGCTGATCTTTTCGTCCGAAACCGGAACGTACCGCTCCAGCGCGGACAACATCAGCTTTCGGATCGGGGAAGGCGTCAGCCGGAACGGACTCGCCATCCGGTCCGCCATGTATGTCAGGTACCCGCCGAACAGCTCGTCGGCGCCTTCTCCGGAAAGCGCCACCGTCACGTGCCGCCGGCTCATCCGCGATAGGTACCACACCGGCAGCGCGCCCGCGTCCGCGCTCGGCTCATCCGAGTAGTATGCGAAATCCTGGATCGCGCTTTCCAGTTCGATATCCGGGTTCAGGTCGAACTCGTGGTGGTCCGTGCCGTAGACCCGAGCCACCTCTCGGAAATACCGGCTTTCGTCGAAGCTGCGCCCCGCGAAGGAAACCGAAAACGTCTTCAACCGCCCTGCGCAGTGCTGCGCCGCGTAATGCAACACGGTTGAGGAATCCAGTCCCCCGGACGCCCACACTCCCAGCGGCACGTCGGCCACCAGGTGTTCTCTTATGGCGTCGCTCAGCAGCCCATCCAGCTCTTCCTTCGCCTCTTCGAGCGTTCGCTTCCGCGGTGGCCCGGACGGCAGTTTCCACCAGGCTTCCAGGCGCGCCTTCCCGTTCCGCCACTCGATCAGGTGTCCCGGCGGCGCCTTGCGAATACCTTCGATCAGAGTCTGCGGCCCCGGTGCATAATTCACCGAAAGGTATGTGTCCAGCGCCCCCAGATCCAGCCGCCGCGGCACACAAGAATGTTCCAGTATCGCTTTAAGTTCAGACCCGAAATATATGTCTTCCCCAAGCTTAAAGTAGTAAAGCGGTTTGATCCCCATGCGGTCCCGCGCCAGGATCAGCCGCCTCCTGGACTCGGTCCAAAGCGCCACCGCAAACATACCGCGCATCCTGGAGAAGCATCCGGTGTCCCATTGCAGGAAAGCGTGCAATACCGTTTCCGTATCGCACTTGCTTCGGAAACAGTGTCCCAACCCTTCCAGCTCCGTCCGCATTTCCAGGTGATTGTAAATCTCGCCGTTGAAGGCGATCACCGTGTCCCCGTCTTCGCTGGCCATCGGCTGGTCGCCTCCGGCCAGGTCGATCACCTTCAGCCGGACGGCGCATAATGTGGCGTCGCTGCCTTCGTGAATGCCAAATTGGTCCGGCCCGCGGTGGTACAGGCTGTCGGCTATTCTCCGCGCAACGGCCGTATCACCCGGTCGACGAAGATGTGTAAAACCAGCAATCCCACACATTTAACCTGTACTATCCCCGCTCCGTCCATGAGGCGATAATCAGCTCTTCTTGACGGAATTTGTTTGACTATAACACATCCTCGCGCCATCCGTCGGGGCGCTTTCTTCGAGTTCCATTTTATTTTGTGACGCTCATTAACAATGGTGTTTCCTGACCCGCTCTTGAGGTCTAGTCCGGCTCTCTTCGCGAGGTGGAGCGAATCGCCCGCCACTCCCGCTCCAACATCCCCCACACCACCATGTCCACCCAGCGGTCGTTGACCCACTCCGCTTCTCGCGTGATGCCCTCGCGCTGGAACCCGAGGCGCTCCGGGATGGCGCAGCTTCTGCCGTTCCCCCTCCCACAGCGGATCTCCGCCCGGTGCAGCTTCAGTTCGCCGAACAAGTAATCGAGCATCGCTTCGCAGCACCGCGTGACCACCCCTTGCCCGCGTTTCCCGGCGTCCAGCCAGTAGCCGATGCTGCAACTCCGGTTCGCCCAGTCGATCGGGTGGCATCCCACCGACCCGGCGATAGCTCCCTCCAGCAGAATGGCCGCTTGCGGCCCGCCACCCTCTTCGGTCTGCACCAGCGCGCGATGGATGAACGCGCGCACGTCCTCCGGCGATCGCGAGCCGTCCACCCACGGCAGCCACTCGCGCAGGTAGGCGCGGTTGCGCTCAACTAGGGCGAACAACTCTTCGGCGTCGCCCGCCTCAAAATGGCGGATCTCGATCCCCGGAGCCACCGCTCGCTGAAACACGCAACCCTCCATTGCCCCACGTTGCCTTCAAAGGACTCCCGGGCCTTGTGGGGCAGGCCCTTTCGCCTGCCAACTCCTATCCCGCGCCCTCCGGCCTCTGCGGATTGCGCGACTTCGATATCGCCGGCGTCTCCGGCGTCTCCGCCTGCATTGCGTACGTCATCAGGCCCCCTCTCAATATCTCGAACGCCGTTTGCGGATCGTCGGCGAATTGAAACAAGTTCAAGTCCTCTGGCGAGATCATCCCGTACTTCACCAGCGCGTCGAAATTGACGATCTCCTTCCAGTAGGCCGATCCGTATAGTACGATCGTCATCTGCTTCGCCAGCTTCTGGGTTTGCGTCAGCGTCAGAAGCTCCATCATCTCGTCCAGGGTCCCGAAGCCGCCCGGAAACACTACCAGCGCCTTGGCCAGATACGCGAACCAGAACTTACGCATGAAGAAGTAGTGGAATTCGAAGCTCAGCTCCGGGGTGATGTACGGGTTCGGAAACTGCTCGAAGGGCAGGCCGATATTCAGCCCGATGGTCTTGCCGTTGGCCTCGAATGCTCCTCGGTTCGCCGCTTCCATGATCCCCGGGCCTCCGCCCGAGCAGACCACGAAGCGGTAGGTGCTGTTGGTGAACTGGTCCGACCATTCGGTCAGCAGCTTGGCCAGCGTCCGCGCATCCGCGTAATACTGGCTCAGCGGCCCTTCTTCCCGCAGCCGTGCGGATCCGAAGAAAACCACCGTATCGCGCACCTTTTCGCGGCGGAAGTGCGCCAGCGGCTCCAGGAATTCCGAGAGAATTCGCAGCGCCCGAGCGTCCGGGCTATTTAGAAACTTCTGGTTCAGGTATGCTACCGGCCGGCGGTCGCCCCGCGGCGGATTCTGATCGGACATGGGTCTCCAGTTCTTCCACTCTTTTCTTCAACTCTCGCACCGTCTTGAGCAGTTCCGGCAGCTTGGGGAACGCCGTCGCCGCGCGCAGCCACTCGCCGGCGGCAAACGCCGGAGAGCCGGAAATGCGCCCGCCCGCGGGCACATCGCCGCCGATGCCGCTCTGCGCGTACACAGTGGCCCCTTCGTGCACCGTGAGGTGGCCGGAAGATCCCACCTGTCCCGCCAAAAGCACGTTCCGTTCCAGCACCGTGCTCCCCGCGAGGCCCGTCTGCGCGCAGATGATGTTGTCTTCCCCCACAGTGCATGCATGCCCCACCTGCACCAGGCTGTCGATCTTGGCCCCTCGTTTGACGCGCGTCTCTCCCACCGTCGCCCGGTCCACCGACGTCAAACTCTGCACTTCCACATCGTCCTCGATCACCGTCAGGCCCGATTGCACAATCTTGAAGTGCGTCCCGTCCTTCCGTTTGGCGAACCCGAAGCCATCGCCCCCCACCACTACTCCGTTTTGCAGGATCACCCGGTTTCCGATCCGGCAGAATTCGCGCACCGCGCAGTGCGAATGCGCCAGAAAATCGTCGCCGATCTCCGCGCCTTCGTAAATCACTACGTGCGGGTGCAACACCGCGTTGCGTCCCAGCCGCACGCGCTCGCCCACCACCGCGAATGGGCCAATGGAACAGTTGGGTCCCACCGCCGCCGTGGGAGCTACATGCGCCAGCGGGTGGATGCCCTGCGCCGGCCGCGGGGGCTGATAGAACAGCGCCAGCGCGCGCGCAAAGCCCAGATACGGGTCGTCGGTCACCAGAAACGCCGTGTCCAGGCCGGCTACCGGCGCCGTCGCGAGCACAGCGCTGGCCTTGGTGTGTTTCACCTTGGGCCCGTACTTGGGGTTGGCCAGGAAGGTCAGAATCCCGGGCCCGGCCTGCTCCATCCCCGCTACGCCCGCGATTTCGATATCCGGGTCGCCCTCCAGCCGGCATCCCAGCGCCGACGCAATCTCACCGAGTCTCATAGGGCAGAACTCCAACCGGGGTGGGGCAGGCTTCAGCCTGCCAATTCCAACTCGCAATCTCACCGGGTTTCATAGGGCAGAACTCCAGGTTACCGCGCTCATGCCATGCTGTAAGGAGCCGTCATGTCTTCGCCGCTCAATCGCAGGCTTGAATCGCGATCCCGCAAGTCCTTCGCGACCCGCCACGATTCCGCCCCCGTAGAGCGGGCTTCCAGCCTGCCATGCCGGCATTCTTGCCGGCATTCTTCTTTGTGGGGCAGGCGCTTTCGCCTGCCAATCCTGCTGTAAGGAACCGCTATGACTCCCTTGTTCGATCTCCTTTCCCGCGCCCGCGTCTTCGATCTCTCTCAGCCCTACTTCACCGGCATGCCGCACCACCCCAGCCATCCGCCCTTCCTCTTCTCTCTGGTGAAACAGCACGGCGAGTACGTCGGGCCGGCAGGCAATAGCTCCGCCTCCGAAGCCTTTGCCTTGGGGGGCCACGTTGGGACCCACATCGATGCCCTGTGCCATTTCTCGAGCTGCGGCCGCCTCCACGGAGGGCAGGACGCCGCCCCGCTTCAGTCCTACGCCGCCGGACTCGGCCGGTTTTCGGTCGATACCCTGCCGCCCATTCTGCGTCGTGGCGTCCTGCTCGATGTCGCCGGCCTCTATGGCGGCGTTCTCCCCGAGGATTTCGAGATCGCGCCGGAGCATCTCGAAACCGCCGCCCGCGCCCACGGAGTCGAAATCCGCGCCGGCGATGTGGCCCTCCTGCGCACCGGCTGGGCCGCCTTCTGGGACGATCCTACCCGCTTCATCCGCCAGGTGCGCGGTCCCGGTCCGGCCCTCGCCGGCGCCCGCTGGCTCTCGGAGCGTGGCGTCTTCGCCGCCGGGTCGGATACCGTGGCGTTTGAAAAGGTCCCCGACGCGTCGATGCCCGTGCACGTCCACCTGCTGGTGGAAAAGGGCATTCACATCGTCGAATGCCTGAACCTGGAAGAACTCGCCCGCGCCGGCGTCCACGAGTTCCTGTTCATCGCCGCGCCCCTAAAAATCCGAGGCGCCACCGCCTCGCCCATCCGCCCCATCGCGGTGGCGTGAGCGCCTTACGGATTCAGCTTCTTCATTAGCCAGGCCATGTTCCGGCCGAGCGTCTTCATGGTGGCGATGCCTTCTTCGTCCTTCTCCACATCCCCCGGATCGCGGCCAATTCCGATGTTCCAGTAGGACGAGCCGGGCACCATTATCTCGCTTATGAAGAAGAAGTGGTTCAGGGTATCGAAGGCGTGTATCCCGCCGGCCCTGCGCACGGCCACCACGCCGGCCCCCGCCTTGCGGCGGAACATGCCGCCGTTGGCGCGCCCTACCAGGGCGGCGCGATCGATGAGCGCCTTCATTTCGGCCGAGACGTCCGTCACGTAGGTAGGCGAGCCGAGCAGGATGCCATCCGCCTGGTCCATCTTCTCGATGAAGACGTTGCCCATGTCGTCCTTCTGCGAGCAGCGCCGGTCCTGGCGGGTGGAGCATTTCCGGCACGCCAGGCAGCCGTGAACCACGGCCCCGCTCATCTCCACCAGTTCGGTTTCGATGCCCTCTTTTTCCAGTTCTCCAAGAACATAGCCAAGCAGAATGGCGGTGTTTCCCCCTCGCCGGGCGCTGCCGTTGATTGCGACGACTTTCATATTTGAGACTACAATTATCGCAAAATGCGGTAGGACAGACGATGGTTTTCGTCGTCTGTTATTCCTGCTGCGGCAACCCAATGCCCCCCATAAAAACAATCGATTGGACGCCGTGCCCGGCGCCGGTTACCCTGAAATGGAGTTTGGTCCTCGCGGACACGCCTCCTCTCCCCGCCGAGAAATCCACGCATTCAGGAGCCTGAAATGGCGCACGTTACGTTGCTCGGCCTTTCCGCGGACCTCGACCTCCAGCTCACGCGGGTCTTGAGGGCGGAAGCTCATAAAGTCATCAGTCGGCGTTTCCCCGGGGACCTGCTGCGGGGTCCGCGGTCCGGCGTTGTTTTCGTCAGTGGGGAAGGCTCGGGAATTCGAGAAGAGATGTCAGCCATACGGCACTACGAGCCGGACTTGCCCGTCATCGCGGTCACGCGCATTCCGGAGCCCAAGCGCTGGCTGGACGCGCTTGAAGCCGGCGCCGCTGACTATTGCGGCGCGCCCTTCGAACGAATACAAATCCGCTGGATAATGAATACGGTGCTGGGTCTGGCGGCGCCCCAGGCGGCGTGATCGGCGAAGAGCCCGACTCCCCACTTCTCGATTCCTGCAGCCCGCTAGGATCATGGTACGCGAATCCGCTTTCTCGGCTAGAGCCTGGAACCGTTTGCCGCTCAAGAACTTGAGCGTTAACGCAACCACGTCAAGCCGGACTGCGGCCGGCGCCCGGAGCATCAGTAAGTCCTGATACCCCGCATAGATATCTTCGATTGGCATTTAACCGGTCAGTGAGGGTAGGTTTAGAGTATGGGCGCCACACGCATTTCGGAGGCTGACGGATCGCATGTCGAGATCCTCCACCGGATCAGCGGCATCGTGAGTTCCAACCTCTCCGTAGACGAGATGCTGGGCGAGGTGATCGGGCTGGCGGCCCAGGCTACCTCCTGCGACGCCTGCTTGGCGTACCTGATCGACCGGCCGGCGGGCGAGCTGGTTCTGCGCGCCTCACTGCTGCCGCACGCGGCGGATCTGGGTTCGCTGCGTATGAAGATCGGGGAGGGCGTGACCGGCTGGGTGGTGGAGAATAACTCCGTGGTGGCGCTGGCTTCGAGCGCCGCCGGGGATCCCCGTTTCAAACGGTTCCAGGAGTTGGTCGAGGACACTTACGAAGCCTTTCTCTCGGCGCCGCTGGTGAATGCCGGAGAGGTCATCGGAGTGGTGAACGTCCACCATCGCGAGCCGCACGAGCACTCTGCCGAGGAGATCGCCACCGTCGCCTTCATCGGCGAGCAACTGGGCGTTGCGATTTCCAAATCCCTGCTCGAGGAACAAGCGGGGCGCTTGCTCGAAGAAACCCTCGGGATGAAACGGGAGTTAGAGACCCGCAAATTGGTGGAAAGGGCCAAGGGAATCCTCCAGCTCAAACACGGTATCTCCGAGGAAGAGTCCTACCTGCGGCTGCGCAACCAGAGCCGGCGGCTGCGCCGGCCCATGAAAGAGCTGGCGGAAGCCATCATTCTGGCGGAAGATGTAAACCGGCTTAGCGGCGCATCGGCGTAGCGTCCTTTGTGGGGCAGGCGCGTGTGAATCTCCGGTCATCTGCACACCGGAAGCCCATTGTCGATGAAGTCCGGCGCGTTCGCTAGGATGAAGCCGCCAAGCACGGCTTCGACGTCAAGGCAATCATCGCGGCCGCGAAGAGGCGGCAACGCCGCTCTGGGCGCAAGGTGGTATCGCTTGTGCCCAAGAAAAACTGAGCGCCTGATCTGCGGATGCGCCAGAGTCCTGGCGACGGAGCCGCCAAGCTCATGCGATTCTTCAGTGGGGGGCCGATATAAGTGAAGTGTGCACTTGGCCGCGTAACGCCCTGAGGCTGAAGGCCCGCCCCTACTTCTCCCCCACGCTCAACAGCGTCTCGAAATGCGGCGCTTCCGTTTCCCTGTGCACCACCGCCGTTTCCACGTTGCGAAACCCGGCGTCCCGCAGATAGCCCTCGATTTCGAGCTCGGTGAAGCCCAGCCAGAGGTCGGCGTACATTTCGCGCGCTTCCTCGAATTGGTGGCGGCTCAAATCCAGGATCGCTATACGGCCGCCCGGTTTTAGGATGCGCCAGGCCTCGGCGATGGCCAGCTCCGGATGGTTGGCGTGGTGCAGCGCCTGGCTCAGGATCGCCAGGTCCACCGTGCCCGCGCGGATCGGAACGTCTTCGATGTCGCCTAGCCGGTATTCCAGGTTGGCGATGTTGTGCTTGCGCGCCAGCTCCGAGCCGAATTCCACCATCTTCTCGGAATTGTCGACGGCGATCACCTTCTCGGCGCGCTGCGCCAGCAGTTGCGACAGCGTTCCTTCGCCGGCGCCGAGGTCGGCGATCACCATGGGCGGCATCAGCTTGAGCAGCGCTTCGGCGATGCCTTTCCAGGACCGCCCAGGGACGTATTGGCGGCCGAACTTGCCGGCCAGCTCGTCGAAGTAGTGGCGCATCCGGTCCTGGCGCTTTCGCAGGACCAGGCGCGAGGCCTCGCGGTCTCGCTCCGCCTCGGGGATCTCGCGCGCCGCCTCGCCAAGCAGGTTCATCAGGCCTGCCGGCGCGGTCAAACGGTAGAAGGCGTTCTTTCCCGTGCGCCGGTCCTCCACCAGGCCGGCGTTCTTCAGCAGCGCCAGGCTGGTGGAAACCTGGCTCTGGCCCTTGCCCAGGATCTCCTGGAGCTCCGCGACCGATAGTTCCTCCTGGCCCAGCAGCAGGAGCAGGCGCAGGCGGTTGGGATCGGCCGCCAGACGCAGCGATTTCAGTATTGACGCCATCCAAAAAACCGACTAATATCAATATATCAATATTTCTCGATGCGAGGTAATTAAAAGATGGCTGTGGCGACGCTGAACGGGACCGAATTCAAGGTGGCCGATCTCGCGCTGGCCGATTGGGGCCGCAAGGAGATCGCCATCGCGGAGCACGAAATGCCGGGCCTCATGGCCATCCGGCGCAAATACGCGGTGGGGAAACCGCTGGCGGGGGTGCGGGTCACGGGCTCCTTGCACATGACCATTCAGACCGCCGTGCTGATCGAAACGCTGGAGGAGCTCGGCGCTTCGGTGCGCTGGGCGAGCTGCAACATATTCTCGACTCAGGATCACGCGGCGGCGGCCATCGCGGCCACCGGCGTTCCGGTATTCGCCTGGAAGGGCGAATCGCTCGAGGACTACTGGTGGTGCACCTACCAAGCCCTAAGCCACCCCGGCGGCAAGGGCCCGCAACTGGTGGTGGACGATGGCGGCGACGCCACGCTTCTGATACACAAAGGCTACGAGCTGGAGAACGGCTCCGGCTGGGTCCGTGAGCCCTCCGCCAGTCACGAAGAGGAAGTCATCAAGAACCTTCTGAAAAGCGTCCACGCCGAGAACCCCAATCGCTGGCATGAGATTGCCAAGGAATGGCGCGGGGTGTCGGAAGAGACCACCACCGGCGTGCACCGGCTCTACAAGATGCAGGAGGCGGGAACGCTGCTCGTTCCGGCCGTCAACGTCAACGATTCGGTCACCAAGTCCAAGTTCGATAACCTGTACGGCTGCCGCGAATCGCTGGCCGATGGCATCAAGCGCGCCACCGACGTGATGGTGGCCGGCAAGGTGGCCGTGGTGTGCGGCTACGGCGATGTGGGGAAGGGATGTGCGCACTCGCTGCGCGGCATGGGCGCGCGCGTGGTGATCACCGAGATCGACCCCATCAACGCCCTCCAGGCGGCCATGGAGGGCTTCGAAGTCACCACCGTGGAAGACACCCTGGGGCGCGGCGATATTTACGTCACGGCTACCGGGAACTGCGAAATCATCACCCTGGAACATATGCGGAAGATGAAGGACCAGGCCATCGTGTGCAATATCGGGCACTTCGATAACGAGATCCAGATCGACCGCCTGAATGCGTCCGATGCGGTTAAGACAAATATCAAGCCGCAGGTGGATACCTACACGTTTCCGGGCGGCAACACGATTTTCGTCCTGGCGGAGGGCCGCCTGGTCAATCTGGGCTGCGCCACCGGCCATCCCAGCTTCGTGATGAGCAACAGCTTCTCGAACCAGACCCTGGCGCAATTGGATCTGTGGGCCAACCGCGACGCTTACAAGCCCGGTGTCTATACGCTGCCCAAGAAACTGGACGAAGAAGTGGCGCGGCTGCACCTGGAAAAGATCGGCGTCAAGCTGACCAGGCTCAACGAGCGCCAGGCGGCGTATCTGGGCGTGCCGGTGGACGGGCCGTACAAGCCGGACCACTACCGGTATTAAGATCAAGCCCTTAGCGGCTGGCTCAAAGGGAACCAGCCGCATGTTAAATTGAGTGAATTACAATCCGTGGGGAGGATAACCTTGGCAGATTCTCGACGATTTCTTTTCACTTCCGAGTCGGTTACGGAAGGCCATCCGGACAAGATTGCGGACCAGATTTCGGACGCGGTATTGGACGCGGTACTGGCGGAAGATCCCACCGGGCGGGTGGCGTGCGAAGTGCTGGTGACCACCGGAACTTGCATCGTGGCCGGAGAGATCACCACTAATACCTATGTGGACGTGCAGCGCATCGCGCGCGGGACCATCGAGTACGTGGGCTATAACGACGCCACCTACGGATTCGATTCCGACACCTGCGGAGTCCACAACCTGATTCAATCGCAGTCGCCTGATATTTCGATGGGAGTGGACACCGGCGGCGCGGGCGACCAGGGCCTCATGTTCGGGTTCGCCTGCGACGAGACGCCGGAGCTGATGCCCCTGCCGATTATGTTGGCGCACAAGCTGGTACGGCAGCTCTCCACGGTCCGGCGCGAGGGGGGGCTGAATTTCCTTCGCCCCGACGGCAAGAGCCAGGTGAGCGTGGAATACGTGGGCAACGTTCCCCAGCGAATCGAGGCGGTGGTTATCTCCACCCAGCACAGCCCCGAGGTTTCCACCGAAGAGCTCCGCCGGGAAGTCAAGAAGCACATCATCGACCCCATCGTTCCCTCCCACATGGTGGATTCCCAGACCAAGTACCACATCAACCCCACCGGCCGTTTCGTGGTGGGCGGGCCGCACGGCGATACGGGGCTTACGGGCCGCAAGATCATCGTCGATACCTACGGCGGCATGGGCCGTCACGGCGGCGGGGCGTTTTCCGGCAAGGACCCCACTAAAGTCGATCGCTCGGCCTGCTATATGGCCCGCTACATCGCCAAGAACATCGTGGCCTCCAAGCTGGCCAGCCGCTGCGAAGTGCAGCTTGCCTACGCCATCGGCGTGGCCGACCCGGTGTCGGTATCGGTGGACACCTTCGGCACCGGCGTCATCGCCGACGAGCGCTTTACCGAACTGGTGCGAGAGAACTTCTCTCTCACTCCGCGCGGTATTATCGATCACCTCAAACTGCGGCGGCCCATCTACCGCCAGACGGCCGCGTTCGGGCACTTCGGCCGGAGCGAGCCGGCGTTCACGTGGGAGTGCACGGACAAGGCCGGCGCCCTGCGGGAACGCGCCGGCGTCAAGGAAGCGGCGGTGGCGAAATAATTATGGGGCAGGCGCTTCAGCCTGCCAACATTACAGCTTTGCCGCGGCGGCGCGGTCCAGGAACCAATGGGCTTGGTCTCTGGCGATCTGGGCGGGCCACTTTTTCGGGTCGTAGCTGTCTTGGAACACCGCGCGTACAGCTTCGGCTTTATCAGCGCCCGCCGCCAGCACTACGGTGTTTCGCGCGGCCTTCAGCACCCCTGGCAGCAGCGTGATGCGCCACTGGTTGAATTGCGGAGCGAACACCGGGGCGGCTATGTCGTCGTGATTGTCCAGCAGCTCATTGCCTGGAAACAGGCTGGCGGTGTGGCCATCGGGGCCCACGCCGCGGTGCACCACGTCGAAGCGCGGCAACTCTGTACTGCCCAGCTCGAAGTAGCGGCGGATTTCCGCCGTGTAGAGCCTCGCAGCCTCGCGTGGTTCCAGTTCGCCGTGGATGCGGTGCACATTTCGCTCGCGTATGCCCGCTGGCGCAATTAAGTGATCGTAGGCGAGTTTGTAGTTGCTGGCTTCCGAGTCGGGCGCTACCGCGCGTTCATCCACCCAGAACAAGTGAACGCGGTCCCAGCGGAATTTGGTCGCCAGGCTGTCGAACATCAGGCCGGGCGTGGATCCGCCCGACACCGCGAAGGTGGCGTATTCTTCGCAGGCAATCGCCTTCTCGAGCAGAGCAAGCGCATGGTGCGCGCAAGCCTCGGCAGCGGCGCGTGCATCGGGGGAAACGAAAAGGCGGCTCATGCCGAAAAGGATACCGCCAGCCGGGCGGCGGAAGCCAGGGTCCGCTCATACACCGGGTCGCGCCGCACGATTCCGAGTTCTTCGCGCATCAGCATGTAGTCGGTGGGTTGCGACAGGCTGACGCATTGCGATGAATCGCCCACGCGGGTGACCAGGCGGTCCTCTTGCCGCTCCAGCGACATGCTGAAGTCCTTGCCTGCCAGCTCTACGCGCAACGCCCGGCCGGCGAGCGCCGCATCGGGCTCCAGGCTCAGGCGCGCGCGCGCGCCCACTGTGGCCAGCGCGTCCACCGACCAGGCTCCCATGTACCACGCGTGGACCGGCGGCTGCGCGCCGGCGAATTGCACCCGCACGGTGGTCATTTCCGGCAGGCGGGTCAGGTATTCGCGATTCTCGAAAATGCGCGACTGGATCTCGCGCCAACGCGTGAGCTGCGTCCAGGAAAGATCGCCCACCAGGGCCTGGCCGCCGGCCATGGCCGCTAGGCGCGCCAGAGCGGTCCTCGAATCCGGCAGAATCGTGCTGTCCACAATTACTTTTTGGGCGATCCCAGCCAGGCCGCCGATATCCGGCGCGTCGAAGAGGCGGGCGCTGCGGCACCACAGAATGACCGGCAGGTCGGAGGCAGCCAGCGGCGGCAGCAGCGAACGCAGGTCGGGCAGGGAAGGGTCCGATACGGCGATTTCGATGTGCTCGCAGCAAATCTGCCGGCGCTGTCCGAAGGGCATCCAGCACTGCGCGTAGACGCGCTCGGAGAGCGTGGGTTCACCGGGGCCGCTCAAGCGCACCAGGATGGTGCGGGCGGGGTGCTCGGGCATCAGCGCGGCTATGGTTTCGCCCAGCCCGGCCGTGTCCTCGGCGGCTTCGGCCACCGCAATCAAGGTCATCGAGCAGGCCTTCAGAACGCCGGCGCCGGCATCGTTGGGGCCGTCCTTTCCGGTGGCCACCCAGAGGTCGGCCAGCTCGCGGAGTACGGTTTCAGGCGAAACGATGGATTGGCTCATAGGTCAGGCTCCTGCTTGTAGGGCGGGCCTCCCGGCCTGCCTGACTTTGAACCAGGCAGGCCAGGAGGCCCGCCCCACTGGCTCATGGCGTCCTCCACGCGTGGCCGCGCTGCGCCAGCATCTCATCGGCGGCCGCCGGGCCCCATGTGCCCGCCGCGTAGTTGGGGAAATCGAAACGAGTCTCGCGCCACAGGTTCTGGATCGGCTCCACTACCGCCCAGCTTGCTTCCACCATGTCCTGCCGGGTGTACAGCGTCGCGTCGCCCACCAGCGCGTCGAGCAGCAAGGTCTCGTAGGCCGAGGGGGAGCGTTCTCCGAAACTCGAGCCGTAATTGAAGTCCATGGAAACCGGCCGAAGCCGCATGCCGGCGCCGGGGCGCTTGGAAAGGAATTTGACCGAGATCCCTTCTTCGGGCTGGATGCGGAGGATCAGCAGATTGGGCGGGAGACCGTCGCCATCGCTATCGAATATGGCGAGCGGCGCGGGGTTGAACTGGATGGCGATTTCGGTGACGCGCTTGGGCAGGCGTTTGCCCGTACGCAGATAGAACGGTATCCCGGCCCAGCGCCAGTTTTCGACGAAAAAGGTGGCCGCGGCGTAGGTGTTGGTCTGGGATTGCGGGTCCACGCCCGGCTCCTGCCGGAAACCCGGCGCGTCCAGGCCGCCGATGCGCGCGGGCCCGTATTGGCCCGGCACGGCGTTGCGCCGCAGCTCCTCGGGCGTCATGGGGCGGATGGAGCGCAGCAGCTTCGAGCGCTCGTCCCGCACCGAGGGCGCCTTGAAAGTCGCCGTCGGCTCCATGGCGATGGTGGCCATCACCTGAAGCAGATGGTTCTGGATCATATCGTCCAGGGCGCCGGCTTCCTGGTAGTAGGCGCCGCGGCCCTCCACGCCGATCGATTCCGCCCCCGTGATTTGCACGTGGTTGACGTAGCGCCGGTTCCACAGCGGCTCGAAGATGCCGTTGCCGAAGCGAAAAGCCAGGATGTTCTGCACCGTCTCCTTACCCAGGTAATGATCGATGCGGTAGACGTCCGGTTCGTCGAACACCTGGTGAATGCGGCCGCTCAGCTCGCGCGCGCTGGCGAGCGAGTGCCCGAAGGGCTTTTCCACGATCAGCCGCCGCCAGCCAGGACCCTTCCCCAACCCCGCCGCGCCAATTCCCAGCGCGGCCGGAGCGTACTGGCTGGGCTGCGTCGAGAGGTAAAAGAGCACGTTGCCGCCGGTGTGGCGGGCTTGCTCGACCTCCGCCAGCTTCTCGCCCAGCCGGCGGTAAAGGCCTGCGTCCGCGATGTCCCCGGCCACATAATAAAGGCCTTGCGCGAAAGCGCTCCATACCTCGTCGTCCACGTTGGTATTCTCGGAGAACTCTTGCACCGCCTTCAGCATCTTTTCCCGAAACTGATCGTCGCCGAGCGGCGTGCGAGATACGCCGATCACTGCGAAGCCCGCCGCGAGGCGCCGGTCGTAGGACAGGCGGTAGAGCGCCGGCAAGAGCTTGCGCCGGGCCAGATCGCCGTTCGCCCCAAAAATGACGATCGCGCATTCCGGAGTGCGCCGCTCAAAACGCAACGGATCCTGAAAGGGATTCTCCAACATCGGTAACAACATATCACAGCAGCCGGCGAACCTTATTGCTGAAAGCCGGCGCCTGAAAGCTCTAAAATAAATCGATGGCGGAAAATGAACCTGGGTCCGATTCGGTCGAGCCCTTCGAAGCTTGCCTGGATGAGCTGGAAAAAGTCGTCAAGGAGCTTGAGGCCGGCGACCTGACCCTCGAACGATCGCTCGCTCTCTTCGAGCGCGGCACGGTTTTGAGCGAGACCTGCCGCAAGCAACTGGAGCAGGCGGAAACACGGGTGGAAACGCTCATCCGCAAGGAGGGCCGGATGGTCGCGGAACCCTTCCGGCTGGATAAGACCGAGAAATGAACCTGCGCGATTACCTCGCCCAGCAACAGCGCCTGGTGGATGCGGAGCTCGATCGCCTGGCGCCACCGGAGACGACCCCGCCGGAGACCATTCACCGCGCCATGCGCTACAGCCTGTTCGCGGGCGGCAAGCGCATACGGCCCCTGCTGTGCATGGAAGCGGCGCGCGCGGTTACCGATTCGCCGGATGGCGTGGTGTCCGCCGCCTGCGCCCTGGAGCTGATCCACACCTACTCGCTGATCCACGACGACCTGCCGGCTCTCGATAACGACGACTATCGCCGCGGCAAGCTCACCAGCCATAAAGTGTTCGGCGAAGCCATGGCGATTCTGGCCGGCGACGGGCTGCTCACGTTGGCCTTCCAGGTGCTCGCCGGGCTCGATATTTCCGCCGCTCGCAAGACGCGCCTCGTCGCCGAGCTGGCCGCCGCCTCGGGCACCGTGGGCGGCATGATCGGCGGCCAGGTGGCCGATCTCGAAGGCGAAGGCCAGCCGCCCAACGCACAGCTCCTCGAGACCATTCACCGCGCCAAAACAGGCGCTCTTTTGCGCGCCAGCCTGCGCATGGGCGCAATTCACGCGGGCGCCTCCGGCGAGCAGTACGCGGCGCTTTCCCGCTATGGCGAACACATCGGGCTGGCGTTCCAGATTGTGGACGACATTCTGGACGTCGAGGAATCCTCCGCGGCGCTCGGCAAGACCGCCGGAAAGGACGCCGCGCAGCACAAAATCACGTTTCCGGCCGTGTACGGCCTGGAGGTTTCGCGGCGCATGGCCGAGGAGGAATGCGCCCACGCGCACGAAACGCTGGCGCTGTTCGGCGACCGCGCCGGCCACCTGCACGAGTTGGCCGACCTCATTGTTCGCCGCAAGTCATGAGAACTGGAACAGGCGGCGCGCTTATGTGGGGCCAAGCCTTTGGGCTTGCCGCCGGGCTTAGGCCCGGCGTCCAGCGCCGGCGCGAAAAACGCCGGCCAAAAGGCCGGCGGCAAGGTGTGCCCAGCATGGGCAGAGTCTTGTTGGATGAAAGGAGCCAATCGGAGCCGATGACGGCAACCGTAGCCGAAGCGCAAGGCGTAGTCGCG
>Ga0181517_10001045_pt1 | contig 32673 bp, 24 predicted proteins | sample PEATcosm2014_Bin_31_FD_119748 | JGI IMG/M metagenome (GOLD analysis project Ga0181517, IMG submission 119748) | Peatland microbial communities from MTU Mesocosm Facility, Houghton, MI, USA - PEATcosm2014_Bin01_30_metaG | ecosystem: Environmental > Terrestrial > Soil > Wetlands > Peat | place... | reverse complement strand
GCATCCCGTGGCGGATGCCTGCGCGTTCCTCGAAGAGCGCGGTTTCCTGCACAAGGTGGGGCATGCTTTATCTTGCCCAGCCGAAGCCGCCGGCGGCGGCGCCTGGCACTGGACCTCCGACACCTATCCAGCCGATGCCACCAGCCTGCGCTCCGTCACCAGCGACAACTTCGTGGTCGTGGATATCACCGGCGAGCCGGCCGTCATCGCGGATGTCTCTTTCCCGGTCGCCCTCACCTCGCTGCACGAGAAAGCCATCTACTTGCACGAAGCCCGTCAGTATCACGTCGAAAGCTTCGATTACAAGGAACGCAAGGCCTACGTCAAGCGCGTGGATTGCGATTACTACACCGACGCCATCGACTACACGCAGGTGAAGGTGCTCGAAGAGTTCGCGGGCGAGCCTCTCGGCGGAGCGCGGCGTGCGCACGGCGATGTGCGCGTGAACCGCCAGATCGTGGGTTTCAAGAAGATCAAGTTCTACACCAACGAAAACGTCGGGGCAGGGAAGCTGCAGATGCCCGAGCAGGAGATGCACACCACCGCTTTCTGGCTGCATTTCCCGGCCGCGTTTCTGGCCCGCCTGGCCGAATACACGCCCACCGAGAAGCAGAGCGGCATTGCCGGCCTGGGAAACGCGCTGCGCACGGTGGCGGCTTTGCTGTTAATGTGCGATCCGCGCGATCTGGGGGTAGCGCTCAGCGAGGAAGTTTCGGCCACCTTCGAGCCGAATCTGTACCTCTACGACACCTATCCCGGCGGCGTGGGCCAGAGCGCTCCGCTCTATCGGCTGGTGCCGCAACTGCTGCGGCAGACGGCCGAACTGGTGGCCGCGTGCGGCTGCGAGGCCGGCTGTCCTTCCTGCGTGGGAGCGCCCGGCGAAGTGGGCGAGCGCGGCCGCGAAGTGGTACGCCGCCTGCTTGCGGAACTGATGTCATGAAGCCTGTATCCAGTCGGCGGGGCTGGGGCGCAGGGTAACCTGGCGGTTGGGCAGCACGGCGTAGAAGCAACTGCCTTCGCCGAAGACGCTGTCCACACCCACGCGACCGCCGTGGGCTTCCACGATCCTCAGCGCGATGGGCAGCCCCAGGCCGGGGCCCTCTTGCGCCTTCTCGCTGGGAGCCAGCCGGTCGAACTCGGCGAACAGGCGCGGCAGGTCTTCGCTTCGGATTCCCACGCCCGTATCGCGCACCTCCAGACGGTAGCGATCCTCATCCTCCGGCTCGATCCTCACCCGCACCGTGCCGCCCGGACCGCTGAACTTGATGCCGTTCGAAACGTAGTTGTAGATCACCTGCTTCAAGCGCTCGCCGTCCGCCTCCACGGTTTCCGGCCGGTCGCCTTCGAACTGCAAGGCGATCCCCTTGGCCTCGGCGGCCGCGCGCAGATCGTCCAGAGTCTCGCGGATAATCCCGGGCAGGTTCACTTCCCGATACTCCAGCCCCAGCCGGCCGGACTCGTTCTTGGTCAGTTCGAGAATGCGATTCACCAGCGTCAGAAGCTGGTCCGAACATTCCAGAATTTCGGAAAGGCATTCCCGCTGCTCACCCGTAGCGGCGCCCACCACCCCGTCGTGCAGCAACTGCGCGAGACCGATGATGCCATTGAGCGGCGTCCGCAGTTCATGCGAAACGCTGGCCAGAAAGTGATTCTTGACTTCGCTGGCGCCGCGGGCCACATCCAGCGCCACGGCCAGTTCATCGTTCTTGCGCTTGAGCATCTCGGCGTACATGGTGCGCTCGGCCTCGGCCGCCTTCTGGGCCGTGATGTCGCTATTGATCACCAGAATTTTGTTAGCCGCCCCGCGCGTTCGTTCGAGCGACCAGCGGCTGGCCACCACCAGCTTGCTGCCGTCCCTTCTGAACTCCGTCAACTCCCCTTCCCATCGCCCCCTGGCCAGAAACTCCGCCTCGATCGATGCGGCTTCCCGCGGAAATTCCGTCCGCAGAATATCCCGGATGGGCTTGCCGATGGCCTCCTCCTGGCTCCAGCCGTACATCCTTTCGGCCCCGGAGTTCCAGTAGAGGACGATTCTTTCCTGGTTGGTCACCAGGATGGTGTCGTGGCTGAGATCGAGCAGGCTGGCCTGTTCGCGCAACGCTTCTGCCTGCCGGCTGAGCGCCGCGTTGGATTCCCGCAGCTCCTCAGCCTGCCGCGCGAGCACGTCTCCCACCAGGTTTTCCCAGGAGGAAGAGACTTCCACACCCAGCCGATACCGCCCTTGATCGCCCTGTTCGCTGCGGATGACGCCATCGATCGTGGAATCGTTCCACTCGATGCGCACCAGGGTGCCGGGCGGCAGCGGGTAGGCCGTCGTCAATTGCATCCCGCGCCGGGAAACGTCGCGGATACGCGCTTCCCCCACTCCGGGATGGGTTCCCACCGTGTAGATGCGCGCGGGCTGATCGACCGTGAAGCGGCGGTCCCTGCGCAGCGCCCTGGATGACCGGAGGGGACCCGGCGCGGCGGCGTCGGGCCCCGGAATAGCGAAATCTAAGTTCTGCGGAGTCACTTACCGATTACGCTTATCGGTCAAAGCGGCGCGATTCTTGAAGCCGGTTACAGCCAGCGGCACATGGCGGTTACCGGATCGACGTCTCGATCAGCGCGTAGGTGTGGCGCTCCACTTCCGTGGAAGCCGGCAGCAGGTTGGGCTCTGGGCGCGCGCTCCCCAGCGGCACCGTGTGCCAGGCCAGCGCGCGCTGCGTGATGAGCCATCCCGAAAGATGCGCGCCGCCGGCCGCCGCGGGCAGTCGGAAATTTACCTCCAGGTTATGCCGCCCGGGCGGCAAGTTCGCCCAGAACCAGTGCCACGCCTCGCCGCCGCCGTTCTCCGTAGAGAGCGCCAGCGGTTGGCCGTTATCGCGCGCGTCCACGGCCATGCTTTTTATGGGGCGCTCCGGCTCGATCAGGAAGGCCAGTTTTGCCTCGCGGTAATCCTCCGGAATCGTCACCGCCAGCGTCACCGCGCCCGTGTCGGTCGCCGTGGCCGCGGAGAATGCCAGCTCCGAAGGCGCCTTGGCTTGTCCGAAATGCATCTCTTGCGCCGCGCCCTCGACCGCGACCGTGCGGGTCGCGCCTTCCGGAGCATACACGCGCACCTCGGCCGAGCCATTCGCGGCCTGGACTATGCCATACCGCGCGCCGGTGATGCGCAGCCGCTGGCCCGCCGCCGGCCGCAATTCGCAGACCACCTCTTCGTATCCGCCCAGCTCGAACGTCAGCGTGTCCCCGTGGCTCAGCGTGCCCTCGCGCATTTCACGATAGGGATAGAGAATCTCCGCTTCGAGCGGCCCCTGGATGCTCGCGAAGCCCGTGCTGTCGTCGAGCTTCAGGCGAACCGTGCGCGGCCGCACGAACGGATTGCGCAGCATGACGATCGATTTCGCCGCCGAGGCGTGCATGTAGCCATACGGCTCGCGCCCGGCCGGATCGCCCAGCACCATGGTGGAATTATCGAGCAGCGGGTGGGCGTTGGCGATGGCCCAGCGCGTGGTATTGCCCAAGGCGTCCATTTCGCCGGCTGAAAGAATATCCGGCGAGATATACAGTTCGTACATCATGGTGCCGATCGTGTAATAGTGCACCACTTCGTCCCGGAAACTGTCCAGCGACTCGCGCGCGCCGCCCAGCATGTTGTATTGGCCCTTGATGATGCCGTGGGTCATCAGTGACGAGATTGGAAACTGCGCCTGGTGCGCCACGAAATCCTGGTAGAGCACCGCGTCACGATAGCTCACCGCGCTCTGGCGCGGCTCGAGCGCGGGTACCGGCGCCAGGTAGCCGGAATCCTCGCCGCCCATCCAGACCGTGTCGGCGTAGCGCAGCCACCAGGGGCTCAGCCATATGCTGGTGGTGATGTTGAGGAACACGCCGGGGTCCTGGGCCCGCAGGCGCTCCAGCATGTCGATGAAGGTGCGTGCATCGGCCTCGCGCGAGTAGATCCCGGTGGGATGGCCGTGATCGGGGTCGTTGCATCCGAAGGGAATGCCATCGAGCTTGAAATAATTCAAGCCGTACTGCTTCTGGTAGCGGAGCATGGTCTCCGCCAATAGCCGGCTGTAATTGCGGCCGGCGATACACAGATATTGGCCGTTGGAGGTGATCTCCATGCCCTCGGTCTTGGCTGTTGCCAGACGCACGGTGCGCCGGTTGTAGCCGCCGATCGGTCCGAACCAGATTCCCAGGTGGCTGCCGATCCCGGCCAGCGCCTGCGCCAGGTCGACGAAGCCGCCCGGAAAGCGCTGCGCGTCGATGGCCCACAGGTGATTCAGATCGTCCCAGCCATCGTCCAGCACGAAGCTGTCCAAGTGCAGCCCGTACGGCTGAAGGAGTTTGGCGAGCCGCGGCACGCGTTCGAGTGTGTTCGCGTGGTTCATGGCCTGGCTCTGCAAGTCGTACCACGTGTTATAGAGCAGAAACGGGCGCACCGGCGCCACGCGCATGCGCTTGACGTATTCGAGGAACTGCCGGTGGACCGCGCCGGCCGGCGCCACGCCCATCACCGCCGTGTCGCTGGTGTAGCCTTCCGCCGGAACGGCCAGCCCCACATACCGGCCCAGCTTGGTTTCGCCGTTTTCGGCTGTGTCGATTCCGGTGGGATACTCGAGTCCCAGGAACAGCTCCTCGGAGAACAGCGGCTGCCCGAATCCGCCCAGGGAAAACGCCGTCAACCCCCAGTGGTTGCGCGCGACCGAGACCCAATCCACGAAATAGCTGCCCTCGCCCGGCCGGACCACGCGCAGCCATTGCCGCATATAGAAATCTTCGGGCCGCAGTTCGTAATAGAGGTCGATGGCGATCCAGTGGCGCGTCCAGCCGCTCCCCGGTTCGAGGCGCAGCACCAGGCGTTTGCTGCCGCCCGCCAGTGGCTCCACGCGATGGCTGGCCACGCGCAGGCCCGCTGCGGTGACCACCATGGGGTTCTCGTCGCCGAAGGCATAGCCCACGCGCTCATAAATCAGGCGCAGTTCGAACTCGCTTCCGCCCATTGCATAGGAGCGCCCCGTGATCTTGTTCAGCAGCCCGATGGTGCCCACCGAGCCCTCGGCGGTCGATATGGTGCGCTCAAGAAAGTCGTTCCCCAGCGCCACTGCCGTTCCGGTCTCGCGCACATAGACCGGACCCGCCGCGCGCGCGCCCACTGCCAATAGCGCGAAAAGCGCGATCGCGTTGCTTCGCCACAGTATGCTTGGCATGGCTAAAGAACCGCTTCGATGAGCGCGGGGCCGCGCGCGTCCACGGCCGCACGGAACTGCGCCCGAAACTCGCGCACCGTGGCGGCCCGCGTGGCCGGCACGCCCTGGCCCTCCGCCAGGCGCACCCAATCCAGATCCGGCCCGCCGATATCCATCATCGCCCGCGCGGCCGGTCCCGGCGTCTCGACACCCGCGCGCCGCATCTCGACTTCCAGAATCCGGTAACGGCGGTTGGCGAAGATGACCGTGACCACATCCAGCCGCTCGCGCGCCATGGTCCATAGCGCCTGCAGCGTATACATGCCGCTGCCATCGGCTTCGAGCGCCACCACCTTGCGATCCGGCGCCGCGCAGGCCGCACCCATAGCCACCGGCAGCCCTTGGCCGATGGCGCCCCCGGTCACCGGCAGACGCTCGAAGGGCGCGGCGGCGCGCAAGCGCTCCACGATGACTGCCTGCGAAGAGACCGTCTCATCGGAAACGATGGCGTTCTCCGGCAGCAGCGCCGCCAGGGCGTTGCCCATGGCCTCCAGGGTGAGCGGCCCATCGGCCGGCTCCGTCTGCGGACACGGGTTCGCCACAGCCGCGCCGCCGGACGCGCCGCACTCTTCCGCCAGCGCCTCCAAAGCCGCGGTGCCGTCCTCGCTGCGCGCTGCCAGCACTCCAACCGGGCACTCCTCCGACAGCAGATAGCTGGGCGTCTCGGGATAGCCGAAGAACGAAACCGGCGCCTGCGATTCCACCAGCAGCATGTGCCGCACACCCGAAAGCGCTTCCAGTGCGGCTTCCGGGAAGTAGGGCATCAGTTGCGGCAGGAACCCGCGCCGGCCCCAAACCATGCGCGGCGCGTTGCGGTCGGCGAAGACCTGGGCGCCCGTGCGGGCGGCGATGCGCGCCGCGGCATTCACCGCGCGGACGTTCAGTGCAGTTCCCCCCAGCAGCAGAGCCGTACCGGGCGTGCCAAGCAGCCGGGCGGCCTGCCCGATGCTCTCCCGCGCGGGCAGCGGCCGGCACGCGGGCTCGACCGCCGGCCCAAGCCCACCCGCTTCCAACCACGAAACATCCGCCGGAACGATCAGCGTGGCCACCTGTCCCGGCGGCGCGATGGCCGCCGCGATCGCTGCCGAGACCTCGCGGCCCAGTCCGGCCGGCTCGCGGGCCACCCTCACGTGCTCCGAGACGGTGCGCGCAAAAGCTTCGATATCGGCCGACAGCGGCGCGTCATATCGCAGGTGCCGCCGCGTATGCTCCCCGACGATGCTGACCACCGGCGTACGTGCCTTGCGCGCGTTGTGAAAATTGCAGAGACCGTTGGCGAGGCCCGGCCCGAGGTGCAGCAGCGTGGCGGCGGGCTTGCCCAGGATGCGGCCGTAGCCATCCGCGGCTCCCGCGCACACGCCTTCAAACAGGCACAACACGCCGCGCATGGCGGGCACGCGGTCGAGCGCGTTGACGAATCTCATCTCGGAAGTGCCGGGATTCATGAAGCAAATCCCGATTCCGTTTTCCGTGAGCGTGCGGATAAGGCATTCGGCGCCGTCCATCGCCCTGATGTTAATCGGTAGCGCAGTTAAGCGGCAACCGCCGCTCCCGTTGTACATTCAAGGTAAATGGATGCGATTTGCGCTTTGAAGACCCGCCGCTCCGTGCGCGCGTACACGGGTGAGCCAGTGGCCCGCGAGGTTCTGGAAGATATTGTCGATTGCGCGCGCCTGGCGGCCAGCGCCATCAATATTCAGCCCTGGGAATTCGTGGTGGTGACCGCCCGCGAGACGCTGGCGCGCATCGCCGGCGCCACCGACTTCGGCAAGTTCATCGCCACCGCGCCCGCCTGCATCGCGGTCTTCTGCCGCGACACCAAATACTATCTCGAGGATGGCAGCGCCGCCACCCAGAATCTGCTCGTGGCCGCGCGCGCTCACGGCTTGGGTTCGTGCTGGGTGGCCGGCGACAAGAAGCCCTATTGCGAGGCCATCCGCGAACTGATTGGCGCGCCTGCGGGGATGCACTTGGTGAGCCTGGTGTCTTTGGGCCGCCCCGCCGAGGAACCCGCCAAGGACAAGCGCCCGCTCGCCGACGTGCTGCATTGGGATCGGTACTGAACCTCGCGGCCCCGCGCGCGGGACTGTTCCTGACAGAACTTCGCACTGCGCCCCCGCGCGCATCTTGAAATCCTCCCCCTTCCGGCTGTACATTTCGGAAAACCGCGCCACTGCGCAGGTCGAGGAGATTCACATGACGCGTGTGCTGTTACCCCGGATAATATTGGTATGCGCTTCCGCCGCGGCCGCCTGGGGCGCCTGCCAGCAGAGTAACTTGACGCAGGGAACCCAGTCGGACGGCGCTCAATACATGGTCTGGATGCCGGAGACCAGTTGCTGGAACGGCAACATGGTGATCTTCGCGCACGGCTACGTGGCGCCCACGCCGCCCGGCCAGCCGGTTACGGTGCCGCTCGATCAGCTCGAAGTAGGCGGCGTTTCTCTGCCCGCCACCTTCAACCAGCTCGGCTATGGTTTCGCGGCGTCCGGCTATAACAAAAACGGCCTGGCCATCATTCAGGGATTCGACGACACGCGCGACCTGGCGCAGAACGTTCTCCAACCTAAGTTCTCCCCGCATCGCATTTACCTGATCGGCGCCTCCGAGGGCGGCCTGGTGACGGTCCTCTCGGCCGAGCAGCTTCCGCACGTCTACAACGCCGCGGGGGCGGCCTGCGGGCCCATCGGCAGCTTTCAGGACCAGATCGACTACTTCGGCGATTTCCGCGTGATCTTCGATTACTTCTTCCCGGGCGTCCTGGCCCCCAGCCCCGTGAGCATTCCGCAGGAGGTCATCAACGACTGGGACACCAAGTACGTCCCCGCCATCACCGCCGCGCTGGCCGCCAACCCCTCGGCTGCCGCGCAACTGATCTCGGTCACGAAGGCAGCCTTCACCTCCGACCCCACAACCGTGGGCGAGACGGTCATCGGCGCGCTCTGGTACAACGTATTCGCCACCAACGATGCGGCGGCCACGCTGGGCGGCCAGCCTTTCGACAATCACAACCGCATCTATCTGGGGTCGTCCAACGATCTGCTTCTCAATCTCAAGGTGGAGCGATTCACCGCCTCGAAGGCAGCTCGGGCGGCGATTGCGGCCGGCTATGAGACTTCCGGGAAGCTGAACATGAACATCGTCACGCTGCACACCACGCTCGATCCCATCGTCCCCTACTGGCAGGAGCCGCTCTACACCCTCAAGACCTTGCTTGCCGGCACGCTGCTCGAGCGCATCAATCTGCCGATCGCGGCCTACGGTCATTGCGCCTTTACGGCCTCGGATCTGCTGGCGGCCTTCGGCCTGATCGTCTTACGCGACACCGGCCTGAACCTCAGCACGCATCTGCGCAACGCACTTCCCGAAGCGCAGCGCACGGCCTTCACCGCCGCGGCCCTCCGCATGAATTTGCCGCTCGAGTAGGTGGGGCATGCTTTAGCTTGCCCGTCCCCGCTGTGCGTGCCACTATGGCCAGTGATGGCCGGACTCGCCGCAACCCTACCCGCGTTAGTATTCGCTATGGCCGCGCACGCCGGCACGCTTCCCGAATGCGCGCCGCTGCCGGGCGCCGATGCCCTGTTATCCCGTCCGGATCTTCGCTTCGTCTTAGTGGCCGAAATGCACGGAACCGCGTAGATCTGGTCTGCGCCGCCGCATCGGGCCAACGCCAGATCGTCGCCGGAGTGGAGCGCAATGTAACCGATAGCGGAGGGACCCGGGCGCGTTCATGGCTCCGCGCGACCGTGTCGCCGCCACCGCAGCCTTGCTGGCGCAGAAGGGGCTGGCGCACCTTCGGCGGCCGCTCGAGCCTTAGCCGAGGCCCCGGTCCCCGCGTCAGGCAGTGCCCGCCTGTCCGAAAGCCTCGCGCGCGACCCCTTCGCCGGCTTCCTGCCTCTGGCGCTCCGCCATGGCATCGGCAAAAATGTCCAGGTGCCGCCGCGTGTAGCTGACGTATCCCAAACGCCGCAGGCGGTTCATCTCGGAGGTCACGATCTCACGCGACGTGCCCACGTACTCGGCAATCGCCTGGTGTGTCAGCCCGGTGATGCGCTGCGATCCATCCGGCCTGGGAACGCCGGTCTCGCGGGCCAGTTGCAGCAGCGCGAACGTCACGCGCGGGCCGGTCGTCAAACCGGCCAGCGCCTTCAGGCGATCCTCCAGCCGGCAATTGCTAGCGGCGAAATGCTCCAGCAGCGCCATCGCCAGCTTGGGATGGCTTTCGATGCGCTTTTGCACTTCCTCCGCGCTCCAGCTCATGGCCTGCGTCCGGTCCAGCGCCAGGGCGCTTTGCCGCGCGGCCACCTCTCCCGGAACCAGGGCGCACTCGCCAAATAGCCCGTCGCGCGAGACGATCCGCAGGAGGAGATGCCTGCCGTCGCGTGCCGTCGTGAAGACTTTGACGGACCCGGAAATGACCAGGTGCAAGTATTCGGCCGGACGGTCCGGTCCGTAAACGGTGTGCCCCTTGGAGAACTCCGCGATGCGTGGGCGCGGCAGGTAACTGAGTATATCGAGAGTATTCATAGCAGACTTCGAGCGGCTGTGCGCACGACCCCTCCCTGAGAGAATTTCACCATGGAATGCTTTTTCGCGCATCGCGTATTTGCCTGATTCGCAACGATTGCCGGGGGGAAACGTTCACTTTCCGGCGGAGTCCTGCCCGGGAGCGTGCTCGATAATACTCAGAGCAGCCCCGTCCCATTCGAGGAGGGCCACGCGGCAGGAGGTCAGGACCTCGGAAGCCGCGGCTTCCCCATCCGCGTAAATGCGCAAATCGCCGCTGTCCAGAACATACGAGAGCGCCCCCTCGACGCCCCACCGGTGAAAGCCCTCGGGGGCGCCCGAGAAAATGAAAGCCTCCACCGGCTGCCCGTATTTCGCGAACGTCTCGACGCTGGTCACCCAGGCGCGCACCTGGTTGTCGCGGGCCAGCGTCTCGCGCTTCTCCAGGCGCAGCACTTCGATATCTCGCGGCAGCCACAGCAGCAGGAATAGCGCGGCCCATACCGGCCGGATGGTCTCGCAGACGCCCGCGAATGCGATCGCCAGGCCGGTAAATGGCAGGTAGCAGTATGCCGAAAGCAGGCGTCCCGGCAAAAACAGCAGCGGCAGCAGGAACAGCCCCAAGGCGGCCAGGCCGAAGAATGTCCGCCGGTTGGGCGCCCGCCACGCGGCCAGCGGCAGGAGCAGCCCCAGATAGGGAACCAGGAAGACGCGCCCGGCGTAGAAACGGACAGTCGTGGCCAGCGCCGGCAGCGTGAAGCGGAAGGTGTAATCGTTGTCCTTGTTGGGATTCAGCAGCAGCCCTTGAATCCCAAAAGAGAGCGATACCGCAAAAAACGGGATCAGCGGTTTCCAGCGCCGCTGGCCGAACCAGATTTCGTAGCAGGCCAGCACCAGCGGCAGCATCACCGCCAATTCCTTCGATTTGTACGCCAGCCAGAAAGCCACGAAACTGAGCACCCATTGCCGCTGCGCGTAGAGGAGTATGCTGAGCAGGCAGAAAGTGGCACACAGAACGTCGAAGACGTACATGGGCTTCCAAACCGCGTCGAACAGCGCCATGTGGAAGCCGAAGAACAGGCACGCCGCCGCCGCCGGCCACGGCCGCGCACCCAGTCTCCGCGCCAACAGCCACACCAGCCAGACGTTGAGCAGGTGCAGCGCCTGGATCGCGGCCACGTACCCGGGAAAATCCATGCCGAAGAGCCGTTCCGCTTCGCGGAAATAAAAATGGCCCACGGGGCGGAAATTATTGGTCAGAAAACGCGGCGTCAGGGCGGCCGTGAAATATTCCTCGACCGGACTGCGGCGCGTCCAGCTTAGCGTATCGAACTCATCGTCCTGAAAATAGCCGCGATAGGCGCCGCGGTTCGCCGCGAAGAACGCGGCCGCCAACAGCAGAAACAGGATCGACCCTGTGCGCCGGGACATGAAATCACTTTATTGTAGGGGCGCGGAAATGCGCGGGCGCGTCCCTCTCATAAAAATGTGAGGGGAAATCCCCGAACGCGTTCTGCGCGCTTTCAGGCCAATCCTCACCTTCGTTGAATTCCGACGTGTATATCTCTTATACTTGGGGTTTCGGTTCCCTTCTGGGTAGATTCATCCGAATCCCGGTTTCCGGTCAGGTTGATGGGAACCGACCAGTCCTTTAGGAGGATCTCTTCGATGGTCTCGATGCAAGACACGCTCCCTGCCAGTGGGCGGGCCGGCGATTCGCGGGACGCCGCAAACGCGCGAAACCGTTCGATTTGGCGCGCTCTGATCAATCTCTTCATGCTGCTCATGCTGGGCGCACCGCTCGTGGCGCAGTCCAAGGAAGCGGGCGGCGAAGCCAACCTCAAACTCCCCGATCTCGGCATGGCCACCTTCCTGGGCGGGATCAACGGTCATAACCTGCTCCTCGGCGGCCTCGTCGTCAGCGCGCTGGGTCTGGTTTTCGGCCTCGTCGTTTTCATGCGGCTGAAGAATATGCCGGTGCATCAATCGATGCGCGAAGTCTCCGAGCTGATTTACGAGACCTGCAAAACCTACCTGGCCACGCAGTTCAAATTCCTGGTGCTGCTCGAATGCTTCATCGCCGTTATCATCGTCTTCTATTTCGGCCTTCTGCAGGGACTGGCGGCCTATAAGGTCGTGATCATCCTGCTGTTCAGCGTCATCGGCATCTCCGGCAGCTTCTCGGTAGCGGCATTCGGTATGCGCGTCAACACCTTCGCCAACTCGCGCACGGCCTTCGCCGCGCTCACCGGCAAAGCCTATCCGTGTTACGACATTCCGTTGCAGGCCGGCATCAGCATCGGCATGCTGCTGGTCTCGGTCGAGCTGCTCATCATGCTCTTCATCCTGCTGTTCGTGCCGGGCGACCTGGCGGGTCCCTGCTTCATCGGTTTCGCCATCGGCGAATCGCTGGGCGCGGCCGCTCTGCGCGTCGCCGGCGGCATCTTCACCAAGATCGCCGACATCGGATCGGACCTGATGAAGATCGTCTTCAAGATCAAGGAAGACGACGTCCGCAACCCCGGTGTCATTGCCGATTGCACGGGCGACAACGCGGGCGATTCCGTGGGACCCTCGGCCGACGGTTTCGAAACCTATGGCGTCACCGGCGTGGCCCTCATCACCTTCATCCTGCTGGCCGTGCGCGATCCTCTGGTGCAGGTACAGCTTCTGGTGTGGATCTTCTCGATGCGCGTCATGATGGTGATCTCCTCCGCGGCCGGCTATTTCATCAACGGCGCCATCGCCAAGGCGCGCTTCGGCGCGAGCTCCAAGTTCAATTTCGAGACTCCCCTCACCACCCTGGTGTGGCTCACCTCGCTGCTCTCGATCGCCCTTACCTATGTCGTCAGCTCGTTCATGATTCCCACGCTGGCGGGCGACCCGAGCTTGTGGTGGAAGCTGGCTACGGTGATCAGTTGCGGCACGCTGGCGGGCGCCGTGATTCCGGAAGGCGTCAAGGCCTTCACCTCCACCAATTCGCGCCACGTCCGTGAGATCGTCACCAGTTCCCGCGAGGGCGGCGCTTCGCTGAACATCCTCTCCGGTTTCGTGGCCGGCAACTTCAGCGCCTACTGGCTGGGTCTCGCCATGCTGGCGCTGATGAGCGTCGCGTACGTGATCAGCGGAATGGGCCTGCATAATCTGATGGTGCCCACGCCGCTGGCCATCGAAGCGGTGTTCGCCTTCGGTCTGGTGGCCTTCGGCTTCCTCGGTATGGGGCCGGTCACCATCGCGGTCGATAGCTACGGTCCGGTTACCGATAACGCCCAGTCCGTTTACGAGCTTTCCATGATCGAGACCCTGCCCAACATTTCGCAGGATATCGAGAAGAACTTCGGCTTCAAGCCGGATTTCGAGAAGGCCAAGGAAAACCTGGAAGAGAACGACGGCGCGGGCAACACCTTCAAGGCCACCTCCAAGCCGGTGCTCATCGGCACCGCCGTGGTGGGCGCCACCACCATGATCTTCGCCACCATCGTGGCCCTCACCAAAGGGCTGACCCTCAACGTGGAGAAGCTCTCGCTGCTGCACCCGCCCTTCCTGCTCGGCATCATCATGGGCGGCGCCGTGATCTATTGGTTCACCGGTGCGGCCACTCAGGCCGTGTCCACGGGCGCCTATCGCGCGGTCGAATTCATCAAGCGCAACATCAAGCTGGAAAGCTCCGAGAAAGCCTCTGTGGCGGATTCCAAGCGCGTGGTGGCCATCTGCACGCAGTACGCCCAGAAGGGTATGCTGAACATCTTCCTGGTGGTCTTCTTCTCCACCCTGGCGTTCTCCTTCCTGGAACCCTTCTTCTTCGTCGGCTACCTGATCTCTATCGCCCTGTTCGGCCTCTTCCAGGCCATCTTCATGGCTAACGCCGGCGGCGCCTGGGATAATGCCAAGAAGGTCGTCGAGACCGAACTACGCGCCAAGGGCACCCCGCTGCACGATGCCTGCGTGGTGGGCGACACCGTGGGCGATCCTTTCAAGGACACCAGCTCGGTGGCGCTCAACCCCATCATCAAGTTCACCACGCTATTCGGCCTGCTGGCGGTCTCCCTGGCGGTGGATCTCACCTCCAAGCAGGGCGCCCTGTTCACCACGGCCCTGGCGGCGGTGTTCTTCGTGATCTCGGCGTTCTTCGTCTACCGCAGCTTCTACGGTATGCGCATCGAAAGCGTCGACGAAGAGAAGAAAGCGGCCGCCTAGTAAGGCCGGTCGTCCTCTTAGTTCAGCGAAAGCCCGCGCGGGCCGATGCCGCGCGGGCTTTCTCTTTTGTAGCCTGATACAATCGCGGGATCACGGGCTGAAATGAGCCGGCGGCTCGCGCCGCTCGTGTGCGCTCGGCTCGCGAACATTTTTATGTGGCAGCAAAATTACACGCCCCTGGCCGGCAACCTGCCGCTTTCGGCCTTGGTTTCGGCGATTCCTATCTTCACTTTTCTGGTGCTTCTGGCGATCTTACGCAAGCCCGCGTGGATTTCTTCCCTGGCCGGGCTGGCGACCGCCGCGCTGGTTTCCGCGGTGGCCTACGGCATGCCGCTCGGCAAGCTGGCCTCCGCGACGGTCTACGGCGCGGCCTATGGCCTGTTCCCCATCGGTTGGGTGATTTTCGCCTCCATCCTGATCTTCCGCATTACCGTGGATAGCGGCAAATTCGAGATTCTGAAAGACTCCATCGGCCATATCACCACCGATGCGCGCCTGCAGACGCTATTGATCGCCTTCGCCTTCAGCGCCTTCATCGAGGGCGCTTCGGGATTCGGAACGCCCGTGCCGGTGGCCGCCGCCATGCTCACCGGGCTGGGCTTCTCGCCTTTCTATGCCGCCGCCATTTGCCTGCTGGGCAACACCGCGCCGGTCTCCTACGGCGCCATGGGAACCCCCACCATCGCGCTGGCCGTCACTACGGGCCTTCCGCTCGAGCACTTGTGCGCCACCATCGGCCGCATCTGCGCGCCGCTGGCATTCCTGGTGGCGCCCTATCTCATCGTGGTGCTGGCGGGCTGGAAGGGATTGCGCGGAGTATGGCCAGCCGTGTTGGTTTGCGGGCTGGCCTTCGCCACAACGTTGACGTTGGTTGCCAATACCGGCAACGTGCAGACGCCTCCCATCGTGGCGGCTTTCGTTTCGGTCGGGGCGCTGATGATCCTGTTGCATTTCTGGAAACCAAAAGATAAATTCGCGGGATCGGTGCACCACTCGGCGCAGGCGCCCACCGGGAAAAGGCCCTCCGTCGGCGCGCTGCTGCTGGCCTGGTCGCCTTATATTCTGCTGATTGCCTTCGTGCTCGTGTGGGGCGTCCTGCAGACCCGCCTTAACCGCTTCAGCCTGGTCTTCCCCTGGCCGGGCCTGCACAACGCCATTCAGCGCATGCCGCCGGTGGTGGACAAGCCTTCGGGCTACGCCGCCAAGTACACCTTCAACCTGCTCTCGACGCCCGGCACCGCTTGCATCCTGGCGGGCATCGTGGCTGCCTTCGTGGTGGGCCTCAAGCCGCGCCAGTTGGCCACCGTGGTCGGCCGCACCGCCAAACAACTGGCGCTGGCGGAACTCACCCTGGCGGCCGTTTTGGCCCTGGCCTTCGTGATGAATTACTCGGGGATGACCGCCACGCTGGGGCTGGCTGCCGCCGCCACCGGCGCTCTCTTCCCCGTCTTCAGCCCGCTGCTGGGATTCCTGGGCGTTTTCCTGACCGGCAGCGATACCTCGGCTAACGCGCTTTTTGGCAACTTGCAGGTGGTGACCGCGGGCCGTCTGCACCTCAACCCGATCCTCATGGCCGCCGCCAACTCCGCCGGCGGCTCGACGGGCAAGTTGATCAGCCTCACCAGCATCGCGGTGGCCGCCGCGGCCACCAATCTCAAGCGTCACGAGGAGGCCATGCTGTTCCGCTTCACCATCAAGCACGCTGTTATCCTAACCGCCGTGCTGGCCGTCATCGTGGTCTTCTTCGCTTACGTCGAACCCGGCTGGGTGGGGTAGCGTGGCCAACCCCTGGCAGGCGGGGCATGCTTTAGCTTGCCCTAAAGCCGCTGTGGATCCCTTCCGCATTCCGCGCTGCCCGCTCCCGGCCGACCGGGCATTTTGGATGGAGATATTCCGCCATGCCCGGTAATGCCCACGCTACAATCGAACCTGTGACTTCCGCGCCGGCCAAGCCGAATGGCGGAGCGGCCCTGGCCGGCTTTATGCTGTCGGGGTTCCTGCTGGCCCTGCTGGGAGCCATCTTGCCCGCATGGGGATACCATCGGGATCCGCCCGATTTCGTGGCCGTAGGGAATTATTTCCTCAGCCTGGCGCTCGGCCTGGTGGTGGCCTTCGTGGTCTCCCCTCGCGTGATCGCCCGTCGCGGCCTGGCTTTCCTGCTGGTGTCCGCCTCCGTGCTGTGCTGCGCCGCGCTGGCCTACCTTGCGCTGGTATCCCCGCCGGCTTCGGCCTGGTGGCGGGTGCTGGGGCTGCTGGTGTTGGGCACTGGCGCCGGGTCGCTCAACATGGCCCTGTTTCACGCCATCTCGCGGACCTACCTGGCCGACCCCACCGGAACCGTGGTCAAGGGCGGCGTCTGGTATGGGGCCGGATGCCTGGCCGCCACCCTGCTGGTCGCCGGAACCTTCTACGCCTACACGGTGCCGAGCATCCTGATTTTCATGGCGGTTGTGCCGGCTGCATTCGCCGGCTTGTACGCACGCGGCCACTACGCCCTCCCGGCCGAAGGCGCCCACCGCAGCCTGCGCGAGGTGCTGGAGGATTTCCGTAGCCCCGGTGCCATTCTTTTCGCCCTGCTTCTTTTTTTTCAGTTCGGAAACGAATGGTCCCTGGCCGGCTGGCTGCCCCTGTTCCTGATTCGCCGCGTGGGCTTGAGTCCCTCGGGCGCGCTGCTGATTTTGGCGCTGTACTGGCTGTTTCTCACCGCCGGCCGCCTGGGCGCGGTAGCCATGCTGCCGCGCGTCCGCCACGGCCGCCTGCTGCTCGCCAGCGTAATCGCGGCGCTGTTCGGATGCCTCATCCTGGTCTCCACCAAGAACGGATTCGGAGCGGCCTCCGGCGTGCTCTTCCTGGGAGCCGGTTACGCCAGCGTTTACCCGCTGGTGGCGGGAGCCATTGGCAGCCGTTTTCCCTATTACAACCCCGCCTTCTTCAACGGCATTCTTTCGCTGGCGCTGCTGGGCGGCCTGCTGGCTCCCGCCACGCTCGGTTACGCGGCTTCCGTCTGGGGTGTCGGTGTGGTGGTGGGGATTCCGCTGCTGGGCACCTGCATGGTGATGTTTCTGCTCCTGCTGCTGTGGCTGGAATCCAAGGTCACCGGGCGATGAGCCGGCGTTCCATCGGCGCGCTGGCGCTGGCGGTCGCTTTGGCCGCGGCGCTGGCCCAGCCGGCATTTTCCGCCACTCTTGCCGAGGGCGTGGCTAACCTGCTGGCCTCCTCTCCGCCGGCCCATGCGGCCTTCTGGGGAATTCAGGTCGTGGACCTGGCGACCGGCCGGACGCTCTACGAGCTGAATCCACACCACCTCTTCGTGCCGGCTTCCAATACCAAACTCTTCACCGCAGCCTTGGCGCTCACCCGCCTGGGGCCGGATTATCTGTTTCACACGCGCGTCCTGGCCGGCGCCGCTCCGGACGCCCTGGGCACCATCCACGGCAGCGTGCGGCTGGCCGGAGGCGGCGATCCCAATCTCTCCGGCCGCGCCATTCCTTACCGCATGGGAGCGGGCGGGGCGGACCCGCTGGCGGCGCTCGAAGAACTGGCCGACCAGGTGGCCGCGCGGGGCGTGCGCCGCATCGATGGCGACTTGGCCGGCGACGATACCTGGTACGTGTTCGAGCCCCATGCCGAGGGCTGGGATATCGACGACCCGCAGTTCGATTACGGCACTGCGGTTTCCGCGCTGGCCGTCAACGACAACGTGCTGGCCGTGGCCATCCGTCCGGGCGCCCGCTCGGGCGATCTGGCGGCCTTGTCCCTCAATCCCGCACTCGAGTACTACGATTTCGATAACCGCGTGCGCACCACCTCCGGCGGCGAGCGGAAGATCGAGGTGCATCGCGATCCCGGAGGGTATCAGGTCCACCTATGGGGATCGATTCCCCTCCATGATCGCGGCGAGGACGTTTTCCTGGGCATCGAAGATCCCGCCCTTTACGCCGCCCAGGCGTTCCGGCAGGCGATAGAGAAGCGCGGAATCGAGGTGACTGGCCGGACCGTAGCCATCCACCTTTTTCCCGGCGAGGTTCCCCGACTAGCCGGTCCCGCGCCCGCGGATGCCGAAGCCGAGGGCTTCGAGCTGGCGCGCCGCGATTCCGCGCCGCTCTTCGAGGACCTGCGCGTCACCGCCAAGGTGAGCCAAAACCTGCATGCCGAGATGGCTTTGCGCGCCGTGGGCCGAGCGCGCCGCGGCGTGGGTAGCCGCGAGGCGGGCCTGGAGGAGTTGCAAGCCTTTCTGGGCGAGATCGGCATCGACCCACAGGCCTATAGCTTCAGCGATGGCGCGGGTCTCTCCCGCCCCAACCTCGTCACCCCCGCCGCCGTGGTGGCTCTGCTGCGCCACATGTATGCCTCGGCGGAGCGCGAGCACTGGCTGGCGCTGCTGCCCGTGGGCGGCCTGGACGGAACCCTCAGCGGGCGCTTCGGCGACGGCCTCGCGGCCGGGCGCATCCATGCCAAAACCGGCACGCTGGCGCATGTCACGGCGCTTTCCGGGTATGCCGAACGCCCCGGCGGGCGTTGGGTGGCTTTCTCGATTCTGGTCAACAACTACGCCGGCCACGCCGCCGATATCCGGGCAGTGGTGGACCGTATCGGCGCGCTGCTTCTGGAACCCTAGCCGCTGCGATATAATGGGACCTGAATGTCGGAATTGTCCATTCAATGGCACGGCTGGGACGCTACCTGCGCCGCCTGGCATGGGCCGGATGAACTGGATTTCAGCCTGGCCGGCTCCCGCGGCCTTCTCGGCCGCCTGCGGCAGTTCTCCGGCTCCTGGACCGGTCGCCTCGGCACCCCGGCCGGCGGCGGAATTCCGCTCTCGCTGTGGGCCTCAGTGCACGACTTGGGCGATACCGCCCTCGCCGCGCTCGATGCCGATGGTTCCCCCGGCGGTCCTCTGGAAGTGTTGTTGGTGGCGCCTGCGCAGCGCCGTCCCAAGCTGCGCGCCGAGCTGGCTTTCGAGTTCGTCTCCTACCTGCGGTTCCTGGAGGGCGCGGCCAGCTCCGGCCGCGAGCTGGCGCTGCACGAATATATCGAACACGCGCTGGCCGAACCTGCCGACCCCCTCCGGACGGACGCCCTGGTCTTCTCCATCGAGAACCGGCTGCTCGAACCCGACGTGCAGTTTCTGGTTTCCCAGCAAGCCGAGCGGCTGGCTATGAGCATGATCGCCTGGATGGCCGAACGCGATGGTGCGGAGCCGATGGATGCTTGCATCCGCAGCCGCGCCCGGAACATCGATACAGGTGTTCTACAATAGTCGTTGAAGACTTATGCCCATCTACGAGTACCGTTGTGAAGATTGCGGAACGAAGTTCGAGAAACTGGTGCGCCGTTCCTCGGACGGCTCTGGAATCGAGTGCCCGTCCTGCGGCAAGACGCACCTGAAACAGGAGCTTTCCACCTTTGCCGCGCACGCCTCGGCCGGCCCCAAGCCCTCCGAAGCGCCGGCTTGCCCCGCGGGCGGGTGCTGCAACCCCGGTGCCTGCGGCATGAATTTCAATTAAAAGGGCTTAGGGCAAGCTGAAGCATGCCCCACAGCACCTCTTGTACTTGCGGCCGCTGCCGCATGGGCAGGGGTCGTTGCGGCCCGCTTTCGCCGTAGGACGAGGCGCCGCCACCGCCGCTAATTCTCGCTCACGTACCGCTAATCTCGCCAGCGGAGCCCGGCTGTGCAGGAAGAAGCGCTTCAATCCCGCGCACAGGTAGTTGAGACCCGCCTCGCCACCGGGAGTCCGGATGAAGCGGTATTTGGGGCATCCGCCGTGGCACTCGGGCAGCGTTTCGCATTCGCGGCAGTAGCGCGGCAGCCCGTCCCGCTTGGCGTCTCCAAAATCCCGCAGCGCAGGGCTTTCCAGCAACTCGCCGAGGGGCGTCTCACGGATATTCCCCAGTCGGTGCTCGCGGTCCACGAAATGATCGCACGGGAAAAAGTCGCCGTTGTGTTCCAGCACCGGAATTTGCCCGCAGGTCTCCCGAAACACGCATAAGGAGTGTTCCATGCCGAGCGCCGGCCGGGCGGCCTCCTCGAAGGTCTGCACCGCGATTCGGCCGGTGTCCCGCGCGATCCATTCATCGAAGATTTTGCACAGGAACGCGCCATAGGCCTCCGCGGACGGCGTGTATGGGCCGACGCCCCCGGCGCTCTCCGGCGCGCGTTCCACGGCCGGCAGGAAGCCCAGATATTCGCAGCCGATTTCACGGAAGAAGCGATAAACCGTGAGCGGATGCTCCACATTCAGGTTGTGCACCACGCACACGATATCGGTGTGGATTCCATGCTTGCGCAGCAGCTCGTATCCGCGCAGGGCCAGCCGGTGGCTCGGCTGGCCGCCGCGCGTCACGCGGTAGGGGTCGTGCAGGTCCGCCGGGCCGTCCAGACTGAGACCGATGCAGAAATCCTCCGCCGCCAGAAACCGGCACCATTCCTCGTCAACGAGGACCCCATTGGTCTGGATGCCGTTCCGTATGCGCCAACCGGCGGGCCTGTGGCGCCGTTCGAGCGCGACGGCCTGGCGGAAGAAATCCAAGCCCAGGGTGGTAGGCTCGCCTCCGTGCCACGAGAAGCTCACCTCCGGCCCAGGCGCGGCCGCGATGTGCTGGACGATGTACTCTTCGAGCAGGCTCTCCGGCATCCGCAGCGCGCCATGATCGGGGTAGAGGCTCCGTTTATCGCTGTAGTAGCAGTATTTGCAATCGAGATTGCACACCGCCCCGGCCGGTTTGACGAACACCTGAAACTCACGGGACGCCTTGGGCACCGCTTCTCCCTCCGATCACGAGCTACACCAGATTTTAGAACGTTGCGGACCGCTTCGATCGTCCCCGCCGTGCGGCTTGGAGTTGGTGTTGGTGTTTTGCGGAAGAGCGTCGAGCACGTCGTCGGCCCAAAACGCCGCTGCCAGGCTTCCAGCTCCTTTGGCCAGGAAGGAACGCCCGCTGTGTGGTTTCAGTCTCACAGTAAGATCCTCACGGAACAGTCGGAACTGAAGATCACGGACTTGCGCATGGCCACCATCAACGGGGCCCCGTTCAGCGAGCCGATTATCCGCCTCGACACCAATCAAGGAATCTCCGGATATGGCCAGGATCGCGACGGCGCCAGTCCCAAATACGCGCTCATGCTGAAAAGCCGTCTGCTGGGTGAGAACCCCTGCAATGTCGATAAGATCTTCCGCAAAATCAGGCAGTTCGGCTTCGACGCCCGGCAGGGAGGAGGCGTCTCCGGCGTGGAAGTGCCGCTCTGGGATCTGGCCGGGAAGGCCTACGGCGTGCCGATCTACCAGATGCTGGGCGGCAAATTCCGCGACAAGATCCGCTGCTATGCCGACACCGATACATCAGCCGACCCGAAGGAGTTCGCGGAGCGCCTCAAGGCGCGCAAAGACATGGGTTTCACCTGGCTGAAGATGGATCTGGGTATCCAACTCGTGGAGCAGACTCCCGGAACCATCACCCGTCCCATGGGCCAGACCGACCGCGACGTGAACAACACCGAGCACATGTTCACCGGCGTCGATATCACTCCCAAGGGAATCGACACGATGGCGGACTTCGTGGCCGTGGCGCGCGAGGCGGTGGGCATGGAGATCCCCATTTCCGCCGATCATTTCGGCCACATCAGCGTGAAGGCCTGCATCAAATTGGGTAAAGCTCTGGAGAAGTACAACATGGGCTAGCTCGAGGACATGATTCCGTGGCGGCGCACGGACCTCTGGAAGCTGATCACCGATTCCATCGAGGCCCCCACGCTCACCGGCGAAGACATCTACTTGAAGGAGGGCTTCATCGAGTTGGCTAAGAACCATGCCGTCGATATGGTCCATCCGGACGTTCTGACCACGGGCGGAATACTCGAGACCAAGAAGATCGGCGATGCCTGCCAGGAGTATGGGGTGCCCATTTGCATCCACATGGCCGAGAGTCCCATTGCCGCACTGGCGGCCGTGCACGCCGCCGCCGCGATCGAGAATTTCATGGTGATGGAAATTCACTCGGTGGAGGTGCCCTGGTGGCAGGATCTCATCAATGGCGTTGAGAAGCCCATCATGAACCGGGGCTTTGTCACCGTGCCGAGTGGACCCGGCCTGGGCTTTACCACCCTCAACGGGGATCTGATCCGGAAACACCTGGATGGCGGCTATTTCGAACCCACTCCGGAGTGGGATAAAGACCGTTCCAACGACCGCCTCTGGAGCCGCAAGAAGGAGTCCGGCCCGATCGTCTGGAGCTGAGCGGATTGGCCGGAGGAGTGCGCTAGTCCGCCGAGAGAGCGTGATCGATCAGGGTGCGGCTAAGCGCTTGGGAATCCACCTGGTAGGTGCCCGCTTGAACGGCGGCCCGCAGCGCCTCAACGTGCTGCGCGTGAGAACCCGCTTGGCTATCGAGCGTTTCCGCGATCCGGCCGGTGATCCCAGAGATATCGAGCTGGTCGGTATCTGCCGGCTTATTTCGACCCTCTGCCCGGCTGCCTGGCTGTGCGGGCATCCTGGCGGACTGGGTCTCGGCCGCACGCTCCGGCGTGGGACCGCTTTGGCCTATTGGATTTGAATCGATTCGCATGCGCTCACCTTGCTGGCGGCCTGCGGAAGCCGCCCGTATTCATCGTTGCATATTACGTCAGGCATGGCGTGACCAGTCCGGTTACAGAACTCACAGTACTACCTTGGGAACTGGGATTGATCCACAATGCGGCTATGGAAACCTCGGCTCAGGCGAAGAGTTCGGTGTGCACGGGATGGGAATTGCCTCCCTTGATCCTGTACCCGTTCAAGTGCCAGCCGTGCCCCGTATCCTTCACGGAGATCGATCCTTGCGCGGAGGAGGGGCGGCGGGAACTGGAGTCCCGTTATTCCGAGATGTGCATGTTGTGTTATCTCGGGAGGGATCTGGACCGGTGGTTGCGGCAGTGTGTGGAGATGGCGTCCGGCCGTCCCCATGCGGATGGGTTGGGAGAGAGCAGTTTTGTGAATCTGCTGCTCTTTGATCCCCCGGCGGCGGTGATCCGCAAAATGCACGATTGGAACGTTCCGAACTTCCAACTGGTCTTTTCCCGCGCCATCGGGCTCAATTCGGTCTATCCCGTTCCGCCCGCCGCGGCGCGCGTCTCCGAGCCACTGCTGCGGTCTTTCCATCTCTATGCCGACGCCCTGTTCGAGGCCCGCGTGAGGCTGGCCCCGGGCGCCGAGATCCGTCACGAGGATTTCGATCTCGAGATTTACAGCTCCGGCGAATATACCCGTTTGCTGGAGCGCGAGTGGCTGGCCGACACCCTCGAATGATCCTGCCGGTCCGACGCCGCGGCGCGCGTCAGAATTCTTTGAAATCGTCGTCCATCGGGAAATCGGCCCGCGCCTGGGCCACTTGGGCGGATACCGGCGCCGGCTTGGCGCTATAAGCCGTCTTCGGGCCGGGGAAGACCTTCACGGCCGCGCTCGAAGGAGCCGCCGCTTTGCGTTCCGGGATGCGCAGGGGATCGGAACGCCGGGTTCCATCGGCCGCCCCTCCACCGCCCACTAGGGCGCGCAACCGCGTTGCCGACCGCTTCATGCCCGCCGACAGCCCCGTCAGTTCCGTGCTGGCCGCGGCGCCCTCCTGAGCGCTGGCGGCCGTACGCTGGGTTACCTGCCCCATCTCGGTCAACGTCTTGGCCACCTGCTCGATGCCGTTGGCCTGCTCGCGGCTTCCGGAGCTGACTTCCTCGATCAAGCTCTTCACCTTGTTGGCATTCTCGGTCACGATGCGAATCGCATCCACCACCTGGTCCACCCGCCGGCTGCCCTCCGAAGCCATGCCGATCGATTCGTCGATCAGACCGGTGGTGTCGCGGGCCGCCTGGGCGCAGCGCTGGGCCAGGTTGCGTACCTCGTCGGCCACCACCGCGAAGCCCATCCCGGCCTCCCCGGCGCGGGCCGCCTCCACGGCCGCGTTCAGCGCCAGAATGTTGGTCTGGAAGGCAATCTCGTCGATCACTTTAATGATCTTCGATATCTTCTCGCTCGAAGCGTTGATGTCGTGCATGGAAGCCAGCATCTGTTCGAGCTTCCGATTGGTCTCGTTCACCTGCTGCGAGGTTTCCTGCATCAGGGTAGCGGCCGACTGCGAATGATCGGCGTTGCGGCGCGTCATGGAGCTGATCTGTTCGGTGGAGGCCGAGGTCTCCTCGAGCGAGGCGGCCTGCTGGCTGGCTCCCTGCGCCAATTGCTGCGACGATGCGGAGACCTGCCCGGCCGCGCCCTCCACCTGGGTGGCATTGTCGGCGATCTCGCCCGCTACGCCTTCGAGCGTGGCGCTAACCGTGCGCGCCGTATACATTCCCGAGGCGCACGCGCCCAGAGCCAGCCCGAACAAGACGAAAACCAGCCAGTGATCGCTGCCGGCGGTGGAAAGCCAGCCGAAGCCCATGGCCAGCACCACGGCGAATACGGCGGCGAAGTGTATCAGCAGTTTCTTCCCGATGCTCATCTGCATTTCTGTCCGGCCTCCTCTATGCCGGGGTATGCCGGAGGTGGCAAGCCGGCCCGCAATCGGGCGCCTCGCCCATGCGGGCTCAGTGGAAGCGCGCCAACCGGGCGTAAATCTCATATCGGACGAAATGGCGCCGAAGATGAGGGGCGATCGCGAATTGAGGTCCGCCTGGGTTCGATGGGCTGGCGCTCGCCGTTGCGCGCGTGGGCCCGTAGGCGCAGCCGCACGAATCTCCGCCTCCTCGGCGATCTCAGGTGTTGACCTTCCTTGCCCGGCCTCTCCGCGAGGGGCGTCCGAGAACCCTCGCTCACTCCGCGAAACTCCGCGCCTCCGCGACTCCGCGTTGCGCTGAATTCGAGACGCCGGCCTATGGCAGGGACCTAGGCCCACGACCGCGTTCGGGCAAGCTAAAGCATGCCCCACTTCACGCCGCCAGAAGCCGCAGCAGCGCCGGCGCGATTGCGCCGAGCGGCAGAACTTTGTCCGCCGCGCCCCGTTTTATGGCCTCGCGAGGCATGCCGAAAACCACGCAACTGGCCTCATCCTGCGCGATGGTGGGGGCGCCCTGGTTGTGCAGGGCCAGCATTCCGGCCGCCCCGTCCGATCCCATGCCGGTCAGGATCACTCCCAGGGCACGGGCGCCGGCCTGATCGGCCACGCTCGCGAACAGCACGTCCACCGAGGGCCGCTGATAGCACACCCGCGGGCCGTCCTTCACCACCACGTGGTAGTTGGCCCCGCAGCGGCGCAGCAGCATATGGAAGTTGCCCGGCGCTACTAATGCCCGGCCGGTGCGCACGGCGTCCCCGTCCTCGGCTTCCTTGACCTCCATGCGGCAGGTGCGGTTCAGCCGTTCGGCAAAGGCTTGGGAGAAGCCGGCGGGAATGTGCTGGGTGATGACCGTGGCGGGGAAATTGGCGGGCAGCGCCTGCATGACCTGCGCGATGGCCTCGGTTCCCCCGGTGGAGGCTCCGATGGCCACTACCACCGGCTCGCGGAAGCGCGCCGGCGATGGGGGCGGCGCTACGGCCGTGGGTGGGGCCGCCGGGCGGGGCCGCATGTGGGAAGCCGCGGCTGCCCGGATCTTGGCCGCCAGGGTGTTCTGCAAGTCCCCCACCGAGTAAGGGCCGGCCGGTTTTCCGAGCGCCTCCACGGCGCCTTCCTCGAGCGCCTCGAGCGCCACCGCGCAGGAGGCCTGCGCCAGCGAGCTGACCACCAGCACCGGCATGGGCCGGAAGCGCATGAGCTTGCGCAGGAAGGTCAGCCCGTCCATGCGCGGCATCTCGATATCCAGGGTCAGAACGTCGGGATTCAGCTCCAGGATGCGGTCCCGCGCCACGTACGGATCGGCGGCCGTCCCCACCACCTCGATATCCGGCTCCTTCGCGAGACACTCCGTCAGGATGTGCCGCACCACCGCCGAATCGTCCACGATCAACACGCGGATCGGCCGTTCGCCGTTCATTGGCCGCTCCACGCGACTGCGATCGCGAGCGGACCTTCTTCGAGCGTGAAGAGGCGCCGCGCATCGGCCGGCTGGCCGGACGCCTCCGTGCCGGACGTCACTTCGGGCGGGCCGATCGTGAAATGTCCGGCCGGCTCCATCCGCCCCAGCAGCGAGCCGCACAGGATGTTGGCCAGCTCGCCCGCCAGCGCGCAGGCCCGCGCGTCCGGCTCCTCATCGTCGGCTTCGCCCAGGAAACTCACCGCCAGGGCTGCCGCCGTGGAATGCGGCAGGATTACCCGCAGGGCTCCCGCGCGGGTTCCCGAGAAGGCAATCGAAGCCGTGTAGCCCGGCTGGCCGCCCAGGTCGACGGCGCGGTCCAGGACGGTCGTAAAAAACATGGTCTCTGCGAGATGTTCGGTCACCTCGTCGAGCGCGCTCTCCAGTTCAGTCACCCCGCACCTCCAGAATGCGCTCCAGCGCCGCTTTCAGATCCTCCGGATGAAACGGCTTGGCAATATATCCCCGGGCCCCGATTTCGAGCAGGCGCTCCATGCGCGATTGCGTGCTGTCGCTCGACACCATCAGCACGGGCACCTCGTGCAGCCGCTCGTCCTGGGCCAGCCGCAGGAGTAACCCCTCCCCATCGAGATTGGGCATGTTGATATCGCTGATCACCAGGTCCACCGTCTGCCCGCTCAATACCGCGAAGGCTTCGTTGCCGTCGCGCGCGAAGTAGCGCCGGGTGTCCGCGAATCCGGCCGCCGCCAGGATGCGCGCGATGAATTTCTGCATCATCGGGGAATCGTCCACGATGAGCACCGAGGTGAGCGTCATTCGGCACCTCCCCATTGCGTCTCCCGGCCGCGGCTGGTGCGCATGAAGACCTTGCCGGAACCCACCTCCAGGCGCACCGTACGCGATTCGCTGCCGCCCACCTCCTCGCTCTTCACCAGCACTCCCGCGCGCCACAGAATCTTGCGCACCGCCAGGCAGTTGCGCTTTCCGATATTGAAAACGCCCTGGTCGTCCATCACCTGGGCGCCGCCGGCGATGCGCACCACCATGCGGCTCTTCTCCGCGCCCGCGCCGTAGGCCTGCCGGAAGAGCAGCGGAATGCCGGTATCGGCGAACATGCAGGGATTCGCCGAGGCCTTATCTCTGTCGAGCGAGGATTCCGGCAGCATGATGTGCAGCAATCCTCCCACGCGCGCCACCGGATCGTGCACCGCCACCGCCACGCAGGAGCCCAGCGCGTAGGTGATCAGATGGCTCTCCGGACGGTTGCTCACGCGGCAATCGGCCATGCCCACCACCACCGGCTCGCTCGCCGGTTCGCTCATCGGCCGTCCCTCCTTGCGGGCTTGCGGTAGATGGCCGGCTTGACATATTGGAGATCGTGCTCCACGCCCGCCAGGCTTTCGGCGTGGCCGATCATCAGGTAGCCCTCCGGCTCGAGAGCCGCCGAGAGCCGCCGGACCACCGCCGCTTGGGTAGCTTTATCGAAGTAAATCATAACGTTGCGGCAGAAGATCACCGGGAAGCCCGCGGGCGGCAACGGGTCCGAAACCAGGTTGAAGCGGCGCGTCTGGACGCGCTCGCGATATTCCGTCTTCAAGCGGTGCCACCCCTGCCACTCGCCGTTGCCCTTCAGGAAATAACGGCGCAGCCACTCCTCCGGCAGCCCCTGGGTGCGCTCGGCCTGGTAGGTCGCCCGACGCGCCGCCTCCAGCGCGCGCGTCGAAACGTCGGTCGCGACGATGCGCACATCCACCCCCGGCGCCAGCTTGTCCAGGGCCGTGAAAAGGATCGAATAGGGCTCCTCGCCCGTCGAGCAGGCCGCGCTCCAGATCTCGACCGAGCGCCGTCCGGCGAGCTCCGGAAAAACCGTGGCGCGCAGGAAATCGAAGTGCGCCGGCTCGCGCAGGAAACTGGTGAAGTTGGTCGTCAAAGCGTCGCCCAGTTCAGCCAGCGCCTGGCCGGTGGTATCGGCCTCCACGTGGCGGCAGTACTGTTCGTAGGAGCGGAATCCTTCGCGGCGCATGGATTTGCCCAACCGTGCCATGACCAGCGCCTGCTTGCCCTCTTTCAGATCCAGCCCGAAGTGACTGTAGGCCAGGCGGCGGATGTGCTGGAACTCGGCTTGGTTGAGCGGCCGCGGTTCCCCCGCGGCGGCTTCCTCGACCGCTACCCCGATATCCCCCATTCCCCGGCTGTCCGGCGCACTACGCACGTCCCCCACGTTTCGGCTGTCCTTCGCGTTCCGTCTCGCCCCCATGTTTTGGCCGCCCCCTTTGTCCCGATTGTCTCGGTGCCCCGGCTGCCCCTCTGTGCCCCGGATCTCCTTCGGATCCCGGCCGTCCCCTGCCCGCCAATCCCCGCGCCTCGCACGTCCCGCGTCTCGCGGAGAGAATGGGCCATCCTCATCTCGAAGCGCCGGCTCCCGAATTGAAGATTCCGTTCATCTCCAAGATCAAGCCCACTTTGCCGTCCCCCAGGATGGCCCCGCCGGCCACCCCGGCGACGGCTTTGAAGGTCTCGCCGAGGCTCTTGATCACGACCTCCTGCTTGCCCAGCAGCTCGTCCACCATCAGACAGTACTCCGCGCCCTGGCTCTCGGTAACGATCAACAGGCTTTCCTCCGGCTTGACGGATTTGGGCGTCACCCCGAAGCGCCGGTGCAGCCGCACCACCGGCAGAATGCGCCCGCGCACCAGGGCGATCTCGCGGCGGCCCTCGATGGTCGTGACCATGCCTTCGGTGGGCCGTATGGCTTCCTTCACGGCGAAGATGGGGACGATGTAACGCTGCGGCCCCACCCCCACCAGCAAACCGTCGATAATCGCCAGGGTCAGCGGCAGCCGCAGCCCGAAGGTGGTGCCGTGTCCCGCCACGCTCGCAATCTCGACCCGCCCGCGCAGCTTCTGGATATGCCGCTTGACCACGTCCATGCCGACTCCTCGGCCGGAAATCTCGGTTACCGTCCGGGCCGTCGAGAAGCCCGGCTCGAAGATCAGGTTGAAGATCTCCGCCTCGGAAAGCGCCGCGTTCTCCGCCACCAGCCCCTTCTCGCGAGCCTTGCGCAGGACCGCCTCGCGATCCACCCCGCGCCCATCGTCGGCGATTTCGATTACGATATGGCCGCCCTGGTGGGCCGCACGCAGTTCGATGCGCGCCACCGGCGGCTTGCCCTGGGCGATGCGCGCCGGGGGCATCTCGACCCCGTGATCCACGGCGTTGCGCACCATATGCATCAGGGGATCGGCAAGCTGCTCGACGATGTTGCGGTCGAGCTCCGTCTCCTCGCCCGAAGTCACCAGCTCGGCCTGCTTGCCCGACTTGCGGCACAGGTCGCGCACCAGACGGCTCATCTTCTGGAACAGACCGCCGATCGGCAGCATGCGCATCGACATGGCGGTCTTCTGGACTTCCTGGGTGATGCGCGAGAGCTGCGCGATGCTGCGCAGCAGCAGGCTGCTGTGCAGGTCCGCCAGATCGGAATTATGGCGCACCAGCGATTGCGCGATCACCATCTCCCCGACCATGTCGACCAGGAAATCGAGCTTGGCCGTATCCACCTTGACCCAACTGGTGGCGGTGCCGGATGGGCGCGCGCTGGGCGCCGGACTGGCTTCGGCGCGCGCGGGCGGCGCCGGCTCGGGATCGGGCGTCCGGTCGGCCTCGACCGAAGGCTCCGGCTGGATGGGATGCTCCGCCTCGACGGGATGTTCCCTGCGGGACTCGGGACTCACCGCGGCCGCCAGGGCCGCCAGACCCGGATCGACCATGCCGGCCGTCATCACGCTCCGGATTTTGGCCCGCAGCGCCCCGGTGCCGTCCGCCGACGGCCTTCCGCCGGCTTCGATCCGCTGGATCTCGCGCCCCAGGAAATCGGCGCTCTCCAGAATGATATCGATCACCGCCGGTCCCGGTTCCAGCCGCCCGTTGCGCGCTTCCTCAAGCAGCGTCTCGGTCTCGTGCGAAACCTCGCGGATATCCTGGAATTCAAGAAAGCCGGCGATCCCCTTGATGGTGTGAAAGGCGCGGAAGATGGCGTGGATCGCGTCGCGCGCGTCCGGATTCTGCTCGAGCGCCAGCACGTTCTCCTCGATAGCGCGGAGGTGTTCGCGCGATTCCAGCACGAAATCCGCCACCAGCTCGGGGTCCTGCGCCAAAGCGGCCGCCGCCGGGGCCGCGGGGGTAGCCGGGTCCGCGGGGTCCTCCATCGACTCCTGGAGCTGGCGGATTCCCGCCTCCAGCACGTTGCGGAACTCCGGCGAACCGGGTTCGAGGCCCGCCAGGCGCTGCTGGATCGCCCGGCCCTCGGAGGCCACCCGGTCGAACCCCTGGGAGGCCAGGTCGCGGACGATCCGATCCAACGATCCCAGCCATTCCGCGGCGGCCCCTTCGGCGGGACCGGCCAGCATGAATTTCATCGCAAGCTCGTTTACCTGTTGTTGCAGGGTGGTCAAGTCCATAGGTTCAATCCTGTTCCAAGTCCGGGATGGGGCGCGCCGTGCACACCGTGGTCCCGGTTACCTTATCGGACGAAACCGGCGCATCTGATCTTTCTTCAACGCGTCGAGGCCGGATATTCGAGCACCCGCGTGGCTTCCCGGATCTCCTTCCGGCGCTCTACGGCCGGGCGGTTCCGGCCCGCGCGGCCATCGTCCGGTCGGCCGCTACGCGGATCGCCGGCCGCGTTCGCTAAGCTCGTGGAACGATACCGGCGGCCGATAAGCTCGGCATGGAGAAACGGATTGCCGGCCAGCTAGAGTCCTTCACGCGGAGGCGCACGGCGCTCCTCAAGCTGATCGAGGCTCTGGAAGCCTACCGCTGTTTGGCAGGCCGGCCGGCCAAAGAAGCCTGGCGCCATCCCGCTTGTCGCGCGCGAACGGCCGCACGGTGCCCATAGGGGCCCCTCTATGTACCGCTGCCGGTCGAATCGGCGATCGCCTTCCGGTGCGCGCGCCCGTGAATCGGCGCGTCTGCGGTCCGGCGCCGCGCCGCCCGCTAGGCCGGAGCCATCGGCGAGTCAGCTTTCCATTCGACAGGCGGCGGGGTGCCCAAATCGCTCCGCGGCCGCCGTCCAGCCGTCGATTCCCGGCAGGCTCATGTCCATGAGGATGAGGTCGGGCTGGTGCGTTACGGCGTCCGCAATGCGCAACCTGGACGCCCGCGCGGAGCTGTCCGACCTCCCCTGAGGAGGGCCTGTGTGCGTTATCGGCCGAGACGGCGCATTCTCGCAGCGGACGGCGCCGTCCCGCCACGTGGCGGCCGGGCCATACGCGGGCGTCCGCCCGCGGCGGAGGCATCCGGAGCGGGCCATTCCACCGGCAGCGAACCCGCGCCCAGGCATTGCTCGATTTCATCCAGGCAGCGGCCGATCTTGGGCCAGTCGTCGTGCCGGCTGGCCGGCAGCAGCCGGCGTCCGAGCATGGCCAATACTTGAAAGCCCAGCACGGATCCGCCACCCGCCAAGACCTCCGCCAGCTCCGCCACCGGTGCCGAGTCCAACCGCTGGACCGCGCCGCGAGCCTCCTTCAGTCCGTTTTCGGCTTTTCCTAGAAACGCCTGCGCCAGGCCCACCACTGCCGGGGAGAATAGCGAACCTCCGCTCCACGCCGCCCGTCCGTATCTTTGGACCGCCCGCAATAAGGCCGCGCGGCTCAAAGGACTCGGCAGGCACTCGTCGAACTCGTTTTCCGGCTCCCCAGCCGGGTCGTGGCGGCTCACCAGCTTCACCAGGGGCGTGCGTGGCAGGTTGCGCTCGCGCTCCCAGGCCCGCATCTCCCGGGCCGTCTCGACCACGGCTATCCCGCCGGCGCTCGCCTCCAGCAGGGCCAGGTCGTAGCGTTCCCGGCGGAAGAGAGCCAGCGCTTCGGAGGTGTCCGCGATGTCCAGATAGTGCGGCAGGCCGGCCAAGTAGCGCTTCATGGCCGCCACCAGGTAATGGCTGCCGGCGACCAGCAGGATACGGCACGGCTGGGGATCGGTTCCGACCGGTGTGGGGGGCTGGGCCGGGTTGTTCCGCAAGGGAGGAGTCCCGGGCGGGCCGGCAGCCACCGGGGCGCGCGCCGGCCCGTTCAGCAGGCGGCTCAGCTCGCGGGCCGCATCCCGTACGTGATAGACGAGTTCAATCTGTTCGGGACACAGCGGCATTTCGGCGACCTCTTCGCTCAACGCCAGCACGGTCTCGAGCAGGCCGTATATCGAAGCCCGCAACGGTCCCGAAAATCCCGCGCAGTCGGTACCCGCGCTCGACTCATCGATGGACATCTGATCTCCGCCGACTTTCGGACATACCTACTCATCGGACCGTATCGGAGAACTTTGCAGGCCGGAGCACCACGGTGGGTTCCGGCACACCAGCCGTTCCGAGGTTCGTTTTCGACCCCTCGGAGCGGCTTCATGGGGCGGCCTGGAATCCAGCTTGCTTCAGGAGGAGCGCTAGGAAGGAGCTTACATGAAAGGTTTAGCTGTAACGGGTTGTTTGATACTTTCGGCGGGCCTGTCGATGGCCGCGACCGAGCAGGACCGGCTGAGGGACGCCACCGAGGTATTGCAGGAAATCATGCGTACACCGGATAAGGGTATCCCGCACGATCTGCTGGAGAAAGCGCAATGCGTGGCGATTATACCCAGCGTGAAGAAGGGTGCCTTCATCGTAGGAGCCGAATATGGCAAGGGATTTCTGGAGTGCCGCGCTCGGGGAGGCGGTTGGAAGGCTCCGGCGGCCATACAGGTGGAAGGCGGCAGCTTCGGATTTCAGATTGGCGGATCGTCCACGGACGTGGTGATGCTGATCATGAACGGCCGTGG
>Ga0181517_10001042_pt1 | contig 32699 bp, 32 predicted proteins | sample PEATcosm2014_Bin_31_FD_119748 | JGI IMG/M metagenome (GOLD analysis project Ga0181517, IMG submission 119748) | Peatland microbial communities from MTU Mesocosm Facility, Houghton, MI, USA - PEATcosm2014_Bin01_30_metaG | ecosystem: Environmental > Terrestrial > Soil > Wetlands > Peat | place... | reverse complement strand
CCCTCAGGCTCATCTTGCGTGAGAATCCGGGACCGAGTTCAGGCTCATCTTGCATGAGACAAGAGTCATTCATGGTGGGCCGGGGCGCTATCATACACTCGGAGGCACCCATGGTCCCCGTTGTTATCTCGGTGGTGTCGCTAGTGGTCTCGATTGCCACAGCCTGGCTCACCCTCTTCCGTCGTGGCACCGTCAAGATGACACAGCCCACTGTCATCTATTTGGGGCCAGACGGTGGTTCCCCTTTGAGACCCGGCAACTCGCTGCCCAAGGTTTTTCTCCGGACGCTCTTGTTCTCGACAGCAAAGCGGGGGCGAGTTGTGGAAAGCATGCATGTAGCAGTCTCGCGAAACGAGACGCACCAGAACTTCAACATCTGGGTCTACGGTAACGAGAAGCTCGTGCGGGGGAGCGGGTTGTTCGTTGGCGACACGGGGGTCGAGGCCAACCACCACTTCCTCCTCCCAAGCGACGCGACCTCCTTTCGGTTTCAAGAGGGGCGCTACAGAATAGAGGTTTTCGCCCGCCTCCTTGGTGACAAGAAGCAAACTCAGCTCTTTTCCCAAGCACTCGACATCTCGCGGGATCTTGCATCTGCGCTCGAAGAGCCAATTGCGGGCGTGTACTTCGATTGGGGGCCGGACTCATTGCGCTACTTGTCGCACGTCGAAAGGAGACCCCCTTCGCCAGACCCGGAAGATTTCGTCAAGATGTTGAGTCCGTTTGTGTGGCCGCACAATTGAGGAATGGGTCAAGGTGCATTCGGAAACCGTAGCGAGATCGCGGGCGGGTACGCCCTGACCCAGATCCCTCGGCGCCCGTCAGGCTAAGATCAAGCGTCGCCCCTTAGGCTCTGGAATGGGATCGCCGAACTCCCTGGCGGTGTCGAGCCAAAGCCGAATTGCATCCAGCGCATTGCCGAGGGCGCCTTCCTGAGTGGCGCCGTGCGCCATGCACCCAGGAAGTTCCGGCGCTTCCGCGACGAACGCCCCGTCTTCGTCGCTCCAATAAATGATGACCCCGTGTTTCATTTCGACTGAGCGTCCACCAGCCGGTATTCGATCTTGCGCAGCCCCGCCGTGGTGCCGTAGGAGGCGATTCCGAAGGGTTTTGATAGCTCGATTTCGCCGAAGCGCAGACCGATCGTCCGGTTTCCCAGCTCGATGTAGATGACCTCCTCGTCGTCGATCCACGCGGCGATGTAGCGGTCCGTCACCCTCAGCCGAAGGGCATACCAGCGGCCATTCTGAAACTCCCTGGTGAAGCTGGTTTCGTTTTCCGAGGCGTCCATTTCATCGAGGCTCGAAAGGCCCACGATCTGGCCGCCCCAGCCGCCGTTGATCCAGGTGCAAAAGGAATCCCCGACCGGAAAGGTAATGCCGGCGAAGAAATCGGACCCCTGTATGCGGGAGGCCTCCAGGCGGATCTCATAATTCGAGGTTGGCAGTTTGCCCGTCCAGTTGACGCCGGTCATATATCCGGAGCCGAGGACGATGGTTCCATTCTCGACGCGCACCGGCCCATGCGCCGTAAATGGCGTTTCCTTCCAGCCATCCAAGGATTTGCCGTCGAACATCGGTCGCCAATCGGCGTCGGGCGCCCCCGGCTTGGCATCCTGGCCGGCGGCGCACATGGCAGCGAAGAACAGGGCCGCGGCCAGCCAGCGCTTCTTGGCGGAGATCATAAATCAATTATTGGGGACAGCGATCCCAGGTTCAACTACCCACGGCCGAGCTACGGCAGGAAGTCCGGGTCCAGCAGGACGTCCAGACTGAAGGGCGACGTGCTGAGGAAGTCCTCGATCGGCAGGCGTGTTTCCGTGCTCGCCGCGATAACGCCGTGGCGATACGCCTTCGCGAGGTTGCCTTCCAGATACCGCCGCAGGCTGGGCATCTCGTCAGGCAGATCCGCAATCTCCTCACGCTGAAGCCTTATCGCGGCTTCCCAACTTCGTGTCCCGCGGTCGGGCTGGGCCTGCCACTTCAGGAGGTGTCCGATCAGCACTCCCAGGCGGGAGACCAGCTCGCGCCGCTCGCGTTTGCCCATGTCTTCGATCTCCTCGGCGATGTGGTCGAGGTCGGCTTCCGAGGCTTTGCCGGAGCGAAGCAGTTCCGCGTTCCGGAGCGTCCACTCGTAGAAATCCCGATCATAGAGCTCGGCGGCGCTCATGAATCGATTATAGTGCCGGCGCCGTGGGTCGCAGACTGGCGGATAATGGGTCGACGGAACCGATCTGATGACTATCGCTGCTGGCATCGAGCTGCCGGAGGCCGAGATCGTTGCGATTTGCCGCCGCCACCAGGTCAGGGAGCTATCGTAGTTCGGATCGGCCGCGCGGGGGGAGATGCGGCCGGACAGCGATGTCGACCTTCTGGTCGATTTCCTGCCGGGCGCACGCCCAGGGCTGCTGGGCGTCTCGGCGATGATGCGAGAACTCACCGCCGTGCTCGGACGCCGCGTCGATCTGGCCGTCAAGCCCGCCCTGAAGCCACTCATCCGGGCCGGCGTGCTGGCGGAGGCCAGACTGGTCTATGCGGCGTGACCGGCAACGTCTCGACCTGGATTCCGAAGTCATCTTCGGCGAAGCTGAATTCCCGCAACCTGGTACGGTGAAATAGTAGGCTTTGTATCAGGGCGCGGCTTGAGCCGTGCCGAGCGGGGTGCATGTGCTGGGCTTTAGCCCCTTGCGTGGCAGGCCCATTGCGCAAGCCCGTCTCAGGCTCCTGAAAAGACAGGGGCTAAAGCCCTCTGAGTGTTCGCGGTTTGCGGCACGGCTGAAGCCATGCCCTGATACGAGGCAGGTGCTGGCTTTAGCCCCCTGCGTGGCAGGCCCATTGCGCAAGCCCGTCTCAGGCTCCTGAAAAGACAGGGGCTAAAGCCGTCTGAGTGTTCGCGGCTTGCGGCACGGCTGAAGCCATGCCCTGATACGAGGCCTCCCTGCTTCGGAATTCAGGCTGAACAGACCGCGGTGGACCACGCACCAGCCCTGCGTGGCCAAATCGCGGAGATTCTGAAGGCCGAGTCCATCGAGTAGACTACCACTCCCGCCGAGGGGAACGCCGCCCCTACCGGCTTTTCAACTGCTCCGGCAGCACGGCGTAGCCCTGCGGCGGGGGGAACAGCGAGAGCAGCAGCTCCAGGCGCCGGCGCAGATACCGGCTGGGCATCTGGCGCGGGCCGGTCTCCACGTCGATATCGCAGCAGGCCCCGTGCAGGTAGAGCGTGAGGGTGTCCTCGAACGACTGGCGGGCGTAATCGCGGAAGAGCTTGGTTTCCTTGCGCACGTTGGTCTGGCGGCGCAGCAGGCCTTGTTTGAGATGCCAGCTCTTTTCGTCCACCTCGCCGTGGACGTCCGCGCTAAGCTCCTCCCGGATGGCGCGGTAGAACTGCTCCTGCACCTCGCCCGACCACTGGCCCGCCAGGATTCCGGCTATGGCGTTGTAGAACTGGTAGTGATAGTCCGCGACCTCGATTTCCTTGATGCCCAATGCAAGCACGGTGAGGTCCGGCAGGTCGCGCCGGGAGCAGGGGATGTGGCGGGCCTCCGCGGGCCGCTCAAAGGCCACCGCATCGCCCTCCTTGCCGTTGCCCTTCTCGATATACGGGGCCAGGATGATGCCGATGCGGGGGAGTTGGCTGACGATGGCCGGGGAGATGGCGGCGATGGGGTCGTTCAGGTATTGACGCAGATCGTCTTCCGCCACGGGCAGGGTGGTAAAGTACCCGAACTTGCTGGTGAGCGGGATCATCTCGCCGCTGAATCGCGCCGCCAGTTCTTCCACCGTCAGTTTGGGTTGCTGCGCGTCTGTGGACATCTGCTGTCCGATTGTAACAGGGCGGCACGCTAAACTCTTATCAGGATGGGCCGCAAGATTCTGGTTTCGGCGGGCGAGGCTTCGGGCGACCTTTACGCCTCGCTGGTGGTGGACCAGTTGCGGGCGCTCTGGCCCGGCGCCGAGTTCTTCGGCTGCGCCGGTCCCCGCCTGCGAGCCGCGGGCGTACGGGCCGTGGTGGATGCGGCCAGCCTGGCGGTGGCCGGGCTGGTGGAAGTGGTGGCGCACATCCCGCGAATCCACGGCGAGTATCGCAAGCTGCTGCGCGCGGCGCGAGCCGAAAGGCCGGACCTGGCGATTCTCACCGATTCGCCCGATTTTCACCTGCGCGTGGCCCGCGAACTGCACCGCGACGGCGTACCGGTGGTTTACCTGGTTGCGCCCCAGGTGTGGGCCTGGCGCAAAGGCAGGATCCGGCAGATGCGCCGCTCGCTCGAGCGCGTGCTGTGCATCTTCCCCTTCGAGGAAGAATTCTTCCGCCGGGAGGGGGTGCGGGCCACCTATATCGGCCACCCTTTGGCCGGGCTGGTTCGCGCATCCCTCACGCGCGAAGCGTTTTTTCGGAAACACGGTTTGGATTTGGCCCGTCCATTGATAGCGGTGCTGCCGGGTAGCCGGCGCGGGGAAGCCGCGCGCCATATGGCCCCGCTTCTCGACGCCGTGGAGCGTATGGAACGCATCCAGCCGGCCAATTGGGTTCTGCCGGCGTCGGCTATCGCGGGGGCCGGTTTTTTCCGCGACCGCACGCGCGGGTCGGTCATTCGGGTGATAGAAGGGGAGAGCTGGGACGCGATGGCGCATGCCGAGCTGGCGCTGGCCGCCAGCGGAACCGTGACGGTGGAGGCGGCGCTGCTGGGGACCCCCATGGTGACGTATTACAAAGTGACGACGGCGAGCTGGCTGGCCGGAAAACTGCTGGTGGACGTGCCTTTTTATTCGATGGTGAACCTCATCGCCGGGCGAGCCGTGGTTCCCGAGCTGATGCAGAGCCGGATGACCGGGGAGAATATCGCAGCCGAAGCCCGGCGCCTTTTGACCGACCCGGCCGCACGGGCGGAAATGCAGGCCGGCCTGGCCGAAGTTCGCGTCCGGCTCTCAGGGGAAACCGGCGCGCCCCTGCGAGCCGCGGCCATCATTCACGACATACTGGAAGGACAGGTTGCTCATGTATCGTGATCTCCGCGAAGTGGGGCAGGCCTCCGGGCCTGTCCGGCAGGCCGCCCAGCCTGCCCCACTGGCCGCGCTGTTGGCGGCGGGCCTCTGTTTGTTCGCCGTGGCGCCGGGCGCGCCCGCCCAGGAGCGCCGCTCCCGCATCGACGTCAACCAGGTGGTCATTGAGGCGGACATCTCGCCCAGCACGCACGCTATCTCGGCCAAGGCCGACATTAGCTTCACGCCGCCCGACGACGTTGTCTCCTCGGTGGTCTTCGAGCTGAACAACGCCCTCAACATCGCGCGCGTGGTGGACGCCAAGGGCGCCCAGATTTCCGTATCGCGCAACCAGCAGGATTCCACCGCGCGGCTCACTTTCGACCCGCCGCTGCCCAAGGGGCAGCCCGCCACGGTGACTTTCATATACGACGGGAAACTCACCGGGGAGGAGGATTCGCCGGTGTACGGCGTCAAGTTCGCGGCTATCGGGGCCGATTACGCCTACCTGCTGTACCCTGCCCGCTGGTTTCCGGTGGCCGGGTACAGCACCGCGCGTTTCGCCTCCGACATCCGCATCTCGGTGCCTGCCGGGTATTCCGTGGTGGGCAGCGGAATGGACTCGCATCAGAGCGCGGCCGATAAGAACACCTTCGAATTCAAGTTCGCGCGCCCCTCGTTTCCCGGCAGCATCGCGGTGGTGAAAGGCGACCCGGTGAAGGTTCCGTCGGAAGGCGTAACCACCACCCTGTATTTCCGCGGGCCCGAAGCGGAGCTGGCCCAGGCCTATGGCCAGGAAGTGGGAAAGCAGATGTCCTGGTTCACCGCGACCTTCGGCCTTCCGCCTTACGCCGACCTGACCGTGGTGGAGACCGAAGAAGGCGCGCCTAACGGCTACGCCGCTCCCGGCCTGATCTTTCTTTCGCCGCGCGGCATCGGCAGACAGCCCAATTCCCGCCTGCTGGCCAACCAGATTTCCCGGCAGTGGTGGGAGGAGCAGGTTTCCCCCGCCACGCGCAACCACCTCTGGCTCACCAACGGCCTGGCGGCTTATTCCGAGCTGCTGTGGACGGAACACGCCTCCGGCGCCGGCGCCATGGACTCCCAGGTACGCGACCTCATGGTGGAATCGCTGACCGTCGACAACGTGCCCATCATCCAGTCGGCGCGCCTGGACGACTATTCGCCCGAGTTGTGGGCGCTCACCGGAAGCAAGGGCGCGGCCGTGCTGCACATGCTGCGACACGTTGTGGGCGACGACAAGTTCTTTCAGATTCTGAAGACCTATTCCAAACAGAACACCTGGAAGGCGGTCACCACCAACGATTTCCAGAAGGTGGTGGACGCCGTGGCCGGTCAGGATCTGGGCTACTTTTTCACCCAGTGGATCGAATCGAGCGGGGCCCCGGAGTTCAAGCTGGACTATACCATTCTCAGGACCACCAAGGGCTTCCGCGTGATGGGTAAGGTCGCCCAGGACCTGGACACGTTTCGCATGCCCGTCGATTTGAAGATCGAGACCGAGGGCAATCCGGAGGAACAGCGCGTGGAGGTGGAAGGAACCTCGTCGGAGTTCTCCGTGGATACGTTCGGCAAACCCAAGAACGTAGTCATCGACCCCAACAACCAGGTGTTGCGGTACAGCCCCGATTTGCGGGTTGCGGTGGCCATCCGCCGCGGCGAGCAGAACGCCGAGTTGAGCCAGTTTACGGAAGCGCTGAACGAGTACAACAAGGCGCTGGAGACCAACCGCAACAGCTCGCTGGCCCATTACCGGAAGGGTGAAGTCTTCTTTCTCCAGGCCAACTGGCAGTCCGCAGCGAACGAGTTCCGCGAAGTGCAGAATGGCGACCTGGAGCCCAAGTGGACGGAAGTGTGGGGGCATATCAACCTGGGCAAGATCTATGACATCTCCGGGCAGAGGGACCGGGCGGTCAACGAGTACAACCTTGCGATTCGCACCAAGGACAACACGCAAGGGGCACAGGAAGAAGCCGCCAAATACCTCAAAGCGCCGTACGAAAGGCAAAAGCGCGCCGAGCAGTAGCGATGCGCGACCCGCGGGCGAGGCATGCCTCGCCCCTACGACGGCCCAGCCGGGTCCCGTAGGGGCCGGGCACGCCCGGCCCGGCTCGCTCTTACCCGCGCCCGGTCAGGGCCGCGTCGATTAGGGGCAGGAAACGGGGCAGAAGGACGGCGGCCAGAGCCAGCACGGCGGCCCAGCCGATCAAATCCAAAATTTCGGGCAGCGGGGAGGGCCTCCGCAAGGGGAGTTCGCGGGCCACGCGGGCGCGCACGGCGGCAGCCATGCCGGGCGGCGCGGAGACGCCCGCGAAGGCCGCTTCGAAGGCGGCATCCACATCGGCCAGGGCTTCAAGAAGGGCGCGGCACTCCTCGCAGCGGGCGGCGTGACCGCCGGCGCCTTCGCGCACCAGATCTTCAAATTCCGGGCAGGCCATTACGTCCCTCCTTTCCGGACGCGCTCCCTGGCCAACTCCTCGGCCAGACTTTTCCGCGCGCGAAACAGGTATGTCTTCACCGTCCCCACCGGCAGGCCCAGCATGTTCGCCACTTCGCCGTACGACTTCTCCTGCATATAGAATAGCGCCACCACGTGCCGGTACTTGGCCGGCAGCCGGTCGAGCAGCGCGCCCGCATCCGGAGACGGCGCGCTGGGCCACGCGGCCGCCACGCGCCTTTCGGCTTCGCGCAGCGGGGCCGGATCGTCGAGCGAGACAGCGTGGATGCCGCCGCGCCCCCGCGCCGTCAGGCAGGCATTCCGGGTGATCGAGTAAATCCAGGTGGAAAGCGAGGATTCGGCGCGGAAGCCGGGCAGCCCTTTCCACACGCGCAGAAGCACATCCTGGGTGGTTTCCTCGGCGGCGGCGCGGTCGGATAGCATGGCATACGCCAGGCGGAAGATTTTGTCCTGGAATTCGCGGACGATCCGCTCGAACTCTTCCGCCATAGCCTATTTAGACCATAACCGGAGGCGCCAATGTTTCGAAACATTCGCGGCGCCAGGCTGGTCTCAATCGGCAAGGAGAAACGGACCATGTTGGTGATACTATTTGGGACCTTTCTGATTGTCGTGCTGGTCCTGGGAATGTCGTGCCTGCTGAACCGTCAGCATTAGCCTGTTTGGACCACGCCCGGAGGCGCCGATGTTTCGAAACATTCGCCCCGGAAAGCTGGTCTCAATGGGCAAGGAGAAATGAACGATGATTGCGATAGTGGGTGTCGTCTTTCCGGTTTTCGGCTTGATCCTGGCGGCGTTGCTCATGCGAAACCGCCAGCAGTACTTGCTGCACCAGGAGCGCATGGCGGCGCTCGAAAAGGGGACCGCCATCCCGCTGGGGCCGGAACCCGCCCCGTGGTCGCCGCGGGCGTACCTGCTGCGGGGCTTAATCTGGAGCTTCAGCGGCGTGGCCTTGATTGTCTGCCTGCTGGGAATTGCGTGGTCCACGCAACGGCCGCAGACGCCCGAGGACATCTCCTATAGGGCCAGAGCCATCAGCCGGAATCTGGATATCCCGCTCGACCAAGCCAGGCAGATGGCTGAAAAGGACCAGACCGCGCGGGGCTTGCCGGCGGGCGTCGCTTTGCTGGGGGTGGTCCCGCTGGCCGTTGGCCTGGCCTACCTGGTGTTCTATTTCACCGACGACTCGCGGAAACGGCTGGCGGAAGCGCACTCGGAATCGGTCGGGCCGCGAGGCTGATGCGGCACGGGCGGCTTCGGCAGACCGAGCCGGATTCCGGCGCCGCATTTCGAGCTACAATACGCGCTTGTGTCCGCGCCCACCGCTTCTCTTCCGCGCCCCGGCCGTGGCGTCTGCGCCCTGGTGGCCGTCTTGTCCGCGCTTCTGGTTTTTGCCTGGACCGCGGCCAGGATCCACTACTTGTTTGGCGGAAACTGGACCGCGGCCTTCTGCACCGGCGCCAATTTCCCCGTGCCGCCGGGTCTGGAAGCCGGGACGTATCGTTTCCCAGGCGACGGCTACGATGGCCAATTCTATAGATACCTGGCCCACGATCCGTTCCTCCTGAAGGGTTATTCCCGCTATCTCGATGCGCCGCAAGTGCGCTTTCGCCGGATTCTCGTGCCGCTGGCGGCCTGGGTATTGGCCTTGGGACAGGACCGCGCGATAGACGGCTCGTACGTGGCCGTGGAGATGCTCTTCCTGGCGCTGGGCGTGTACTGGTGCGCCCGCCTGCTGGCACGCCGCGGCCGCTCTCCGCTGTGGGGACTTTTATTCGTGGTGGTTCCTGCCACGCTGGCTTCTTTCGACCGCATGTTGGTCGACGGGCCGCTCCTGGCGCTATTCGCGGGGTTTCTGTTGTACTGCGAAGAGGAGAGATGGAACCGCGTCTGGGCGCTGGCCCTGCTGGCTTCTCTCACGCGCGAGACGGGGCTGCTGCTGATAGCCGCGCTGGTGTTGGATCGTTTGTGGCGGCGCGATTGGCGCCGGGCCGCCTGGTTTGCTTCGAGCGCCGTCCCCGCGGCCGCCTGGTACAGCCAGGCGTCGCGAGTGCCGCATGTATGGCCGGCCAGCATATTGGCAATCCCGGCCTGGGGCATCCTCCGGCGCCTGCTCTGGTTCCGGCCGGACCCCGATCCGCATATGCAACTGCTGCTGCGGGTGACGGATTTTCTGGCCGTGCTGGGTCTGGTCGCCTGCATTATCCTCGCCGCGCGCTGGGTGCCGGAGCGCCGCCTGGGGCCCGTGACTCTGTGCGTCGGTTCCTTTGCGGCCCTGGCGTTGGTGCTTGGCGCCCGCTCGTACATGGTCGAGGCGTTTGGCTTCGCGCGTCCCGAGTCTCCGCTGCTGCTGTGGATCATGATCGAGGCGGTGTCTCGCAAAAAGTGGGCCGCCCTGGCGCCGCCGCTTCTGCTAAGCCTCAGCGTCAGCCTGGTGTTCGTCGGCCCGTTTATCAGGGTCGTGAAGGCCGTGCTGGGGCGCTGAGCCTTGCGCGCGGGCCTACCGTGGGGCCGCGATCCTGCCGTTGGAGAGCAATTTCAAATTGCGGTCGCGCCAGTGGACCGTGTTGCCGGTGGCGCCGGCGATCCACACGGCGAAGCCGAACAGGTCGCGCAGGGGCATCAGCCAGAAGCCAGCCCGGTAGCGGTCCTGGAGCACGGCCCCGGCCAGCGCGCCGGCCGTCAGGCGCAGGGCGAGAGCGGCGGCGGCGCACCACCACTGGCCGGCGGCGCAAGCCACCCCCGCCCACACCGTGGCATGCGTCACCGCATAGCCGAAGTAGCCGCCGGGCCGCGATACCCTTATGGTGCGGGCCCAGCGCACCTGGTGACGCCAGGTCTGCCGCCAGGATTCCGCCCCGAGATCGGTTTCCACCACCACCGGGGCGAACACGATGCGTCCTCCCGCGGCGCTGATGCGGCGGCCCAATTGATAATCGTCGGCCAGGTATTCCGCAATGGCTTCGAAGCCGCCCACCGCCCGCAGCGTCTCGGCGCGAAAGGCCATGGTCGAGCCGAGGGCGAACTCCGCCTGTCCCAGCAAGCGCGCCACCAGCACGCTGGGGGCGAATTCGGTGGCGATGCCGAGCGCTTCGCAGCGCGAGGCCCAGGAATCCGCCCGCGCCCGGTACAGGCAGGTGACCAGGCCCACGGCCGGGTCGGCCAGGGGAGCGGTAACCGCGCGCAGGTACCCCGGCTCCACTTGGATGTCGCTATCGTTCACCAGCAGCAGCGGATAGCGCGCGCGCCTGGCCAGCTCGGCCAGAATGCCGACCTTGGCGTTGGGCGCCTGGGTGGAGACCACCGCGATGTCGATATGGATCGAGGGGAATTCGCGCTGGAGGCGCGCGAGGTCTTCGAGCGCCGGGTCTCCCGGGTCGCCCACGCCGAATAGGATCTCAAACTCCGGATAATCCTGCCGCGCGTGGGAACGGATGGCCTCATAAAAGCGGGGATCGCGTCCGTGCACGGCCTTGAGAATGGAGACTCCGCGGGCAGGCGAAACCGCCTGCCCCACTGCAAGGCCTTCGGCAGGAAGGTGGGGCAGGCGGTTTCGCCTGCCCGCCCGCCAGCGCAGAGCCGCCACGATGGCCAGCAGGTAGTACGCGGCGGCCGCCACCGCCGGCGCGGCCGCCAGCCACCTCACAACGAGATCAACGCCACGCCGCAGATAACCAGCGACGCGCCGGCCCATCGGAGCCAGTTGACGCGTTCCTTCAGCACGTACCGCGAGAGCGCCGTCTCCAATACGTAGGTGATAGCCGTGGCCGGCACGGCGAAGCTGAGCTCGGAAACCGAAAGCAGCCCCATGAACGCGAAGAACGAGACCGCCATGCAGGCCACCGCCCCGATCACGAAGCGGTTGCGCGCCAGCGCCGCCAGGACGCGCCCAAGCGCTCCGGGGCGAAAGTCGCGAATCTCTCCCTGCCGCCGCATGCCGATGGCCTGCAACACGTCGGCGGCGGCGGTGGCGGAAACGACGATCGCGATGGCTATCCACTTCATCGGCCCGCCTCCGCCTTTCGGTAGGTTTGCGGCGCGGTGGCCGCGCTGACCAGCGCCGCGCCCGCCACAATCAGCGCGATGCCCGCCCAGCGCCGCGTAGTGATGGTCTCGTGCAGATACTGGCGGCCAGCCAGCGCCACCAGCGCGTATTCCACCGCCGTCACCGGAAGCACGTAGCTCAGGTCCGCCCAGCTCAGCAGGGCCATGCGCAGGAGCATCCAGGCGATGAGCAGCAGCACGCCCACCCCCAGCCAGGGCCGGAACAGGGCAGTGATGTAATCGAGCGGAAAGGCCAGCTCCGAGGGCATGCCGCGCTTCATGCAGAAGTTGCCGGCTACGTGGCTCGCCATCACCAGCGGGAGGCACAACCAGGTCTTGACGCGCAGCCTGGCGATTTCGCCGCGCATGTGGCCGTCAATCCCCGGATCCTGCGGGCGCCGGGGCCGGTTTGGCCGCCCTCTGGTCGGCTACGAACTTCTTGCGCTTGGCCCGCAGCGCCATGTACTCGCGCGCTTCCTTGGCCAGCCGCCGGCGCTCGTCGTGGTTGAAAATCGCCTTGCGGACAATGCGCCAGATCACCCGCGGGCGGAAGAAGTACTCGCCGTAAAAGCGCTCCACCCAGTCCACCAGCTCCGCCCGGTCGAGGCCCGGGTAGATGATGTTGGGAAGCTGGTGCCCGGCCTCGTCGGTCATCGAATCGATGGTAATCAGGTTGTTCTTCCTGGCGTAATCGTAAAACTCCGTGCCGGGGTAGGGGTGGGCGATCGATACCTGAATCGTGTCCGTGTCCAGCCGCTTGGCGAAATCCACCGTGCGGCGGATGGTCTCGCTGGTCTCGCCGGGGAGCCCGATGATGAAATCTCCGTGCACCAGCAGGCCCAGCTTCTTGCAATTGGCCGTGAAGCGCTGGGCCATCTCCACGGTGGCGCCCTTCTTGATGTTCTTCAGGATCTGCGGGTCGCCCGATTCGTAGCCTACGATCAGCAGCCGGCAGCCGGCGTCCTTCATGGCCTTCAAAGTGTCATAGTCGGTTGTGACGCGCGACGTGCACGACCAGGTGAAGTTCAGCGGCTTCAGCTTCCGGCACAGATCGATGGTGCGGTCGCGGCGGTAGTTGAAGGTGTCGTCGTCGAAGAAGATTTCCTTGATGTTGGGAAACTGCTCCAGCGCACTGCGGCATTCGTTGGCCACGTCGTCGGAGGAGCGCAGCCGCCAGCGGTGGCCCGAGTTGGTCTGCGGCCACAGGCAGAACGTGCACAGCGCCGGACAGCCGCGCGATGTGTAAAAGGCGATGAACGGATTCAGCAGAAACGGAACGTTGTAGCGCGTGATGTCCAGATCGCGCTTATAGACTTTGGTCACCCAGGGCAGCGCATCCAGGTCTTCGATGGCCGGCCCCTCGGGGTTATGAACCACCTGCCCGTTCTTAAGGAAGCTGACGCCGGGCAACTCTTCGAGCGCCTTCCCGCGAGCGTAATCGGCGATCTGATAATCGAACTCGCGCCGCACCAGAAAATCGATGGCCTTGTTCTCGAGCAGCGTCTTCTCCGGTTCGATGGTTACCGGCGGCCCTACGAACGCCACGCGCAGCTTGGGGTTGGCGTCCTTCATCATGGCCGCCATCTTCACGTCCACGTGAAAGCCGGGAGTGGAGGTGTACAGCACCAGAAGCTCGAACTGGCTGGCCATCTCCACGGTCTGTGGAATGGAGATGCGGTGCGGCGGAGCGTCCACCACCTTGCTGTCGGGCAGCATTCCGGCGGGGTAACAGAGCCACACCGGGTACCAGTAAGACTCGATTTCGCGCGACGCCGGCCAGCGCGAACTGGCCCCCCCGTCGAAATTCTCGAACGACGGCGGATTCAAAAAGAGCGTTCTCATCGATTCACCCGCGGTCCGGGCCGGGCATGCCCGGCCCCTACATCGCACGCCTGGAATGCCCCGGCCCGGAGCGCGGGAACAAACTAGACGGTCACTGCCCTAATCTCCCTGTTTCTCGCTGCCGTCGATGGAAAAATTGGTGAAGTCGATGGTCAACTCCGCTTTCCCCACCAGCCGGGTCTCCACTACGCTCTCCACCCGGCGGGGCACCGCAATCCCATCCTGTATATCATAGTTGCGGACGAACTCGACGCGCTTCAGGAATATCGACGGGTTCTTCACCAGGCGTCCGGACTCCCGCACGCGAAGGTAGGTGGCGGCGTCGATCCAGACCTCGCCCTTGAACAGGCCCTGGCGTTTCTTGCGCGGGGTAACCTGGAAGACGCGAACATCGCGGCCGTTCCACGCGGCTTTGCCCTTGTACTTGAATTTGTAGTTCTCGGGCGTCACAGCCATGGAGGGCGCCTGGTCCGTCTGGGCCTCCGCCTCGGCCGAAAGATAGCGCGCGATCACCTGATTCTTGACCGTGCCGTCGCCTTCGAACCGCAGCTTCTCGTAGGTGATGCGGCCCAGCGCCGAAATGCGCCGCAGGGCGTGCAATTTGCCATGCTTCTTGAGTTCCGGAAGGGCGGCATCGATATCCACGTCCATGGAGGCGCCCTTGAGCAGTTCCTGCTGGCCCCGCGCGGCGGCGCAGTAGCTCGCGACTATGGCATCGGGCCCCGAAGTCGCCGGGCCGCCCGCCACGCAAACACCGGATAGAACAACTAATAGGAGTACCTGGACCTTCAATTATCGACCCCACTGACAAGAATAAACGGATACGTTAAGTCTACCAATACGAGACGGTCACGGGCAATTCGGGGTTACGGCGGCTGGTGGAAAACACGGCCCCGCGGCTACAGCAACACCGTGTCGATCCGTTCGTCGGCCCGAGCGGAAGCCGCTACGCCGGCCGAGGCCGCCACGGCCCGTTCCCCGTCCCGCAGGAACGCTAACAGCTCTTCCGCGGAGCCGTCGAAGAACCCGTCCAGCAATTCCCGAATCGCCGTCCGCCGCATGGCGTCGCGCGATTCGGTCGGCGAGTACGCGAACGCCCGTCCCACCTTGCGGCGCCTCAGCTTGCCTTTGCGCACCAACCGCTCGAGCACGGTCATGATCGTGGTATACGCCAGCGGGCGCGTTTCGGTAACCACCCGCCGCACCTCCTTGACGTTGGCTTCCTCTAATGACCACAGAACCCTCAGGCAGAGCAGTTCCAAGGGAGGAGGAATTTCGCGCGCGGCTTTCGGCATCAGGTTTCCAGTCTGGGTTGAAGCGCCTGTTTCAGTTTATCCGCAAATAGGGAATCGGGTCTGGGCGCCAACGCCGGCTGCGCCGCGGGCGCGCTCTCCGCTTCGGCGGCCTCCGGGCGGCGGGCGCCTTGCGCCGCCTCCGGTTCGTCCTTCAGGAAGCGGTCCTTCTTCAGGGCGGTACGTTCCAGTGCGACGCTGTAGGTGGTGAAGCAGCCTTCCACCTGCCGGTCGTTCTCGATCAGCGCGCGCATGCACTCCATCTTGGAATCCAGATCGTCCAGGTAATGCAGCAGCAGCGCTTCGGGGAATAACGGCAGCTTGGGCGACCCGAACTCCAGGTGTCCGTGATGGCTCAGGATCATGTGTTCCACCAGCGTGCGCAACGGGGCCGGAAAATCGGGAAGCCCGCGCAGTTTGTCGCCCACCATGCCGAGCGCGATGGTGATGTGTCCCAGTAGTTGGCCCGCGCCGGAATAGGAAAAGCCCCGTTCGTAGTTCAGCTCGTGGATCTTGCCGATATCGTGCAGCACCACCCCGGTCAGCAGCAGGTCGGCGTCCACGTTGGGATAATGGGCGGCCGCCAGCCTGGCCAGCGCGCACACCGAAAGAACGTGCTCGAGCAACCCGCCCAGAAATGCATGGTGGATCTGCTTGGCGGCCGGGGCGCGGCGGAATCGCGCGGCCACGCCCTCGTCGTCCAGCATGGCCTCCAACAACCCCTTCAGGTGCGGATTGGTCAGGCCCGACACAATTCCGCGCAACTCCACCCACATTTCGTCCGGGTTGCGCCGGGAACACGGAAAGTAATCGGCGTAGTCGATCTCGCTATCGTCCATCCTGCGCATTTTGTGGATGGTCAACTGCGGCCGGTTGTGGAATATCTGCACCAGCCCTTTTATCTTGACGAAATCGTCCCGCTCGAACAGGTCCACGGCCTCCGAGATGTTGTCCCACATCTTGGCGTCAAGCTCGCCCGTGCGGTCTCCGAGCACCAGCGAAAGATACAACTCGCCGCTCTTCTTCTGCCGGATCTCCTTGGAGTGAACCAGGAAACTGGTGGTTACGATCTGGCTTGGCTCCAGCTCGTTGACGTATGGCGCCTTCATTTCTGAACCGGAGCCGCCGCGGACGGCGGGTTTTGCGCCGGCGGCGGGGCCGGCGGAGCGTCTGCGCCCTCCGCCGCCTTCACAGGGCCCACCCGGCCGTACGGGACGACCCCGAGGAACTTCTTCTTCCGGCGCGCGGCCGTTTCTTCCTTGGTCGTGGTCTGCGGCTTGATTTCCGCTACGTCGTGCCAGGAAGTGTCCTTACCCGGCGCCGCGCCGCTGTCCACGTACCCGTCCTTGATTTCCAGATACGCGTCCAAGCGCAGCTTGGTAAGGTATTCCCGCAGCTTCGGCTCGACCTTCGGCCCTGCCAGGAACTGCTGAATCTGTTCCTTCACCTCGTCAAAGGAAGCCTGCCCGGCCTCATAGCGCTCCTCCACCTTGAGGATCAGGAACCCCGGCGGGTTCGGAATCTTCAGCGGATCGCTGATGTAGCCCTTCTTCTGCGAGAAGACCAGGTCGGCGATCTCTTTGCGAAGGTCCGTCTTCTTGTAGCCGCCCGGTAGAAACCCTCCGTTCTTGGAGGTTTCCGTGTCGTCGGAATTGGCCTCGGCCAGCTCGGCGAATTTTTCTCCGGCGCGCGCGCGGCTCACCAGATCCTTGGCCCTTTTCTCCGCTTCCGCCACCTGCTGGGGCGTCTTTCCATCGGTGGAAACCAGAATCTGGCTCAGGTATACCTGCTCCTCGCGTACGAACTCGCTCTTGTGCTCGTCGTAGTACTTCCTCAAGTCGGCTTCCGGGATGATGACCCGCGAGGCCACCTCCTGGCTGACAATCCGCTGCGACAGGAATTCGCTTTTCTTGCGCTGCTTCAGTTCCTCCAGCGTGATGCCGTAAGTATCCTGCACAAACGCCGCCAGCTTGTCGGCATCGGTAAGCCGGTACTGCGTCTGTATCTGCGCCAGAAAGCGGGCCAGGTCCCCATCCACATTGATGTTGGGCATATCCTTGGCCTTCTGCACCAGAAGCAGCTCGTCGATCCTCTCGCGCAACGCGTCGTGCTGCCCCGTTTTGAGGGCTTCCTGGAGCTTCGCGCCGGCAAGCCCCTCCGCGCGCGCGGCCTTCTCAAATTCCTTGAGCGTCTCTTCGAGTTCGCCCCGGGTGACGATATCGCCGTTCACCTTCGCGGCGATCTCCTCGACCACCTGAATATTATTATCCGCGGCGGCCAGCGGGAGGGCGGCCGCTATGAGCACTACAAACCTGAGAAGCATAGCTGTACCTATAGTTTACCAAGTAGTTTACCAGCGCCGTTCGCCACCCGGAATGTGCCGCACGGCCACGGGTGGGCCGCCCCAGCCCGCCCCCGGCCGGATGGGTCGGCGGAGGACGCCGTCAGGCCGGCGGCTCGGTCCTGGCCGGCGGCATGAAGCGCTTGATGAAATTGGTGTCGAATCGGCCGGCTTCGAAATCGGGGTCGGCCAGGATGCGCTGGTGCAGGGGGATGGTGGTGTGGATGCCCTCGACGATGAACATGCCCAGCGCGCGTTTCATGCGGGCTATAGCCTCGGCCCGATCATTGCCGTAGGCCACCAGCTTGGCCACCAGCGAATCGTAGTAGGGCGGAATCACGCAATCGGTGTAGGCCCAGGTATCCACCCGCACGCCGATCCCGCCGGGAAGGTGGAAGCCGGTGATGCGCCCCGGGGAGGGCACGAACGTCTCGGGATTCTCGGCATTCACGCGGCATTCGATGGCGTGGCCTCGCAGCTCGACGGGCCCGGGCAGGATTTCCGCCAGAGTCTCGCCCTGCGCGATACGGATCTGGCTCTTGACGATATCGATACCCGTGACGAATTCGGTGACGGGGTGCTCCACCTGCACGCGCGCATTCACCTCGATGAAGAAGAGCCGGCCGGTTTCATCCATCACGAACTCGACCGTGCCGGCGTTGGTATAGCCGGAAGCCGCGATGGCTTTGCGCAGCACAGCGGAAATTTCCGCGCGAAGGCCATCCGTAACAGCCGGGGAGGGCGATTCCTCGATCAGCTTCTGGTGCCGGCGCTGGATGCTGCATTCGCGCTCGCCCAGGATTTCGACCGCGCCGTGCTCGTCGGCCAGCACCTGGAACTCGATATGGCGTGGCGCGGTGACGTACTTTTCCAGGTACACGTCGGCGGAACTGAAGGCCGCGCCGGCTTCCTGCCGCGCCTGGGCGAACAGAAAGGGGAGATCGGCGGGGTGCTGGACGATGCGCATACCGCGCCCGCCGCCGCCCGCCGAAGCCTTGAGGATCACGGGGTAGCCGATGGCGGCAGCCGTCTTGAGGGCCTCCTCGGGGCTCTCGAGGACGCCCTTCGAGCCGGGGAGCACGGGCACGCCCATCTCCCGCATGAACGCGCGGGCGCGCTCCTTCACCCCCATCAGGCGGATGACGTCCGCCCGCGGACCTATGAACTTGATGCCCGAGGTTTCACACACCTGGGCGAAGGCCGCGTTCTCGCTGAGAAAACCGTAGCCCGGGTGGATGGCGTCCACGTTGGTGATCTCGGCGGCGCTGATAATGGACGGCACGTCCAGGTAGCTGCGCGCGCTCTTGGCGGGGCCGATGCAGATAGCCTGGTCGGCGAAGCGCACGTGCGAGCTGTACCGATCGGCTTCGGAATAGACGGCGACGGTTTGGATTCCCAACTCCCTACAGGCGCCGATGACGCGAACGGCGATTTCACCGCGATTGGCAATGAGGATCTTCTTAAACCGTTCTGACGGCAAATAGAGCCTCCCCGTACTCCACCGGCTGGCCGTTCATGACGAGCTTGCTTTCCAATATGCCCGCGCACTCCGCCTCGATTTCGTTCATGAGCTTCATGGACTCGATGATGCAGAGCACCTTGCCGGGCTGGATGCGCTCGCCAATGCGCACGAAGGGCGGCGCCCCAGGCGAAGGGCATTCGTAGAACGTGCCGACGATAGGCGACTTGACGAGGACCAGGTTGGGATCGGGGCCGGGCTTGGAATCCTTCTCCTGGGGAGGTTCGGGGGGAGCCGGCGCGACGCCTGCCTGCAAGGGGGGCGGCGCGGGCGTATAGGCGGGTGGCGCAACCACGATTTCTTGCGGCGCGGCGAAGCTGGCGCGCCGGATGCGCACGCGGTTGTCGCCCCGCTGGACTTCGAGTTCCGCGATTCCGGTTTCGGACGCGAGGTTGATGAGCTCGCGGATTTCTTCAATTGTCATCTTTGGATTAGCTTAGCAGAGGGCTGGAAGGCGAATCGGGGGTGGGGAGGATGTTCCCACCGTTGCAACCTGTCGGTCGGAGCCATTCGGGGTATACTACCCACTGATACTCAGACCATTGGACCCCTGTATGAGCGCTACGGAAGCCGAACTCGCGCGCAAGTGCCTGTACTACATGGCGTTGATGCGGGAGATCGAGGACCGCGTGGAGCGCAAGCTCTACCGCCAGGGCAAAATTGTAGGCGGAGTGTATGTGGGCCGCGGGCAGGAGGCCATTTCCGTGGGCGCCGCGCTGCTGGCCGAGCCGGAGGACGTGCTGTTCCCTTCTCACCGCGATATGGCCGCGTTCCTGATTCGCGGCGTGCCGCCCGGACGCATCCTGGCGCAATACATGGGGCGCGAGGGCGGCCTCACCCGCGGGCGCGATGGGAACATGCACATGGGCGACCTCAAGCTCCATATCGTGGCCTTCATCAGCGCCCTGGCGGCCACGGTCCCGGTGGCCGCGGGAGCGGCGCTGGCGCTCCAATACAAAGGGAGCGCGAATGTGGCCATGTGCTGGTTCGGCGAAGGCTCCACCAGCCTGGGCCATTGGCACGAGGGGATGAACTTCGCCTCGGTGAAGAAGCTCCCGGTGGCGTGGATCTGCAACAACAACCAGTACGCGTATTCCACGCCGGTTTCCGCGCAGATGGCCTGCGCCAATGTGGCCGACCGCGGCCCGTCTTACAACATCCCCGCCGAAATCGTGGACGGCAACGACGTGCTGGCGGTGCACGAAGCCACGCGCCGCGCCCTGGCGCACGTGCGTTCCGGGGCCGGCCCGTACCTGCTGGAGTGCAAGACCTTTCGCATGACCGGCCATTCCGCGCACGATGCCGCCCAGTACGTCCCGCAGGAACTGCGGGACGAGTGGGGGAGACTGGACCCGATCGAGCGCCTGGAGACCCGTATGCTCGCCGAGGGTTGGGCCGCGCGGGACGAGATAGACGCAGTGCGGGCGCAAATCCAGCGGGAAGTGGACGAGGCCGTGGCATGGGCCGAGGCCAGTCCCTTTCCCGACGCCGCCAGCCTGCTCGATGGCGTGTACGAGGACGGGTAGCCATGCCGACCACCTATCTCGAAGCCATCCGCGAAGGACTGTGGGAAGAGATGGAGCGCGACCCCGACGTGTTCCTGCTGGGCGAAGACATCGGGGTCTACGGCGGCGCTTTCAAAGTGACGGCCGGTTTTCACGAGCGCTTCGGAGAGCGGCGCGTGGTGGATACGCCAATATCGGAAGCGGCCATTGTGGGAGCGGCCATCGGGGCCTCGTTCCTGGGCCTGCGCCCGGTGGCGGAAATGCAGTTCGCGGATTTCATAAGCTGCGCCTTCGACCAGATAGTGAACTTCGCCGCCAAGTGCCGCTACCGCTGGGGCGCGCCCGTGCCGATCGTGGTGCGCGCGCCCTCGGGTGGAGGAGTGCACGGCGGCCCGTTTCACTCACAGAACCCGGAGATGTGGTTCGTACGGACGCCCGGCCTGAAAGTGGTGGCGCCGGCCACGGCCTACGACGCCAAGGGCCTCATTAAAGCCGCCATCCGTGATAACGACCCGGTGATCTTCTTCGAGCACAAAGCGCTCTACCGCCGCGTGAAGGAAGAATTGCCCCCCGGCGACTGGACGGTTCCGATCGGCAGAGCCCGGGTGGCCCGCGCCGGCAGCGACCTGAGCATCATCACTTATGGGGCCATGCTGTGGACGGCGCTAGAAGCCGCCGAAACGCTGGCCGGGGAAGGCGTCTCGGCGGAGGTGGTGGACCTGCGGACTCTGCTGCCGCTCGACCGGGAAACGGTCTGCGCCAGCGTGAAGAAGACGTCCAAGGTCCTGCTGCTGCACGAGGACACGCGCACGGGCGGGATGGCCGGCGAGCTGGCGGCGACCATTTCGGAGAGCGTATTCGAGCACCTCGACGCCCCCATAGTGCGGGTGACGGCGCCCGATACGCCGGTGCCATACAGCCCGCCGCTCGAAGAGGCGTTTCTGCCGAATGCGCAGAAGGTTATCGAGAAGGCGCGCTGGCTGGTTCGGTATTGAAGGGGGCGGCGGCCCACGCCTTCACTTCCGCGGCCGGCGCGCTCCGGCTTTTGGCGATCGCGCGGAGCCGCCGTTCAGTTCTTCCACGAACGCCCGTACATCGAGGGCCTCGACCCCTGGGGCCAGAGCCCGAGTCCGCGGAGCCGTGGTTGAGGTGCGATGGACGACGCTCGAACGCACGGGCGTCCGATCGCCGATGGACCGGCGCAAGGACGCCATGGGCCCGGCCATGGACGGCTGGACGGTCCTCGATGCTTTGCACTCCACCATCCACAGTTCACCGTGGCCGCTGGGAAAAAGGAAATCCACCTCCAGCCCCTGCTGATCGCGGAAGTGGTACAGCTCTTTCCGGCGGCCCTGGTTGATCTGGCTCTTCAGAATTTCCGCGGCCACGTATCCTTCAAACAAGGCGCCGAGAAACGGAGACCGGTCCAGCTCCGCCTGGGTCGCGATCCCCAACAGGTGGCACGCCAGCCCCGAGTCGCCCAAATAAACCTTGGGCGACTTGATGAGGCGCTTGCCGAAGTTCTCGAAGTACGGGGGCGCCAGAATGATCTGCCCAGTGATCTCCAGGACGTGCAGCCAGTCGCCGATGGTCGGTACGGAAACGCCGAGGGGAGCCGCCAGGTCGGTCTTATTCAGAATCTGGCCGTGACGGCTGGCGACCAGGCTAAGGAAGCGCCGGAAAGTGGCCAGGTCGCGAACGTTGGAAACGGCGCGGACGTCGCGTTCCAGGTACGTCTGGATGTAAGAACTGAACCACAACCCGCGGGACGCGGGGCGCGCCAGCGCTTCCGGATATCCGCCGTGAAGCAGGCTGACGCGGTCCGTCTCGGCCAGGCTGAACGGCAGCAATTGCAAAATGGCGGCGCGGCCGGCCATGGACTCGGTGACGCCCCTCATCAGGGGAGCCTCCTGGGAGCCGGTAAACAGCCACTGGCCCATTTCACGAGGGTTCCGGTCGATCCGCGTGCGGATGTAGTCGAACAACTCCGGCACGTTCTGAATCTCGTCGAACAGGGCGGGGAGCCGGATCTCGTCCAGCAGGGCCCGGGGATCGGAACGCGCGCGGGCCTGCACGTCGGGGTCCTCCAGAATCACGTATCCGGCGCGCGGGAAGAGCCGGCGCAGCAGGGTGGTTTTTCCGGTCCGGCGCGGGCCCGTCACGACCACCGCGGGGAAGCCGCGGCCCGCTTCCAGTACAATGGACTGGATTACGCGGCGGACAAAGCGCATATGAGAAGTTTAAACCAACAGTTTAAATAACTCAAGCGGGGAAATTATCGCGCGCTTAGCGGCTTCGGCCGTGTTGTGACCGACGCGCGCTGGTGTTAGGATCTTTTCATCCGATGTGAATGGAGGAACCATGCAGCAACGCCGGAGATCCGCTGTCCTGTTGGCGGCCATTCTAGGTCTGGGAGCTTCCGCGCTGCCAGCCCAACAGCCACTGCGCACCGTGCAGGCGCGCACCGCCAACGGCGTGGTCGAGGGAGTGGTCAGCGCCGATAACAGAGTCCGCACATTCAAGGGCATCCCTTTCGCCGCGCCGCCGGTGGGCGCGCTGCGCTGGAAGGCGCCGCAGCCGGCGGCGCCATGGACCGGAGTCCGCAAATCGGTGGATTACGGGCCGCGCTGCATGCAGGGGCGCATCTACAGCGACATGATATTCCACGATGCCGGGCCGAGCGAGGACTGTCTCTATCTGAACCTGTGGATGCCGGAGGCGGCCTACGACGGGCGGGCGCCGGAGCAGATCAAGCTGCCCGTGATGGTGTGGATTTTCGGCGGCGGCTTCCAGGCCGGCTCGACCTCGGAACCGCGCCAGGACGCCGGAGTCCTGTCGCGGCGGGGCGTGATGGTAGTGAGCTTGAACTACCGGCTGGGCGTGTTCGGGTACTTCTCCCATGCGGAGCTCGCCCGGGAATCGGGCCACAACGCCTCCGGGAACTATGGACTTCTGGACCAGGTGGCTGCGTTGAAATGGGTTCACGACAACATCGCGGAGTTCGGGGGCGACCCGAACAACGTGACCATTTTCGGGGAATCGGCCGGGTCGCTTTCGGTGAGCGCGCTGATGGCGTCGCCGCTCGCCAGGGGCCTGTTCGAGCGCGCGATCGGGGAAAGCGGCGCGTTTTTCGGGGATACGATGGCGCTGAAGCCGCACGGGCAGACGGAGGAGGCGAACGCGAAATGGGCCGAGGCGGCGTTCGGGGCGGCGTCGCTCGAGAAGCTCCGCGCACTGCCCGCCGACGAGCTTTTGCAAGCGGCATTGAAGGGAGGGCAAATGCGGTTTACGCCGAACATCGATGGCTACTACCTGACGGAACCGGTGGCCGCCATTTTCGCAGCCGGGAAACAGGCGCAGGTCCCCCTGCTGGCCGGCTGGAACCTCGACGAGGGAAGCTACCGAACGTTCTTCGGCGGGCAGGCGCCCACCGCCGAGAACTACGCGGCGCGGGCGAGCGCCCGGTTTGGGGACCAAGCGGCCGCGTTCCTGAGGGTCTACGCCGCTTCGACGGACGCGGAGGCCAAGCGCGCGGCGTCGGATTTCGCGGGAGACCAGTTCATCGCCTTTTCCACCTGGAAGTGGATCGATGCGCACCTGAAGACGGGCAAGGCGCCGGTTTACCGGTACAAATTCGAGCAGACGCTTCCACTGCCGGCCGGCGCTCCGGCGGGCGCCGAGGCCACCGCTCCGCACGCCGGCGAAATCGAGTACGTGTTCAACGTGCTTTCATCGAAAAAGCTGCTGTGGCGGCCGGAGGACCGGCAGGTGTCGGACCGCATGGCCACCTATTGGACCAACTTCGCCAAGACGGGCGACCCGAACGGCGCCGACCTTCCGAAATGGCCCCCATACCGCGCCGCCGACGGCTACCAGGTGATGCACATCGCCTCCGATTCGCGCGCCGCCCCGGACGCCCAGCGGGCGCGCTACGAATTCTACGAAAGCCAGATACTGGCCAAGTGAGGCCGCACGCTGCTGGCAGCCCGCACGGAGAGCCCACGCTAATATAGACGTTTGCCCATTCTGCTCGGAATCTTTTTCGGCGCGTCTTTCACGCTGATCTCGGCGTATGCGCTTGGCGCCGTCCTGCTGCGGCGGACGCCGGCGCCGCCCGAGATTGCGCTCGGCGTGGGCGCGGCGCTCCTGAGCTTTCTCATATTCGTGGCGCTGCTGCTCAACCTGGGCCACTGGTATGTCTTCCTGGCCGTGGGTCTGCCGGGCATCGTGTGTCTGAAATGGCTGCGGCGCGCATCTACCGCGGAATCCGCCATGCCCAAGGGCTGGCCGCTGGCGGCGGCCATCGTGATTTTCGGGGCGTACGGCTTGTGGTACTTTGTGAACGCGCTGGCGCCGGAGGTGGTGGCCGATGGCATGACGTACCACCTTGGGCTGCCTTTCGAATACGTCCGGTTGGGCGGTTTCCCGGACCGCATCGCGTTCTACGAAATGACGCCGCAGGGCATGGAAATGTTGTACACGGCGGCGTTCGCATTCGGGCGCCACTCCGCCGCCAAGTTGGTGGAATTCGGCTTTTTTCTGGCTACTCTGCCGCTGATTTTCCGGATCGGCCGGCGGCTGGGCTTGAGTGGCGTGGGATCGCTCGCCGCCGCCACCGTCTACTTCTGCGCTCCGGTAGTGGGCATCACCGGGGCGAGTTCCTACAACGACGCGGCGGAGGTTTTTTTCGCCCTGGGAGCCTTCTACCTGCTGTTGGAGTGGCGCGAGACCTCCGATTGGCGCTACTTGCCGTTTGCCGGAGGGCTCGCGGGTTTCTGCTATGCGATCAAGTTTCCGGGGGTATTCGTGGTGGTCGCCGCGGCTCTATTTCCGCTGGCGCTGCGGCGTTTCCGGGCGGCCGCATTGGTGGCCGCCGGCGCGGCTCTGGTGATGCTTCCGTGGCTGGCGCGCGACCTGGCGCTGACCGGCAACCCGGTGGCGCCGCTGATGAACGCGACGTTTCCGAACCCATACTTCCATGTGGCCAGAGAGAAGGAACTCGCCGGCGGGCTGCGCTCCCTCGGTGAGGTTTCGCTCGCGGGCGTGCCTTGGGAACTGGCATTTGGCGATCATCTTACGGGCACTTTCGGCCCGCTGCTGTTGGCGTTGCCGCTCGGGTTACTGGCGCTGCGGCGTCCCGCCGGCCGTTTGTGCCTGGCGGCGGCCGCGCTGCTGGCGGCGCCGTGGTTCTTCAACACGGGCGCGCGGTTCCTGATGCCCAGCGTGGCCTTCGCCGCGCTGGCGTTGGGGATGGCGCTGCCGCGTCCGGCCGCGTGGGCGGCGATTGTCATCCAGGCGGCGCTGTGCTGGCCGCACGTTATCGACACCTGGGAGACGCGCTTCGCCTTCCGCCTGCATGAGTTCCCACTGCGCGCTGCGATGCGTCTGACGCCTGAAGCGGAGTATATCGGGGCGCGCGAGCAGCAGTACGCGGTGGCCAGAATGCTCGAGAAGCTCACCCCGCCGAACGCCCGTATCCTGGCCCTGGACACGGTGGCGAACGCGTATCTCGACCGGGAAGCGACGGTGGTCTGGCAATCGGCGGAAGGCGACCGCATGCTCGATACGCTGCGCGCCGCGGCGTTCGACCAGAGAGGCGACCGGTGCGAGTGGAAGGTGCGCTGGCCGGCGACGGATTTGGGCGCGCTACGCCTAAGGTTGGCGGCCGGCGGCCCGGGCGAGTGGTCGATCGACGACATCCGCATGTTCTCCGGCGAGGACCAGGTGTTCAGCAGCCCGCAGTGGGAGCTGTGGGCCTGGCCTAACACGTGGGAGGTTCCGCTGGCTTTCGACGGCAACCTGGCTACCCGCTGGCGCACCTGGGAGCCGGCGCGCGCAGGCATGCTGATCGAGACGGATTTCGACCGCCCGCAACGCCTGAGCGGGGTGACCCTGCTATCCCAGGCGCCGCCGGGCGCGCCGATACGGGTTTACGGCCAGGAGGCAGGCGGCCGCTGGCGCCTGCTGGCGAACGGGCCGGATGCGGTGCTCAGCGAGCCGCGCGACGTACGCCTGGACGCCACGCGCGCCCTGCGCCGGGCCGGCTTCCGCTGGATACTCACGGCTACCGGTTCCCACGGGAATGAGCCCATCGGGAAGGTTTTGGCCGAACAAGCGCCGCAGTGGGGCATGGAGGCGGCGGGAAATGCGGGACGCTTCATTTTGTTCCATGTGAAGTAAGCGAAAGCCGGCTTGGCGGGCGAAAGCGCCTGCCCCACGAACGCGTCCTATACTAGTGGGATGCGTAAAGCTACGGCATTTTCTCTCTTGGGCGCGGCCGCCGGTTTGAGCGTGGCGGCGGGTTTGTTGTGGAGCCAACAGCCCGCGGCGCCGGCCCCCCCGCGTCCGCCCACGACGCCCTTCACGGCCTCCGAACTGGAAGCGATTCCTCTGACCCCGCCGCGGGCCGGCGCGAGCGTGACAAAAACACTTTTTGACGGCAAGACTCTCAACGGTTGGGATGGCAGTCCCGAGTGGTGGTCGGTGGAGGATGGCGCGATCCGCGGAAAATCCAGCGGCAGAACGCCTACCAGCTTTTTGTACACCAAGGACAATTACTCCGACTTCCGGCTCACTCTGTCGTCGAAAATGGTGGAATCGGATAACCACGCCGGCGTCTGCTTTTGGGGCCAGGTCGTGGTGGAAGGCGATAACAAGTGGGGCACGCGCGGGCCGCTGGTGATTTTCCCAAGCCCGAGCATGTGGGACTATATCGAGTCCAGGGGCCTTCGCGTGTACAGGACCACCACTGAGAAAGTTACCAGCCAGCACGAATGGGTCAAGGTGGAGATTCTGGCGAAGGGCAACCGCGTGCGTACCGCGATGAACGGCGTCCAGGTGATGGAATGGCGGGAGCCCGACCCCAACCGCATCAAGGTCGGCCCTATCGGAGTCCAACTTCACGGCTTCAACGGAACGCAGGAAGTCCTGTACAAGGACATCGTGGTGGAGACGTTCCCGCGAGAAGACCGGCTGACCACGCTGAGCAAGTAACCACGGCGCGGCGGTCCGTGGGCTTCCTATGAGGGACTATGAAGAAGAACTCCGATCACGAACTCGTCAACGAGGCGAAGGCGGCTTGTGGCGCGCCAACGGATTCGGCGACCCCACGCTTGGGAGTGGCGCCGGAATGCCACGCCGCTTACGAACGCCTTCAGGCTCTGCGCGGCACGGAGCCTGGCGCGCGCGATGTCCCCAGGCGCCGTGAAAAGCCATCGCGTAAGTCATCCATTTCATAGATACGCTATCGTACCCAACCTGTGGCGCAGCCTCTCAAGCCAATGCCGCATACTTTTCGGGATTTGCCAGGACGGCGGCGAAGCGGGTGATGTGGTGGGGCGGACCCCCCGGTCCGCGCGGGTTCCCCCGGACCCGCATCTTGCCCGCGGATCAAGCTTATCGCGCCCCAAAGAAGCCGACGGGGGCGTCGGCTGCGAACCAGGGGGTCCGCCCACCACGAAAAGCTGCCACGTCGAGGCGCATGGCGGCAGGCCCAGCGCCAGACTCGACATGAGTGTCGAGTCGGCAGGCTGAGAGCCTGCGCCACGGGCAGGCTATGTGAGCCCTATTCCTCCGGTTCCTGCAATCGGGAGACCACCGTCAGGTCTTCGAGCGTGGTGGTGTCGCCTTTCACCTGGCCGCCCGCCGCGATTTCCTTCAGCAGGCGCCGCATGATTTTGCCGCTGCGCGTCTTGGGCAAGGAATCGCTGAACCGGATATCGTCGGGCTTGGCCAGCGCGCCGATCTCCTTGGCCACCCACTGCCGCAGCTCCTCCTTGAGCTGCGGCGTCACCTTGGTTCCCGCCTTCAGGGTGACGAATGCCGCAATGGCCTGTCCCTTGACTCCGTCCGGACGGGCGACAACGGCCGCCTCGGCCACTTTCGGATGGGCCACCAGGGCCGATTCCACCTCCATTGTGCTCAGGCGATGCCCGGCCACATTGATCACGTCGTCGATGCGGCCCATGATCCAGAAGTAGCCGTCGGCGTCCTTGCGCGCGCCGTCGCCGGTGAAATACATGCCGGGAATTTGGGACCAGTATTGGTCCTGGTAGCGCTTCGGGTCGCCGTAGACGGTGCGCAGCATAGCCGGCCAGGGCCGCCGGAGCACCAGGAAGCCGCCTTCTCCGGGCCCAACGGGTTCGCCCTCGCGGGTCACCACGTCTGCCGCTACCCCAGGCAGCGGGCGCGTGGCCGACCCCGGCTTCAAGGGCGTGGCCCCCGGCAGCGGCGCGATCATGATCATTCCGGTTTCGGTCTGCCACCAGGTATCCACAATGGGGCAGCGGTCTCTTCCGATATTCTCGCGATACCACATCCAGGCTTCCGGGTTGATGGGCTCGCCCACCGTGCCCAGCAGGCGCAGGCTCTTCATGGGATGTTTCGCGGGCCATTCGACGCCGAATCGCATGAACGCCCGAATGGCCGTGGGCGCGGTGTAGAAGATGTTCACCTTGTGCCGGTCGATAATACTCCAGAAGCGGTCGGGCTCGGGGAAATTGGGCGCGCCCTCGTACATCAGGCTGGTGGCCCCGTTTTGCAGCGGTCCGTACACGGTGTAACTGTGCCCGGTCACCCAGCCGATATCCGCCGTACACCAATAGACGTCTTCATCCCGGATGTCGAACACCCACTTCGTGGTGATATAGGTTCCCACGGAGTAACCACCGGTCGAGTGCAGTATCCCTTTGGGTTTTCCCGTCGTGCCCGAGGTATACAGAAGGAAGAGGGGGTGTTCGGAATCGAGCGGCTCGGCCGGGCACTCGTCGGAAGCGGTGGCCATTAGCTCGTGCCACCAGTGGTCGCGCCCACTTACCATGTCCACCGGCGTTCCCGTCCGCCGGAACACCACCACGTTGCGCACCGAGGGGCACAAGAACAGCGCTTCGTCCACGGCGGGCTTGAGCTTGACTTCGTGCCCGCGCCGGTACGAGCCATCCTGAGTGACCACCAGGCAGGCCTGCGAATCGTTGATCCGGTCCACCAGCGAGTTGGCCGAAAACCCGCCGAACACGATGGTGTGGGGCGCGCCGATGCGCGCGCACGCCAGCATGGCGATGGGCAGCGCCGGGCACATTCCCATGTAAATCGCCACCCGGTCGCCCTTCTTCACTCCCAGCGATTTCAGGGTGTTGGCGAACTTCGAGACCTCCATCAGGAGCTGCTGGTAGGTCAGTGTTTGCACTTCGCCGGGCTCGCCCTCCCAGATGATGGCCGCCTTGTTGCGCCGCCAGGTGGCCACGTGCCGGTCCAGGCAGTTGTAGGAGAGATTGATCTCACCACCCAAAAACCACTTGGCCCAGGGGCAGTCCCATTCCAGGGTTTTCTCCCAGGGCTTGAACCAGTGGAGCTCGCCGGCCAACCTAGCCCAGAATCCCTCCGGGTCGGCGTCCGCCTCGCGGTAGAGGCGCTCGTACTCCTCCATGCTCCGAATGCGGGCCTTGGACCGAAAATCCTCCGGGCATTCGAACACCCGGGATTCGGTCAGGATGGAGTCGATTCCGGACTGCTGCGACATGCACACCTCCTGTTCCTAATAAGACCACACGCCAATCCCGCAATGCCCCTATCGCGGGGTTGGGGAGTCGATAGGTGTGGACAAACCCACACTGAATGCGCCCGCCTCGACCAGCCCTCCCATCCCAGCCTGCTGATAAACTGAGGTCACTATGTCCGATCGCGGCTTTTCCAGACGCTATTTTTTCCAGGGCGCGCTGCTCGCCGGGGCCGTGCCCGCCGCCGGCTTCGGGAGCGAGCCGTCGCTCAAGGCCCTGGGCTACAAGCCTTACTACGACAAGCTCCACATCGCGGTTGTCGGTTGTGGCAGCCAGGGAGCGGCGGATTCGGGCGACGCCGCGCGCACCGAGAACATCGTGGCCCTCTGCGACGTGGATGAGGATCGCGCCGCGCCGGTATTCAAGCGCTTCGACAAGGCGCCGAAGTACAAGGATTTCCGCGCCATGCTCGACAAAGAGGGCAAGAACATCGACGCCTGCATCGTGGCCGTGCCGGACTTCATGCACGCCACCGTGGCGCTGGCCGCGATGGAGCGGGGCAAGTCCGTGTACGTGGAGAAGCCGCTCACCAAGACCCCCTGGGAAGCCCGTCTGCTGCGGGATGCGGCCGTGAAATACAAGGTGGCCACCCAGATGGGCAACCAGGGGTTCTCCCACGAATGCACGCGCGTGGCGGCCGAGATGGTGTGGTCCGGGGCCATCGGCGACGTGACGGAAGCCCATATATCGACCACCCCCGGAACGCACCCCACGGGCTTGCAGCAGCCGCCTCCGGAATCGCCGGTTCCCGGCGCTCTCGATTGGAACGGCTGGCTGGCCCGCGCGCAGCCGCGGCCGTTCAGCGACCGCTATGTCCCCTACAACTGGCGCGGGTTCCTGGATTTCGGTACGGGGCAAATTGGAAACTGGGCCACCCACACCGCATCGCCGGTGCAGTTCGCGCTCCAACTGGGCGCCCCCACCAGCGTGGAATGCACGCGCCAGGAGGGCAAGAGCGGCATCACGTATCCCAATCGCGGAATCGTACGGCTGGAGTTTCCGGCGCGCGGAAAAATGGCCGCCGTCACGGTCTACTATCACGATTCCGTGAACGCTTCCGATCCGGAAGCCTTTAAGGTTCCGGGGATGGACAACGAAGCCATCCTGCCGCCGGCGGATAATCTGGCGGACAAGGGCCGTCCCATGGGCCGCGGAGCCGTGGCCGCCGGGCGCGGCGGGGGCGCCGGTGGAGGCCGCGGCGGGGCGCGCGGAGGCGCAGCCCCTGGAGCCGCGCGCGGGGGTGCAGCCGCCGCTCCGGCGCGGCCCGCCCGACGGACCAGCCCCGGAGGCCCCGGAGTGGCCGTTTACGGACCGGAGCTGGAGCCGCCCAAACCCGGCGTCCTGGCCGGCAACGGCGCCCTGCTCATAGGAACCAAAGGCATGCTGGCGACCCACGAACGCGGCGAGGGCGTCTGGCTGCTGCCGGCCGCCAGATGGGCCGAGTACACGCTCCCCGCGCCTTTGCTGACGCGCTCGCCGGGCCACATGGCGGATTGGGTCCGCGCATGTAAAGGGGGCGAACCCGGGTGCTCCGATTTCAGCATCACGGCGCCGTTCGCCGAGTGGCTGGCGCTGGCCGTAATCGCCTGGCGCGTCCCCGGCAAGCTCGAATGGGACAGCCGCAACATGCGCTTCACCAACAGCGCCGAGGCCAGCCGATGGGTCAAACCGGAGATGCGAAAGGGCTGGGAGCTGAAGCTGTAGCCTCGCCAAGCCTTATCATAGGCTCATGGCATCGAACGGTTCTGAAGGCAACACCAACCGGCGCCGCTTCCTGGGCGCGGCAGTCGCGACGGCGGCATCCTACGGCCGCATCCTGGGCGCCAACGACAAAGTCCGCATCGCTCTCATCGGCTCGGGAGATCGCGGCACGTATCTGCTGGGCAACGTGAGGAGGGTCGAGGGCACTGAAATCGTGGGCTTCTGCGACGTCTACGAGCCCCGCCGCCTGCGCGCCAAGGCGCAATTTGCGCCGGCTGCGCCCGACTACGTGGATCACCGCGCGGTGCTGGACCGCAAGGATATCGACGCCGTGGTGATCGCCACCCCGGATCACTGGCACGTGCCCATCACCATCGACGCGGTCCGCGCCGGCAAGGACGTCTACTGCGAGAAGCCGGTCACCCACTCGCTGGCCGAAGGGGCGCCGCTCATCGCCGCCGTCAAGGAAAGCCAACGGGTGGTGCAGACCGGCATGCAGCAGCGCAGTTGGGAGCACTACATGAAATGCAAGGAGATGGTAGCCTCCGGCGCGCTGGGCCAGGTGACCTTCATCCGCACCTATTGGTATCAGAACCACATCGCCAACCAGGACAGCGGCGGCTCTTTCGACGTCTCCAAGCTCGATTGGAAGCGCTTCCTGGGCTCGGCCGCGGATCGCCCCTTCGACGCGGATACGTTCGCCCACTGGCGCTGGTACTGGGATTTCGGCGGCGGCGCCATGACCGACCTGTTCGTGCACTGGGTGGACGTGGCGCAGTGGTTCATGAACGACGACATGCCGCTGCGCGCGACGGCTTCGGGCGTGAAGGCCCTGCTGCAACAGCGTCAGACGCCCGACACCATGAGCGCCGCGCTGGTGTACTCGAAGTCGCTGGTGGAGTTCGATAGCGCGCTGCTAGGTTACCTCGAAGGCGGCGGCATGTTACTGCGCGGGACCAAGGCCGCCATGCGGCTGCACCGGCAGGGGTACGAGATCTACAACGAAATTCCGCGCTACAGCGAGAACTTCGCGATGCCCGCACCCGTCCAGAAAGGCGGGTCGCCGCGCGACGGCGCGCTCGACCACATGCAGAATTTCCTGGACTGCGTGAGGTCGAGAAACACGCCCAATGCGTCGGTGGAGATAGGCGTGGCGGCGGCAAGAGCGGGGCATGTAGCTAATTTGGCTATGCGAGGGAATGGGGTTTGGACGGCGGAAGGGCGGGGGTAGGAGGTTGCGCTCGGCTTCAGAAACTCGCCCACGTGTTCGCGGAGCAGATAGAGGGACTCAGGCCGGCAAGGCCCTGGGATTGAGAGATTAATGGGGTGTGCGCGTTTACAAGTTTCTGTCTGCCAAGTTCGCCTTGAAGGACATCAGGGAACAGCGGATCAAGCTGTCAGTATTCGAGGACATGAACGACCCCTTCGAGCTCTTGGGCT
>Ga0181517_10001040_pt1 | contig 32769 bp, 24 predicted proteins | sample PEATcosm2014_Bin_31_FD_119748 | JGI IMG/M metagenome (GOLD analysis project Ga0181517, IMG submission 119748) | Peatland microbial communities from MTU Mesocosm Facility, Houghton, MI, USA - PEATcosm2014_Bin01_30_metaG | ecosystem: Environmental > Terrestrial > Soil > Wetlands > Peat | place... | reverse complement strand
GGAGAACCCGGCGCCGAGAGCATTGGCCTGGGCATGCACCGATTGATGGACATGGTATTGGGTTGGCGACTTCGACGGCAGGCAACGGAATTTGCACGATGAGAATACGTGTAAAGAGCAGCGAGGACGGGCGCACCCCCAACGACAACCCCCAACGACAACCCCCAACGCGGTCCTTGACTCATCACCGCATGGCTTTATTATGCGCGCGCACTTTGCGAGCAGGGTGCGGTTGGAAATCGGGAACTCATCAACAGCAAATCTTCCTGATTTCCTGGATTCCTAATTGAACTGAATTATGAGCACAATCTATGATATTAAGGCGCGCGAGATCCTCGATTCGCGCGGTAACCCCACTGTGGAAGTCGATGTGATCCTGGCCGGCGGCGCGGTCGGGCGCGCGGCGGTTCCCTCGGGCGCGAGCACGGGCGAGAACGAAGCCATCGAGCTGCGCGACGGCGACAAAAAGCGCTTTCTCGGCAAGGGAGTTACCAAAGCCGTCAAGAACGTCACCGAGAAGATTCTTCCCGCCGTCCGAGGCGTCGATTCCCTCGATCAGTTGACCGTGGACCGCATCATGATCGACCTGGATGGGACCGAGACCAAGTCCAAGCTGGGCGCCAACGCCATCCTGGCCGTCTCTCTGGCCAACGCCAAGGCGGCCTCCGAAGCTCTCGGCATGCCGCTGTTCAAATACCTGGGAGGCACGAACGCCAAAGTCCTGCCGGTCCCGATGGCCAACGTCATCAACGGCGGCGCCCATTCCGACGCTCCGATCGATTTTCAGGAATTCATGATCCAGCCTCACGGCTTTGACTCTTTCAGCGACGGCCTGCGGGCCATCACCGAGACCTTCCACGCGCTCAAAGGCGTGCTCAAGAAGCGCGGCCTGAGCACCGCGGTGGGCGATGAGGGCGGTTTCGCTCCCAAGCTCGACAGTGTCGAGGACGCCATCGAGTCGATCCTGCAAGCGATCAAAGACGCCGGCTACAAGGCGGGCAAGCAGATCAACCTCGCGTTGGACGTCGCCGCCTCCGAGTTCTACGACGGCAACGGCAGCTATACCTTCAAGAAGAGCACCGGCAAGACCGTCTCCGGCGCCGAGCTGGTTGATTTCTACGTCAAGCTGGTCGGCAAGTACCCCATCGTCAGCCTCGAGGATGGCTGCGCCGAAGGCGACTGGAAGACCTGGAAGCTCGTTACCGACAAGCTCGGCGACAAGATCCAACTCGTCGGCGACGATCTGTTCGTCACCAACGTGAAATTCCTCAAGAAGGGGATCGATACTGGCACGGCCAACTCCATCCTGGTGAAGGTCAACCAGATCGGATCGTTGACGGAGACCTTCGACGCCGTCGAATTGGCCCAGACGAACAGCTACACCGCCGTCCTGAGCCATCGTTCGGGCGAGACCGAGGACGCGACCATCGCGGACATCGCGGTGGCGACGAATTGCGGCCAAATCAAGACCGGTTCCTTGAGCCGCACCGACCGCATGGCCAAGTACAACCAGTTGCTCCGCATCGAGCAAATGCTGGGCAAGAACGCGGTGTATGCCGGCGTGACCGCCCTGCATAAAGGCCTCTAGGCCGAAGCATCTCGGAAATAGAATTCAGACCCAGCCGATGGAAACGTCGGCTGGTTTTTTTGCTTCGATCCACTCACCCGCGTATCTTCTCGATGTGCTGGTCGAGCCTCTTGGGTGACACCGGCATTGCGGTGCCGAGTTCCTGAGCGAAGAGGGAGACTTTGTATTCCTCAACCATCCAGCGAAATTCCTCGATTTCCCGGCGTGTGGCGATCGATGCGTGCGGATCGGCTTGGAGCTTTCGGAGCGCCTCATGGTATGGCGCGAGCAGGCGGGCGCGTTCCTGGTCCTTGACGGGATTGAGCGCGGCGCGTTCGGCGCGGATGAGCATCGCTTTCAGGTAGCGTGGGAGATGTGGCAGGCGCTCGAAGGGGATGACGGCGAGGAAGTTCCGGGGCAGCAGGGAGTCGAGTTCGCCGGCCAGTGGGTTGGGAGCGCGGACAGGGGCGGGCGCGGTGGTCAGTTGGCTCAGTGATGTCAGGCGTGGAGCGCGAGCGGGAGCAGGGGCGGGCGGGGGACAGCGGCGCGCGACTTCCTGGCGCAGCTTGAGGATCGGTTCGACACGATCCATTAGTTGCGTCGCCAGCCCCGGCAGATGCGCGCGAACGGACTCCACCGCCGCGCGGAAGTTCACTTCGGTCAGCGGCGTGAATGGTTCCGCGGGGAGCAGGTGCCGTTTGAGGTTCTCGAAGGCGGCTGCTTGCAGTTCATCGGCCAAACAAAGGCCTCGGAACAGAGGCTCAAGGCGCACGAGGGCCCGCAGATCCCTTTGCAGCCAGCCGAGGTCTTTTTGGAGGGCCAGTTCGATGAGGCGCCCGATGCCGCCCACGCTGGCGCGCCGCGCCGTTTCCTCGCTATGGAACAGACGGAGATTGACGTGGTTCTCCTCCAATGGCAGGCCCGGCCACGCGTAGAACGGCTCCGGATCTTTCTGCGACGAGGCGGGCGGTTTATGGGCCACTCCGGAGGCGTCTGCTTGCTTGGCTTGGTGGCCGGTGGGCTCGCTGATCGTAATCCGTTCCGGGAGAGCGCCGAAATTCCACGCTGTCAGCCCGAAACGCTCCCACTTCGCCGCAGCCTGCAGCCAGGCGGGGTCTTTCCCAGGCTCCGGCTGCACTTTGGCTTTTTCAAGCAGCATCCGCAATTGCCCCAGGTCGCGGCCGGCGGCGAGCGTTTTCTGGTCGTTGCCGACGATTTCGATGCGCAGCCGCAGGTGCTGGGGCACTGCCTCGGCCGGCCAGGCCGCGGGTGTCACTTCCACTCCGTAATGCCGGTGAATGAACCGGGCGAGGTCGTGTTTGAGGGAATGACTGGTGGGGCGGAGTTCGCGGACGATCTCGGCCACCTTCGGCGGAAAGGGCATCAACTGGCGGCGAAGGGCCTTGGGCAGGGCACGCAACAGTTCGCTGATCTGGGCCTCGCGCAGGCCGGGCACCGCCCACTCGGCCGCCGCCGGCGAGACGCCGTCCGCCAGATGAAAAGGCAGTTTGAGCGTGACGCCGTCTTTTTCCTCGCCGGGAGAGTAGGCATAGGAGAGTGGGACCGGCTGGCTAGCCAACGAGACGGCGTCAGGAAACGCGTCGGCGTCGAAGTTCAAATCGTGGCCTCCGGCCAGGTCGGCCTCAGTGGCACAAAGGAAATTGGGATCGGAATTGCCGCGCAGCAAGCGATTCAGATCGTCAATGGATGAAACATTCTCGATGTGCCGGGAGTAGAAGTCGACCAGCGCCTGATCCAGGTCGCCCAGGTCGTGCCGGCGGGTCCGGGTTTGCCAGGTTTCAATTTTGTGCCGGACCCGGCGGTTGTGCTCCAGGAAGGGATAGCGCACGGAGCCGGGAGCCGACTGCCGCCCAGGTTGTGAACGCGAAACGTTGGACGCCACACGTTGAGTCTTGAACTTCGCGCCGCGAACTTCGGGTTCAAGATCCTCTCCTTCCTGCGGCGCTTCGGGGAACAGGGCCTCCTCCACCAGGGCGGAGCGGATGAAAATCGCGGTGGCCTCTTTGGGATTAATGTTGCCGTAGGCGGCTTTGCGCTGGTGGACCTCCAAACCGTAGAGAGTGATTTTTTCATCGGCCAGGACCTGGCGAGCCGCGGCGATCCAACGCGGGTTCTGATAGGTGACCTTGCACAAATGCGGGGCCAACTCGACAATCCATAACGGATCAATTCCCGCGATCGTCCGGGCGAAGAGCTGGGAAGTTTCGACGATCTCGCCCGCCATCATCCACTCCGGCTGGTTGGTCGGACCCTCCTCGGGCTTGGCGGCGCCTCGCTTCGCCTTCTTCGGGTTTTCGGCTCTCTCGAACAGGGCTGAGCCGGGGAACACCGTGAGCTGGCGGTTGCCCGACGTTTTGTAGAGGTTGCGCTCGGTGCGGCAGCCGACGTGTCCCAGCAGCCCGCTGAGAATCGAGCGGTGGATGGCGTCGTAGGCGGCGTTGCTTTCGTCCAGGCGCAGTGGAGAGCCAGGGTGCCTTCCATGAACCGGCCCCTCACCGTGAACCGGCCCCTCACCCCGGCCCTCTCCCCATCGGATGGGGAGAGGGAGATAGCCTGGCGGTTTCTGATCGCAAGGCACGGCGGCAGGCGATTGAGGCTGCCCAGGAGGTGGGATGGCTTGTCCGCGGGCTTCAGACTCAACGGGACACGCGGACGAGGCGTCCGCGCTCCGGTCCGCATGCACGGTTGCCAAAGGCACAGTGCCCAGATCTTCCAATGCATCGTGGAGCTGGGCATGGAGGTCTTGCCATTCCCGCATGCGGAGGTAGGAGAGGAAATTGGCTTTGCAGAACTTGCGGCGCTGGTTTTGGTTCCGGAGCGACTCCCATTGCTCATGGACGGCATTCCAGACGTTGAGCAGGGTTAGGAAATCGGACTTTGGATCGGCGAAACGCTTATGCGCGGCGGCGGCGGCCTCTTTTTGCTCGAGCGGACGCTCGCGCGGGTCCTGGATGCTCAGACCGGCGGCGATGATGAGCAGCTCGCGGGTGGTGTGCTCGTGTTGGGATTGCAGGAGCATCCGGCCCAGCGTTGGGTCAATCGGGAGCCGGGCGAGGTCGCGTCCCAGCGGCGTTAGTTCGCGCGCTTCGTCCAGCGCGCCCAGCTCGTGCAGGAGACTGTAGCCTCCCTGGATGGCGGCTGGGGAGGGCGGATTGATGAAGGGGAAACTCTCGATCTCGCCGAGGCGAAAGGCTTTCATGCGCAGGATGACTTCCGCGAGGTTGGCCCGCTGGATCTCCGGTTGGGTATAGCGCGGACGCGCCTCGAAATCCTCCTCGGCATAAAGGCGGATGCAGACGCCGTTGCGCAGGCGGCCGCTGCGGCCTTTGCGCTGGTTGGCGCTGCTTTGGGAAATCGGCTCGACCGGCAGGCGCTTGATGCGCGTGCGCGGGTTGTACCGGCTGATGCGGGCCAGGCCGGAATCGATGACGTAGCGGATGCCGGGAATGGTCAGGGAGGTTTCGGCGATATTGGTGGCTACGACAATCTTGCGCTGTGACGACGGCGCGAACACCCGCTGCTGGTCTCCCGAAGCCAGCCGGCCAAAGAGGGGGATAATTTCCGCCGCGCCGTCGAGCCGGGTCCTGAGCAGGTCGCTGGTCTCGCGGATGTCCCGTTCACCCGGCATGAAGATCAAGACATCGCCTCCGCCCGGCTCGCCCATGACTTGCTCGGCCGCGCGGACCGCCGCGTCGATGATGGTGAGATCGCCTTCCTCCTCGCTCGCCGCGTCGAGCGGGGCATACACCACTTCGACCGGGTAAAGGCGTCCGGAGACCTCGATAATCGGGGCGTCGTTGAACGCCTTGGAGAACGCCTCGGTGTCGATCGTCGCCGAGGTGATGATTAGCTTCAGGTCGGGCCGCTTTGCCAACAGGCCCTTGAGGTAGCCGAGGAGGAAATCGATATTGAGGCTCCGCTCGTGGGCTTCGTCGATGAGGATGGCGTTGTATTCCGACAGCAACGGGTCGCCCTGGGTTTCGGCGAGGAGGATGCCGTCGGTCATCAGCTTGATGAAGGTTTCGGGGCTGGAGTGGTCGTCAAAGCGGATCTTGCAGCCGACCTCGCGGCCCCAGGTGAGATTCAGTTCCTCGGCGAGGCGGCGCGAGATGGACAGCGCCGCGATCCGGCGGGGCTGGGTGCAGCCGATCTTGGCTTCAATCCCCAGGCCGGCTTCGAGGCACATCTTCGGGATCTGGGTCGTTTTGCCGGAGCCGGTCTCGCCGGCGATGACCACGACCTGGTGGGCGCGGATGGCGGCGACGATGTCATCTTTCCTGGGGGTGATCGGCAGCTCCGGGGGGTAAGAAAGGGCGGGGGCGTTGAGCCGGCGCTCTTCGCGCAGCGCGACGGAGGCACGCGCGCGTTCGAGCATGCGGTCGAGGATGGCGTCATGCGCCCCGGCGTGGCGATCGTCGCGCAAAAGCCGCACCAGCCGCGAGCCGAGCCGCACCCAGTCGGGCAGCATCGCTCGCGGGAGCAACTTCCTGATCTCTTCGATTCGTGCGTCAATCATCGGGGCGCCATAGACGCCAGATCAAGAGTGTCTCGGCGTGGCTGTCGGATGTCGAGAGCCGAGTGGCAAGACAGTTATGAGTGACATGAGTGACATGAGTTGCGGCGGGCGAAACGCCGGAAGACGGTGCCTTCGCTGGACGTGGCGGCAGGCTTTGACCATGCGGGGGCAGGGGAATATCGCGGTATCAGCCGGTGTCCAGCGCCTGCCGCACTCCGGCCGTGTTCGGATGCGACCAGGCAGCGGGCGAGCCCTCAATCCCCGACCGTCGGAACGATGGGTGAGAGCCGTAAAAAAATTCGGTTACCGTGGGTTACCGTAGGTGACCGTAAGTGACCGCCGGGTTACCGCCAGGACGTGATGCGTGGATATGAGCGCCATACGGATAACCATATAGGATATCGCTGTGGATACCTTGTCGATCAGGAATTGCACTGGTTGCGGGATGTGACTTTGCAAGTGGTTGTGGGACAAGGAGTAGAGAAATACCTCCTTTGAAAACAGCGCAGAAACGGCGCGGAAAAAGTGCAATTTGGGGATGACGTTGAAGGGGGTTGGCCGAGGTGGGTGGGCAAGGTTTGCCGGTGGACAGGCGGCAGGGGAGCAAAGTCAACCAGGAATTTGACAGTTTCCTCGGGCATTTTGCGCAAGTGGTTGAGCGCCAACGGTCGTTGGTGCGTATTTTTAAAATATTGGATGGAAATGGTAAAGAAAATGTCAAATTGTGCGGTGACAATGATTTGATGCGTGAAACGTGATGCGTGAGGCCGAGGCCCTCGGGCCGGCGGCTTGGCTGGCGCCTCGCGCGGCGTCTTCCGGTCCGTCTGGATATGGGTTCCATACAGATATCCATATAGTATAGCACAGTGGACAGCTTGTCAAGCGGGAGCAGCATATTTTTGTTTCGGGGTGAGGCTGGTGTGCGCCGCGCCGACAGGGGCTTCGAGGGCAAGGAACGGTGGTTGAAGGAAAACGGCAGCCGGTTCGACCTTTAAGAGTCCTGCAGGATCGAACAAGCCCCAAATAATGGGGACTCGCGGGAGCTTCCGCCTTCGCCGGGCTGCGGCGCGACGAGCGTCCCTCCGGGGTTTTGGGCTCTGCATTGCCCTATCGGGATAGGTCCCTAGTACTTTGGGGGTGAACAGCACCCATTAGCTGTTAGGACCGTGAAGGGTGGTTCCCGGCTTTGGGGCTTGGAGAACCACTGGCACACCTCCTTTTGGCCGTCCGTGACATTTCGCACGCAGCATGGTCCAAGCTGCTGGTGAGCCGCATCCGATGCAAAGGCAGGCTGGGGGCCAAACCAACGCCTGGCAGCCCAGCTATCCCATCCGAGCATTTTGTGGTTGTCGGATTCGGGCTGCGGGTGGTGACTATAGGATAGAAAATGACGGATGATTTAGCATTATTGCGGGATTACCGGGAGGGGCGCTCAGAGGCGGCTTTTGAAGAATTGGTCCAGCGGTACGTGGACCTGGTGTATTCAACCTCCCTGCGCGTGACCTCCAACCCGGAGTTGGCGAGGGATGTCTCGCAAGCGGTTTTTATTGAGTTCGCGCGCAAAGCCGGTTCGATTCGCGACGGAGCGGCGCTGCCAGGCTGGCTATATCGGGTCACCTGCTGCCAGGCAAAGAACGCCGTTCGCGCCGAACACCGGCGGCGCCAGCGCGAAACGGAGGCGCTGACTATGGCGGACCTGAATCAACCCGATTCGAGCTCCTGGGAAACGATTGCCCCGCTGCTTGATGAAGCCATCCAGCAATTGGACAAAGCCGATCAGGATGCGGTGATTTGGAGGTTCTTCGACGAACAGAGCTTCCGCGAGATTGGCCTCGCCCTGGCGGTCACGGAAGACGCCGCGCAAAAGCGCGTAAGCCGCGCGGTGGATCGGCTGCGCGGCGTGTTGGCCGAGCGCGGCGTAGCCGTCGGCGCGGGCGCCCTGGGGCTGGCGCTAACCGGCAGCGCGGCCCACGCAGCACCGGCGGGATTGGCGGCGAGTCTTTCGACATCAGCGCTGGCCGCCACGGCCGGAGGAGCCGGCGCCGCCGCAAGTTTCTTAAAAGCCACAGCCATGACAAAACTCCAAGCTGCAGCCATCGGAGCCGTCCTCGTCGCCACCGCCGTGGTGACGCCGATGGTGATGCGGGGACGGGCAAATCTGCGCCGGGACAACGAGGCGTTGCGGCGGCAGATTACCGAACTTCGAAACGCTAACGAGAGCCTCTCCAACCAGGTCGCGTCGGTTTGGCGCTCGCCGTCGCGCGTGGCGATTTCGGGCGCCGCCCATGAGCCGACCATGACCTCGTTCCGGCAGGTGGAGGAGTTTGTCACGGCTCACAGTCCGGAGCTGCCACGCGATCAAATCGAGGCCTTTTTGCGGCAGAACCAGCGGAGCGTGGAGGGCTTGCTGGCGAGCTTCCAGGTGAGCCACGACCCGGCGTATTTGCGAGAAGCGGCCACGAACGCTCCGAATAATCCGGCTGTGCAGTTCGCCGTGCTGGCAAACAACCTATTTCCGGAAGAGCAGCGCAACTGGATCGACGGGTTCAAAGCTTCCTCCCCCGCCAACGCGCTGCCGTGGTATTTTTCGGCCCTGGATTATTACAAGTCGAACCAGCCGGAGCAGGCCGCTTCCGAGCTGGCCGAAGCCACCCGCCGGCAGATCTACTCCAATTATGCAACCCAAACCGCCCAGGCGGTCGAGGAATTGTATGAATCAGCCGGCTGGCCGTCCCTGGCGGCCAAGGCTTGCGCGGCCGGCGCCGCCTCCTCGTCAGGCCCGTATCTGAACGCATTGAAGGCGTTGGGAAGCGATGTGTTGCAAGCGCAGGAGCAGTACTCGACTCAGGGTGACACCGGGTCAGCCGCGTCCATGGCCACCATAGGAATGGCGATGGGCGACCAATTGCGCGGCGCCTCCAGTCCCATGGATCAACTAGTCGGAATGGGCATCGAGAAGAAGATATTGGCGCAACTGGACGCGGGGCAAACTTACGATTTTTTGAGCGGCTCCGTGAGCAATCTGCAGAGCCAATTGGACCAGCAGAAGCAAAGCATCCGGCAGGTGATGGAGACCCGGGACCAAGTGCGCCCGACGCTGGATGCGGATCAGCTCAACGGTTACTGGGAGCGCGAAAAGATGTACGGGGAAATGTACGCCATGCAGTGGCTGCAATCGAAGCAATCCCGGCAGTGAACAACCACAACCAGAGCAAGACGATGAAGCGCAAACTGTCTATTCCAGGGAGGAGCCAGCTTCGGCTCCAGGCCATGGCAGATCAAACGGGCGCCGGCGCTTCCTGAGGAAAAGGTTAAAACGTTAGGGCGTTAGGCGGAAAGGTTCAGTTTGTCCGCGTATTCCGCGGTTTGGGAGGGCAGACTTTAGTGAGCCCAACTCACCAGGTTGTCCTTGTTGGCACCACTCGAGGCATTTCCGGGGCCAGTGGCATTCGGCCGCTCGATCTTCTTGTCGGGCCCGGCAGACCAAACCATCACCGGCTCCTTGAGTTCGTAGAAAGTGTTGCTGCCGACGCTGGTTTTGACGAGGCCGTTGATCCCGCCGCCGGAGGCGTCTTGGGAAACACCCGGCAGGCTGTAATAGGCGTCGCGGGCTTTGCCGTCCTGGTTCAGGTCGATGGTAACGATGTAGGGGTTTCCCCAAGGGTCTCGGAAGACGCCGTCGAGGCCGACTCCTGGGGAGGTGAGATGCTCGGTGAGCGTCGCGTTCAGGAATTTAATGTGTTGCGGGTTCCTGGCATGGCCTTGGTTGCAGGTCGGTTGGCCGTTGGGATAATTCGTAAGGTCCAACAGGATTGCGATGACCTCGGCGTTGTTGGCGTGGTAGTTCCCGGCTGCGTTGTCAATGACGGCCAGGGCGCCATCGGGGTATTTGATTTTGCTGGCGGCGCCAAAAGTGCCGTAGGTGAAGTCGCCGCTGGTGATGGCGGCAGAGGCCACGGCATTTGCGGAAACTGGATATTGGCCATACGCCGCCTCGTAGTCACAAATGGCTGCAGTGATCAGAGACATTTCTATCATGGCTCGGGGTGTCGGACGCTCTCGGGGAGGGCCGACTACCGGCACTAGCATGGCAGCCAGCACGAGGAGGATCGCGACGATGATGAGGAGTTCACTCATGGTCAGAGCACGTGCCGGTCGCGAAGCGGTGGGTTTCATAGCGTCCTCGGCTCTTTCAGGTCTTCGGCGATCGTGGTGACTTGTTCGAGCGCGGCTTCCAGGTCTTCCGCGATCTCGGCGGCGATATCCTCTGGTGCGGGGAGGTTGACGGACTCTTTCAGCGACTCGTGCTTCAGCCAGAAAGTGTCCATGTCCACCTTGTCCCGCCTAAGCGGGTTTTCCTTGAGCGTGAAATGCAAGTTGGTCCGGAGGTCGTGGATCCTGAGTTCTTGGACTAGTGGGGCGGGGCTGCTCATAAGACGCGAATGGGGCGGGGCGCCTTCATCCTCCTGATATCAGGAACTTGAAAATCCAGAGCGATGATGCGTTTCCCTTTGAGTCTCATTAAGACCGGCGCGCTGTGCTGGCACGTCATGCCGGCCTCAATGCAGAACCGGGCTACGTCCGCTTCAGATTTCATTCTCCCCGCCCTTAATGCCGCATCCAAGCTCTCCTCGAACTCGCGCACCTTATTCGGGCGCATGACATCCAGCGGGAGAAGCCCCTCACCAGGCTGGATGTTATCCCGGTCGATGTCGAAATTGGCTTCGCCAGCGATTTCGTCGTTGGTCCATGCAACCTGGAGAAATTTGTGGATCCCGAGAGGATGATGGCTCCCGAAGATCAGGCCGTAGATGTTGCTGCGCTTTCGTATGGAAAATGAGCCGAGAAAGAATTTGGCATTAGCAGGAATCAGTTTGCGATAATAATCTACTGCCGTGCGATGGACATCGTAGGAATCCTCGGGCTTGTCAATTTTCTGCTTTATGGCGGGATGGTTGCGAAAGCGGTGGAGCGTCGAGGAGGAGAGAAAGAAAATGAAATCCGTAATGGGGAGGGTAATCAACCGCCGAAACACTTCGTCAGAAACCTCATCAACACCACACTGGTCAATGATCAGCAACTTTGCGGCTTGGGAATCGGCCAGCAAACCTTGATGCTCAAGCAGCGCCTTTTGAAAGACCAGCGGGCGGCAGTCGATTTCGACACCGGGGATCTTCCATTCGGCTGACTGGACTAAGGATGCAAGACGCCCCACCTTCTTCTCATCCTCATCGAAAAGATGAACGACGATCCGCACTTTGCTCCAGCCAGCCATGCCCCTCCGGTGATAATCGCGGAGCTGGCTCAGAATTCTCAGAGGCGAGCCGTAAGCGCCGGTGACATCGGACCCCGGCCCGCAGAAAAAATCGAAAACATGCGCCTCTTTGAACCTCGGCTGGGCGGGCGCCAGGAACACAGGAATCCACTCCTGGGCGTAAAGCTCAAAGATGCGCAGCTTGGTAGCAGTGCCAGCATCGTAGGGCCGATTGTGAAAGTCGCCTGACATCTTGGTTAGTCAACCCCTATCGAGGCGATCAATTCGGTGCGCCTTTCCAGGTTTGCTGTCGCGTTCCGCGCGAAAGGGGGAAACTCCTGGTATGCTCGACCGTCCAATGCGTGGCCGGTCTGTGCCTTCCGCACGCCGCCCCACTGTTTGAAGAAGAACGCGATCTTCTGTGTTTGGCATTGAGCACGGAGGCTCCGTACCCACGCGGCATCCATTGGTCGCGCCCCCGGACCACTCTCGCCGCCCACGATCACCCAGCTAACGCCGCTCAAGTCGATGTCCCCCAAGTCTTCCAAGAGCGGTTCAATAGACAAGAACGCGGCCGCCGGGCTGGCGCTACGCAGCCGGGCTATTCTCGGTAACCCATGCTGGCGATTCTCCACGCTCACTCCCCACCAGATGTGCGGCGCCTGGGCAGCCCGCCTGAGTTTGGTTTGAAGTAGTGCGGCCATCCGGCCGGCTCGTTTGGTCAATACCTGGTAAGTGTGCCAGTTCGCGGCCAGCATTACGCGGCAGACTTTCTCGATATACTCGTCCGGCACCCCCTCGTGAAACAAATCGCTCATCGAGTTAACAAAGATCTTCTTTGGTTTCAACCACCGGATGGGATCGGCAAGTTTCTCCGGCACGAGGCGCAGGTCGAACCCGAGCTCAAACGGGTGGCCGGGCACGCCGCGGAACCGCTCTGCAAAGGTCTCGGCGTAGCAATGCAAGCAGCCGGGACTGATTTTGGTGCAACCGCGAAGGGGGTTCCAGGTTGCGTCAGTCCATTCGATTTTTGTTCTATCGCTCATGGTTTTCGTTCAACATGGCTTTATACTGTTCAAATATCCAGTTGTTCCTTGCGCCATGCGGCTTGCTTGGATCGATAGTATGTCAAGGCAGGACGGATTCAAGGGGAAAAGAGGGAGGGTTGTGGCTCATCGGAAGGCGGAGATCCAGCAATCCCCGATATTTGGGCCTCGCGGAGCTTGGCCGTCCGGACTTGAGCGTTGAACGCGTGGTGGCACGTAACCCCGGACATTTTGAGCATGCCGCCCAAATAGCCAATAGCCAATAGCCAAATGAAAAGCATGGGAGTTTAGGATGCTTTTGGTTCGCAGCAGCCTCCGATTGGTGGCGGGAGCCCGTCGCCCGTCCCTCGGGGACGGAAACAAATAATAGTTTTGGCATTATCACCCAACGTTGGAAACGTTGGGCTATTGTCGGGCTGTCCCTCCGGGACGAAAACGGGCGACTTTTTATCGGACGCAAGCACACTCCGAGGACGCTGTCTGGGGCATTCCTCGCTGATGGATTTTTAATTCCGGATCTTTGCCGCGCAGGCGCTGTGACTAGACCTGGAACAGTTCCCAGGCGCGGCCAGAGCCTTTGCGGTAAGGACAATGTACCTGCGCCTCGCCGCCATAGCCCCCCCAACCTCAAACCCTCAACTATCCCTGGGACGCTTTCGGGACGGTTTTTATGCGCAAGTCCTTTTGGGGTGAAGCACACCAATTGACATCCAAACGAATGTGCCGATCTTTAGGTAAGTTAAGTTCCCCAGGGGATCTTAACGCCGATGAGGTACCCATCCCAAGACCGAAGGCCATTCCAATTGCTCCGCATTGTGGGGCAGCGGATTATAGGTTTGGGCGCCGGTTTCATGGCGCAAATGGGCCGATTGGGACGGACTGGGGTGTTCCTGGGCCAAACGCTGCTTTATTGCCTGACGCCGCCGGTCAAGGGGGAGCGGGTTCTGAAGCAGACCTGGTTCATTGGGTGGAAATCGGTGCTGGTCATTGCGTTGACGGGAACCTTCACGGGGATGGTACTGGCCTTGCAGGGATTTCCGACATTGCGGCGAGTCGGTTCCGAGGCCTTTCTAGGGCCGCTGGTCGCGCTGTCGCTCATTCGCGAATTGGGGCCGGTGCTGACGGCGCTGATGGTCACCGGGCGGGCCGGTTCGGCGATTGCGGCGGAGATCGGGAGCATGCGCACCAGCGAGCAGATCGACGCCCTCGAAGTGATGGGCCTCAACCCGCTGCGTTACGTGGTGGTGCCGAACCTGCTTGCCGCGCTGGTGGCCTTGCCGGTGCTCACGGTTATCTTTGACGTGATCGGGATTGTTGGGGGTTACCTGGTGGGCGTCCGGCTTCTGGGCCTGAACGCCGGCACCTATTTCGGGGAGATGAGCAATTACGTGGAGATGAAGGACATTCTGGGGGGAATCTACAAGGCCCTGGTCTTTGGCCTGCTCATCGCGTGGGTGTGCTGCTACCAAGGCTACTACAGCCGGTTCGGGGCCGAAGGCGTCAGCGCCGCCACCACCCAGGCGGTGGTCAATACCTCGGTGCTCATCCTGGTTTCCGACTATTTTGTGGCCTCAGTGGTCTTTTAGGGAGCGGGCGATGATTCGAGCCGATAACCTGTGGAAATCGTTTGGGAGCCAGGAAGTGCTCCGAGGGGCGTCGTTCGAGGTCCAGCCGGGGGAGTTCGTGGCGCTCATCGGGTGCAGCGGCTGCGGCAAGAGCGTGCTGCTGAAGCTCCTGGTGGGGTTGCTGCAACCGGATCGCGGCCGAATTTGGGTCGCCGGCAAGGATGTCGCTACGCTCAACCGGAGCGAACTCGAGTTGCTCAGAAGCCGCATCGGCTTTGTTTTCCAGGGCGGGGCCTTGTTCGATTCCATGACCGTGTATGATAACGTGGCGTTCCCCCTGCGCGAAACGACCCCGCTCGGCGAGGACGACATCCGCGAGAAGGTCATCAGAGAACTGGAACTGGTGGGGCTGGGCGATGCCCAATTCAAATTCCCGGCCCAGCTCAGCGGTGGCATGATCAAGCGGGCGGCGCTGGCTCGGGCCCTGGTCCGCGACCCAGAGATAGTTCTTTTCGACGAGCCGACGACCGGGCTGGATCCAGTCGTCTCGCGTGCCGTTCTGGATCTGTTTGGATCGGTGCACGAACGGCTCAACCTCACCGGGATCCTGGTTTCGCATGACCTCCCGCAGATTCTCGAGATCGTGCAAAGAGTGGCGATGCTGCACGAAGGCCGGATTATCGCTCTGGAACCACCAGCCCGGCTTTGCGCTTCGTCCGATCCGGTGGTGCGGCAATTCGTGAGCGGAAACAATTCAAGGTTTACTCCTCACCTGGAGGCAGGGGCCGGCCTAACATGAAAAGAGCGTACCTGGAATTCGTGGTGGGGCTGTTCCTGGCCATCGGCATCGGGTGTCTGGCCTGGTTGAGCATCAAGCTCGCTCGGAAGGAGTTCTTTGCTACCAACGGCTATGAGGTCCAGGCCGCCTTCAGCAATGGCAGCGGTTTGGGCCCGGGTACCCCGGTGGTTATCGCCGGCGTTGAAATCGGCCGGGTCAAGAGTGTCGGGCTCCAGGATTACGAAGCCAAGGTCCGCATGGTGATTCGGCGAGGCGTGGTGCTCCAAAGCGACACCATCGCCTCCATCAAGACCAAGGGCTTGATTGGGGAACACTACATCGAGCTGACCCCCGGGGCGTCGGATAGCACCATTCAGCCAGGCGGTGTCATCCGCGACACGCAGCCGGCGATGGACCTGGAGTCACTGATTGGGAAATACATCCAGGGAAATCTCGCGAAACCGGAGGAAAAAGGCCAGCCGCCGCGTTGAACGCGCGCGGTGAACTTGTCCGGCTGGAAACTATGAAAACACTTCGATGCATTTTGCTGGCGCTGGTGGCCGTGGGCGGGAGCCTGTGCGCCCGCGCCGCGCAACCGACTGCCGAGATCCGCGCCACCACCGACAAGATCCTCGCCCTGCTCAGCGATCCCGCTCTGAAACCAGAGGCGCGCAAATCTGAGCGGCGTCGGTTGATTCGAAAAGAACTCGACCAGCGGATCGATTGGGCGACCGTGGCCCGCAGCAGCCTGGGCCGGCACTGGGCCGAGCGCACGGGCGCCGAACGAACCGAGTTCGTGGGCCTCTTTAGCCGCCTGCTGGAAGACACCTATATCGACAGGTTCGAGACTTATTATGGCGACCTGGATAGGATGGATTACCAGGGAGAGAAGATCATCGACGATTACGCGTCCGTGAGAGTCCAGATCACGACGAAAGACCAGGTTGTCCATCCCATCGAATACCGGCTCCAGAAATCGGGCCAGGAGTGGCGGATTTACGACGTGCTGATCGAAGGCGTGAGCCTGGTGAAGAATTATCGGGACCAATTCAACGAGATCCTTTCGAAATCCTCTTACGAGAAACTGGTCGCGGATCTCCGGGCCAAGGTTCCAGAGGGGTCACCGTAGCCGCTTTTATGCCGCCACCACTGTCCACCGCGCCTGCATTATGAAATCGCTCTCTCTGGCTGCGTGTCTGATCCTGTTGCTCTGGCCTGCTCAGGGCGCCGAAAATGCCGCGGCCAATGCCTCGCTGCCGGCGGGCCAGCCCGCAGACGAGCAAGGAAAGCCCTTCCGGGACCCCTTTGCCTCCGAAGAGGAGCAGGCCAAACCCCAGTCGAAAATCAAGGACCCGCTGCAACCGATGAACCGCGCCTTTTTTCATTTCAATGACAAGCTGTACTTCTGGGTGCTGAAACCAACCTCCAAGGGTTACAATAAAGTGGTGCCGAAGCCCGCCCGCATGTGCGTCGCCCGCTTCTTCGCCAACGTGAAGTACCCGGTCTATTTGGTCAACAACCTGCTCCAGGGCAAATTCAAAGCGGCCGGCGTGGAAACCGGGCGTTTTGTCGTCAATTCCACGGTTGGGGTCGCCGGGTTTTTCGATCCGGCCACGCGCTGGAAGCTCGCGGCACACCCGGCGGATTTTGATCAAACGCTCGGGTTTTATGGCGTGGGCCCATGGATCTACTTCGATTGGCCGGTGTTAGGTCCGTCCAGCGCCCGGGGCACCGCCGGCCTGGCGGCGGACGCCGCATTGTCCCCGTGGTTTTACCTCGACGGTCTCGAGGTAAGCCTTGGGGTCCCGGCGTACCGAATTCTCAACGATACTTCCCTCCACCTCGGGGAATACGAGTCTTTCAAAAAAGCCACGCTGGATCCCTATGTGGCCCTGCGTTCGGCGTATTATGAGAACCGCGCGCAAGCTGTGGAAAAGAGCAGAGCGAAGGAATGAATTGCCGTTCGGCGGTGTGGGAGGGCAGGTTTTAGTGAACCCAACTCAGCACGTTGTCCTTTAAGGAGGCGGGACGCCTCCTCCACTGTTTCGGAGGGCGGAGCCGTTCCTGCCATTTGAGTTTGTTCGTGTTCCTTGCGCCATGCGGCTTGCCTGGACCGATAGTATGTCAAGGCAAGACGGACTCAAGGGGAAAAGTGGGGTGGGTGTGGGCTCATTGCGGAGGGAGGAGATCCAGCAATCCCGAATATTTGGGCCTCGCGGAGCTCGGCCCTCCGGCCTTGAGCGTTTGACGTGGCGGGGGCGTGGGAATATTCCCGTGTCAGCCGGTCCCCGGCGCCCGCTGCGCCCGGGGACGGGCGCACTCCGGGGGCAGCGCCCGGCGGGCGCTTTCTTTTCGCTTTTGCCATGCGGGGCTTTTTACCGCATGCTAGGCCCAATGGCGACAGGGCCAATAGTGGCGGCGGCAGCGGTTTTGGTGTTCGCCGGGGCGAGCTTCTTTTTCTCCCTGGCGGAGACCTCACTTTTTTCGCTCAGCAAATGGCAGGGGCGCCAGTTGGCGGAGCGGGCGCCCAGGGCCGGGGGTACGGTGGTGCGGTTGCTGGCGGAGCCGCAGGACTTGCTGGCCACCATGGTGCTGGGCAATACGGTTGCCAACGCGGCGGTGCTGGCGGTGGCGCTGTGGATGGCCTTGCACCATCGATGGCCCTTCGCGGCCACGCTCCTGGGGCTGCTGGTGCTGCTCCTCATTGTCTGCGAGGTGCTCCCCAAAACCATGGCGGTGCGCAACCCTGAGAAATGGGCGATCCGGGTGGCCCGGCCGCTCGCTTTCGTGGTGGGCATCAGCCTTCCGTTTTGCCGCCTGAGCCACAAACTGAACTCCGCCATCCTGAAGCCATTCCTTCCTCGGTCAGCCCCGCCGAGCAGCGTCTTGACAGATGCCGACTACCAGGAGTTGGTCGAGATGGCTTACCAGCACGGGACCCTGGCCCAGTCGGAAAAGGAAATCATTCTCCAGATCATCAGCCTCGACCGGCGGGCGGCCCGGGAAGTGATGAAGCCCCGTTCGCGCATGGCGGCCATTTCGGACGATCTTTCCATCGAAGAAATGGTGGCTGCCGCGCGGAGGTACAAGCATCGGCGGCTGCCGATCTACGATGAGACGCCGGATACCATCGTCGGCATTCTGAATACGCGCGCCCTGCTGCTGGATCCGCAAATTGATTTGGCGGATGCCATCGAGATGCCTTCATTCGTTCCGGAGGCGATGAATCTGCTTCAGTTGTTGAAGAGTTTGCAGCGGCAGCAACGGGGTCTGGCGATCGTGCTGGACGAGTTTGGGGGCACTGGCGGCATCGTGACGATGGAAGACATCCTGGAGGAAATGATCGGCCGGATTCACGGCGAGCTGGAATCGGAGAAGCTGGTTATGGAACGGATCGGCCCGGGCCGGTGGCGGGTGGCGGGCACGCTGCGGCTGGACGATTTTCGCCGGGAGTATCCCGGGCTGGGAGACGTGCCGGAGGTTGAGACCATGGGGGGGCTGCTAACGAGCCTGCTGGATGTGGTGCCCAATCCGGGCGACTCCGCGGCCTTTCGCGGCCTGAAACTTACGGCTCAAACCGCCGACGAACGGCGGGTGCGCGAGCTGGTGGTGGAAAGGGTGAAATAGGCTATGGGCGCTCTACACGTTGAATCCATCAGCCAACAAATCGCCATTTGGATTGTGTTCTGCATTTGCCTGTCGCTGTCATTCCTTTTGTCGGGCATGGAGGCGGGGGTGTTTGCCTTGAGCCGGCTGCGCATCCGGCAGCAGATGCGGGCGGGGAACCGATCGGCGAGGGTGCTCCACGAATACCTCGAGCATCCTGAGAACTTTCTTTGGACGATCCTGGTGGGCAACACCGTGGCCAATCTGCTGATCCTGGCCTGGCTGATTGCCGTTCTGGAGGAAGCTTTTCGAGAGCACTCGGCCTGGCTTGTGGCCGTGTATATTTTCATCGTGTTGCTGTTTTACGCCTTTTTCGATCTGCTGCCGAAGATGCTGTTCCGGATTTATCCCAACCGGCTTTGCGTCTGGCTGGCGCCTCCGTTTCGTTTCGTACATTTGGCGTTGCGCCCGCTGGTGGCGATGGTTGAGTCCTTCTCAAGGCTGCTGTTGCGCTGGCGCGGCGGCAGGACTTTTACGGGCCATCTGTTCGGCAACCGGGAGGAGCTGCGCCTGGTGATGCAAGAATCGGCGCAGGGCTTCACTTCGGAAGAGCGGGCGATGATCAACCGCGTGCTGGACCTGCAGAACCTGACCGTCCGCCAGACGATGAAGCCGCTGGCGGAGGTGATGACACTGAGCGCGGACACCTCGGCCGGGGAGGTTTTGCGGCTGTGCCGGGAGGGCAAGTTTACGCGCATCCCGGTATGGGAACAGAGCGAGGGACGCCGGCGCATCATCGGCCTGGTTGCCTGCAACACGCTGCTTTACCAGCCGGACCTGGATCCGGCGAAACCGGTGAAGGCCTATGCCAGGCCGGCGCTGTATGTGGAGGAAGACCTGCGGCTGGAGGTGGCGTTGCGCCGGATGCAGCGGAGCGGCCAGCGGCTGGCGATCGTGCTTGGGCGCGAAAGGATCGAAAGCGGCATCATCACGTTGCAGGATGTGCTCAAGGTGATCTTCGGGGAGGTCAGCCTGTAACGGGGGCCATGAACCAGGCATTCATCTACGTCGTCCTTAAGATTCTCGCCGTGGTCGCGCTGGTAGCGATCAACGGTTTTTTCGTGGCGGCGGAGTTTGCGCTGGTAAAGATTCGCGAGACACAGTTGGACATGCTGGTGCTGAAGGGGCACCGCCGGGCCAAAGTGGCGCGGGGGATTATCGCCAACCTGAACGCGTTTTTGAGCGCGACCCAATTGGGGGTGACGATGGCCAGCCTGGGGCTGGGCTGGCTGGGGCAGCCGGCCTTTTCGGCGTTGCTGTCGCCCGGGCTCGGCGCGTTGCACATCCAATCGGAAGCGGCGCGTCACTCGATTGCTTTCGTGGTGGGTTTTCTGGCGCTGACGTTCCTGCACATCGCGGCGGGGGAGCTGGCTCCGAAGTGGGCGGCGATACAGAATCCGCTGCCCATTGCGCTGGCGGTGGCACAGCCGCTGAGGTGGTTTTATGTGGCGTCTTACCCGTTCAATTGGCTGCTGAATCAGTCAGCCCGATGGCTGCTGCGCCAGGCGGGAATCGATATCGGCGGACCAGGCAAGCGGATGCATTCGGAGGAGGAATTGCGCCTGGTGCTGGGGGCCGCGCAAAAGCAGGCGGGGGGGACCGTGTTTGGCCGCGAGATACTGCTCAACGCGCTGGAGCTGCGCCGCCGGTTGGCGCGCGAAGTCATGCGCCCGCGCGTGGAAATCGTGGGCCTGGATACGGAAGCCAGCCTTGCGGAATGCCTGGACGTGGCCGAAAAGACCCGCTATTCGCGCTTCCCGCTATGTGAGGCCGGCAACCTGGACCGCACCCTTGGGGTGATCCACATCAAAGATCTCTACGCGATGCGGCTCAAAGCCCGCAGCGGGGCGGACCTGCTGCCGGTTGCGCGCAAGCTGATCTACGTTCCGGAAACCGCCCATTTGGAAAAGGTGTTGCAGTTGTTTCTTGAACGCAAACTGCACCTGGCGATGGTCGTGGACGAATACGGCGGCACGCTGGGAATGGTCACGCTGGAGAACATCCTTGAGGAGATCGTCGGCCAGATCCAGGACGAGTTCGATCAGGAAAAGCCGCTGCTGGCGCGCACTGGCGAATCGACTTGGGAAGCGGCCGGCGGCCTCCCGCTGCATGAGTTGCGGGAGCTGACCGGGGAAGCGCTCCGTGCCGACGGCATCAGCACGGTCAGCGGCTGGGTGACGCATCGATTGGGGGGCTTTCCCAAGACCGGCGATGTCCTCACACTCGGGGCTTACGAATTGCGCGTCGAGGAAATGGAAGGCATGCGCGTTGCGCGGCTGAAGGTTACCAAACGCGCGGAGGTTTCGTAGGGCTTCGGGAGCGTTAAAACGTTAAAACGTTAGAACGTTGTGAAGCGAAGGGGCGCCCCATACGCTTTCACGCTCTCACGCTCCACGTTCTTTACGCTCCACGTTCTTCGCGCTTCTGACACTCCACGTTCCAAACAGGGCCATTCCTCCGGACAGCAGGCCTAGGACGAGCAGGACGGCGGCGGCGCACCATAACCGACTCAAGACCGCGGCGGTTAGAAACAAGGTGTCCAGCATCAGCCAGAGCGCCAGCGGATAATAATCAGGCGGGAACTTCACCGGTCTTTTATTGATGAGCGCGGGGGTCGCAAATGCCAGGATGAGCAGCGCTATTACGGCCCAGCCGAAGAAGTTGACCAAAGGCGTGGAGTACCAATCGAATGGAATTTTGGTAGGATGCCAGAACCAATAGCGCTTTGCGGTGGTGGCGAAGGGTTCGAGCCCGAGATCGAAAGCCACGACCAGCAGGGCGGTCAAGCCGATCAGCCAAAGGCCGTAGTTGCGGCTTTGGCGGCAGGGCCGCAGGATGAGCCGCGCCGCCCCGCGCGAATTGATGACCGCGACGATCCAGACCATGGGGACCGCCCAGGGCAGGGGATGGAAGAGTTGCTGGCCGATGCGTTCGGTGTAGACATAAGGACCGAAAGGGATGCCGGTGAGAGCGCCGAGGCTCTGCGCCGCCCCGGCAATTACGGCGATGATGATGGATGCCAGCATGACGTTCTGGATCGGCAGTTGGCGGCTGAGCGCAGCGAGCGTTGCCCCGGTGGCCAGCACGACCAGGAGTCCCTCCGGCCATCGCGCCTGACCAAAAGGCGCTATCCCAGGCCAGAGTCTTGCGCAGACGATCGCGTACTGGACCGCAAACAATGCGAAAAAGAGACGACTGAGCACCCGCGGCAGCCCGGCAAACGGGTCTCGGCCGAGCTTGACTCTTTTTAGCGCCATGCGGTCCATCACCGCGGAGTTTAATCGCGCCGATGCTGCCGGTCACGCGGTTTATCCGGCCGCGGTGGCGGCGGAGGCTGGGAGGCCTCCCGGCAGGTCGAGATTCCACGATTGGGCAATGGTCTTGGGGGGATAGGTCCTAAGCGGATTTCTCGCGGATTTTGCGGGTTTGGCCCCATGGCGCGGGAATGAGTCTCTGCCAACTTGTTGGCGTTTTTCAACGTCCCCATCTGCCTGGCCTAAGCGGATCAGCCGTCTCCCGGCTCATACCGTCAGGGGAAGGAGCGGTAAAGGTCCGCGGGCAGCCGGCGCAAACGCAATCCGTTTCGGCCGGCGCGGGGATAGAAGAAAAAGACGGCCAAGATCTGAGGACGGACTTGTCGGCCTGGTGGTCAGCAAGCAGACGCTTCTGCTTCTGCGAGGAGGCCGCGAAACGAATCAAAGCTATGAACAAACCCGTATTAGACGAACAGAAACCCGAAAGCGAACCATCGGCCTTGTCGCGGAAAGGGGCGGAGAGCCGGCGTTCGTTTGTTAAGCGCGTGCTGGCGGCCGGCGCCGCCGCCAATTTCGCGAGGCTCGCTGCCGCAGGAGAACGAGGAGGAGGAACGGAAGGTGCCAGCCCGGGATCGGGGCCTTCGGCGGGAGGGTCACTGTCGGGTCCGCAAAGGCGCCAGTTGCGGGCTTACCAGATCCGCGTCCAGGCAGCTCTGGAAGAATACCAGAAGCCGATTCCACCGCACCCCAACAATGGGGATGAGGCGCTCTATCCCACCGAGTTCGCGAACTATTCGAAGGGGCTTCCCCATGACCGTCTGGGCGAGGTGGACCTGAGCGCCTACCAGATCTACCTGGACGCGCTGGCCACAGGCAACCCAGCCGATTTCGAGCAGATACCGTTGGGCGGGTGCCAGGACCCGGCCAACCGGTTTCTATTGGTGGATCCTCAGGCAGGATTGGCGTTTGAATTGGAGGGGATCGATTCGCACGCAACTTACCTGCCGCCGGCACCGGCTTTCAGCAGCAAGGAAGTTACAGCAGAGCTGGTCGAACTCTACTGGATGGCCCTGATGCGTGATGTGAATTTTGCGGACTACGATTGCAACAAGCTTGCCCAGATGGCGGCGGCGGACCTTTCGCGGTTTGGTTCTGCCTTCGCGGGCCCGAAAGATCCAACAACGGGCCAGGTGAGCACCCGCACTCTGTTTCGGGACGCGTTTGCCGGTTGCCTCATTGGGCCCTACAGGTCTCAATTCAGCTACCTAGCCGCTCCTTTCGACGGCAACTTCCTGAACCAGCAGGTAATTCATGCGATGCCGGGGATCGATTTCATGACCGCCTACCCGGAATGGCTCAGCGTGCAGATGGGATGTCAGCCGAGCGCCAGTCTGACGTTCGAATCCGAGGCGCGCTACATCCGCAGCGGTCGCGACATGGCAATCTCGGTGCACAACGATATTGTTTACCAGGACACCTATATCGCCATGCTGGTCCTGGTGTTTCCGTTCGCCGGCCCCTCGGAGTCTGGCATCATCGCCACCCCATTGAATCCGGGCAATCCGTACCTGCACTCGAGGAACCAAGTCGGGTTCTCTACTTTTGGCCCAACCCATATTGCCACTCTGCTGCCTGAAGTGGTGAATCGCGCCATGAAGGCTGCCTGGTTCCAGAAATGGTTTGTGCACCGCCGGCTTCGACCGGAGGAATACGGGGGACGCATTCACAACACATTCACCGGGGCGGCCCAGTATCCGATTGACACCGCCGATCTGCTGGCATCTCCGCTGTTCACGGCGCACCCCCAGGCAGGCCTGGTTTATAGCACTTTCGGCAGCTACCTTCTGCCGCAGGCCTTCCCGGAAGGCTGCCCTTTGCATCCATCCTACCCGCAGGGACACAGCACTGCGGCGGGCGCGGCCATCACCGTGCTGAAAGCGTTTTTTGATGACACATATGTCATCCCGAATCCCGTCGTGCCTTCGGCGGACGGTCTTTCGCTGGTGCCATACACCGGCGCGGATGCCGGCCAGCTTACGGTGGGGGGCGAACTGAACAAGTTAGCCTCGAATATTTACGAAAGCCGTGATTTCGCCGGAGTCCATTATCGATCCGACGGCTTGCAGGGCTTGCTGCTCGGCGAGGCCGTAGCGATCAGCGTGCTGGAAGACCAGGCCCAGACCTTTACTGAGGACTTTCCCGGTTTCACGTTTACCAAGTTCGATGGCACCCAGGTGACGGTTGGCGGGAACACCTAAACCCGTTGATCGGCTATCTGGGACTGGGCTTCGTAATTCAGGAAGGAAAGGCTGTATAGGGCGGCGGTGTCGGTTCGGAGCACCAGGGGACCGAGGGTGATGGGCAGGGCGCCGGCGGCTTGTATTTCGCCAAGTTCGGAAAGGGTGAAATCGCCTTCGGGTCCGATCCAGACACAGGCTGTTTGGGGGAAGCGGCCATGGGCGGCACGGTAAGCGTCAACGTACTCGCGCGGGTGTTTGGCGCCGGCTTGCAGCGAACCAACCAGCGCCAGGTCAAAGGGCTCTTTTCGCGCGAGGAACTGAGTGGGCGTCAGTGGGGTTTCCACGCGGGGAAGCCAGGGGGCACCGCATTGCTTGACGGCCTCGACGGCGATTGCCTGCCACTTTGCGGCTTTGGCGGCGGCTTCGTGCGAATCCAGCCGGGTGACGACTCGCTCGGCAAGCAAGGGAACAACCCGGGCCGCTCCCAGCTCGGTCGCCTTTTGGATAATCGACTCGATGAGCTTTCCTTTGGGGATGGCTTGCAGCAATGTGATCTGGCAGGGGAGGGGAGGGTGAGAGCGTTTCTCGACTAGCGCGAGAACGGGTTGATTGCGCTCGATGGCCTCCACCTCGCAAAGCAGTTCAAGTCCGGCGCCATTAAGCACAGTAACGCGATCGCCGCGGCGAAGCCGCAGCACATGGATGGCGTGGTGGGCCTCCGCGCCGCTCAGCAGAAGCCGATCAGCCTGGCATTGAGCCGGGGGTAGATGGAAACGGTGCATGGGGGCGTCATGCGTGAAACGCAAGGCGTAAAGCGTAAAACGTAAAACGTAAGAGCAGAGGAAGGGGATTCACGTTTTGCGTTTTACGTTTCACGCTTCAGGTCTTAAAAAACTTCTTGGCCCGTTCGAAGAAGCTGTGGCTCATCGGGTTTTCTTTGTCGCTGCAGAGCTCGGCGAATTCCTGGAGCTTGGCTTTTTGGGGGGAGGAGAGGTGGGTAGGAACCTCGACGTTGATGCGGACATGGAGGTCGCCGTAGCCGTAGCCCTGGATATTCTTCACCCCTTTGCCTTTGAGGCGGAACATGGTGCCGGGCTGAGTGCCGGCAGGGATGCGGATGTCGGCCTTGCCGTCGAGGGTTGGCACCTCGATATCGGCGCCGAGCGCGGCCTGGACGAAGTTGACGGGGACTTCGCAGAGGAGGTCGTCGCCGTCGCGCTGGAAGATCTCGTGCGGTTTGACATGAAGCACGACATAAAGATCGCCGGACGGGCCGCCACGCCAGCCGGCTTCGCCGTTGCCTGAGGAGCGGAGGCGGGAGCCGGTATCGACGCCAGGGGGGATGCGGAGCTTGATTTTGGAAGTGCGTTCGAGGCGTCCCTCGCCATGGCAGGTTTTGCAAGGCCGCTCGATGACGCGGCCTGCGCCGCGGCAATGGGGGCAGGTTTGGGCGATGCTGAAGATGCCTCGGGAGGAGATCACCTGCCCGCGCCCGCCGCAGGTGGGGCAGGGGCGCGCCCGGGAGCCGGGCTCGGCGCCGGAGCCGTCACAAGTCTCGCAGCGTTCGGGTTTGGTGACGGCGACCTCTTTCTCGGAGCCGTGGGCGGCCTCCTCGAAGGTCAGCTCGAGGTCGTAGCGGAGGTCGTCGCCGCGCTGCGGCTGGGTTGGGTCGGAGCGGCCGCCGCCGAAGAGGTCCTCGAAAATGCTGCCGCCGCCGAACACTTCGCGAAAGACATCAAAGGGATCATGGAATCCACCGGTGCGTCCGAAGCCGCTGGCAGCCCGGCGGTCAAATGCGGCATGCCCGTATTGGTCATAGGCGGCCCGTTTCTGGGGGTCGCTGAGGACCTCGTAGGCCTCGCCGAGTTCCTTGAACTTATCTTCGGCGGTTTTATCTCCGGGATTCTTATCCGGATGATATTTGATGGCCATCTTGCGATAGGCCTTCTTGATATCGTCTTCGCCGACCCCCTTCTCCAAGCCGAGGACTTCGTAGTAGTCGCGTTTGGACATGGTCAGGAAGCGGGGTGTTTGGCGACGATGACGCTGGCGGGGCGCAGGAGGCGCTCGCGGAGTTTGTAGCCTTTGCGGAGCTGCTGGACGACCTGGCCCTCGGGGACCTCGGCGGTTTCTTTTTGGGAGACCGCTTCATGAAAGTTCGGGTCGAATGGTTTGCCGGCGGCATCGACTTCTTCGAGGCCGGCATCGACGAGGATGCTTTTGAGCTGCTGGAGCATCATGTTAACGCCGGCCTGGAGGGACTGGGCGCCCTGCGCCTGGGTATTTTGGGCGGCTGCCAGCGCCATGTCAAAGGTGTCCAGGATGGGGATAAGCTTCATGAGCAGGGATTCATTGGCGAACTTGATGGCATCCTGTTTTTCGCGGGCGGCGCGTTTCTTGAAATTGTCGAAGTCGGCCGTGGTGCGCAGGAGCCGTTCCCAGTTCTCGTCGGCTTTGGTCGCGCGCTGCTTGAGTTCATCAAGCTGCTCGGGGCTGATGGTGGCCGACTCGACGGGGACCAAGGGTTCGGTGATTTCGACCGGTGGCGCCACGGGGGCGCCTCCGGCTGCCGCCGGGGGTTGAGTCTGCGCTACAACTTTTGCGTTATGATGTTTCATGGACACTGATTCCTGACAAAATACTCAGATCCAATAGATAAACGATTGGACCGGAAGGAGCAACCTTCATCGAAAGCACCTGGAGGCCTCGGATGCAGGCGATAACCGGCGGCGCAAAATGAGAACCAGGGGGACTTCCGGGTTAGGCAGCGGCAAAAATAGCTATTATTTCCTGCCGCTGCCTTACCAAATCGTCTTCATCGGCCAGGCTTCAATCGAGCGAGCCCTGGCGTTGCCGTTTTCGGCGTGGATAGCCAGGGTGGGATTGGCAGCCAGGGGCGGGAGAGTTTTGGTGATGCAGGCGGTTTCGTTGGCAAAAACCTCCACGACCGAGCGATCGATAAAGATCCGCAGCCGCAACTCCTTCGCATTTTTGGCCAAGGGCAGCGGCGCTTTTGTCTCCATCAGGGCAATCTCCGAGCCGTTGAGGCGCAGCCGGATCGGCTGGGCGTCCTTGGCGCTGCTCCTGAATTCAAGCGCCAGCGCTTTGGCAGACTGCAAATCGAACCGGGCAGCAATCTCCAAGGTGTTGGTTCCTGGCAGGCTGAGGATTTCGTCATTTCCGGTCAGAGAGAGATTGCGCCATTGGAGGCGAGCGCCGCGCAATTTGGTCAACTGCGGCGCAGGCTCCTGGAGCAACTGGCCGTCCTTTGACAAACTCAATTGCCGCGGCAATGAAAGGCAGCCGTTCCAACCGTGCCCGCCGGGAAACCCATTCACCCAGCCCCAGACCAGACGGCGCCCATCAGGGACCTGCATCGTGTTGGGCGCGTAGAAGTTGGGCCCGCAATCCAGGAGGCCGCGTTTGTGCGGCTGGAAACGGCAGGTTGCCGGGTCAAAATCGCCGATAAAGTACTGCACCTGTCCGTACGGGGATACGAGGAGCACCCAATGATCGCGGAGCCGGAAGAAGTTCGGGCATTCCGCTGTCCGCACCTCGGGATCCGGATGCTGGAACAGGACGCCGCGGTAGGTCCAGGCGGTGAGGTCGGGATTCTGGGCTTCGTAAATGTTGACCACGGCCTGGCCGCCTCTGGCCTGGTTCAAATTGCCGCCGGTGACGAGAAAGGTTTTCCGGCCGTCGTGAAAGACGAACGGATCGCGCCAGTCGTAGATTTTCTTGTTTCCGTGGAGCGCTTCTGAGAGCACGGGGTTGGCGGGAGATTTTTGCCAGTGAACCAAGTCATCCTGACTGGTGGCAGCCCATTGTTCCGCATGATCCATGGCGGACTTGCCGGGTGCGATACTGGTGTAGAAGATCATGGGGTCGCCGCGCCCATTGAGCGTGCAGCAGCCCGACCAAACCTCCGACTCGCCTAATTCGCTGGAGGGGCACAGGGCGATAGGCTGATGCTCCCACTTCACGAGGTCGCGGCTTCGGACATGGCCCCAGAACCTGGGGCCGCTCGCCTCGCTGAAGGGATACAGTTGGTAAAAGAGATGGTAGAAGCCTTTGTAAAAAATGGGGCCGTTCGGATCGTTAACCCATTGGGCTGGCGGTGCGATGTGAAAAACTGGATGGGTGGGATCGGATTGGGCGCGGGCTGTAGCTGCTTCCATCGCAGCCGTTGCGTGCGCGAAGGTCTGGTCTGTGCTTTCCGCCCGAAGGCTCGATGACAGGACGCAAAGGGCGAGGGCAGAATGCTGGAGAAGGGCAGTCATATGGGTGGACATTAAGGATTATGCTCTCTATTGGAAAGCTGTTTGAATTCCGGCATTTGGCGGAGGCCGGAGAAGCGGGGATCGGTTTGAGCCTTGGCGAGGAGGTCGGAGGCATTGGGGTCCAGGCGCAGGCGCTGGTCGCTGAGGGCGAAGGCCTGCTGGAGGGCCGTGAGCGATTCGGCGGGCTTGGCGACAACGGCTTTGATGGCCGCGAGATCGTACCACGCCTCGGGCGAGCCGGGAGAGAACCTGACCAGTCTTTCGAGGGCGACTTCGAGTTTGGCGTTGTTGCCCAGTTCGGCATATTGCCGCGCGATTTGCATGGCTGTGTTGCGATCGGCTTTGGGGTGGTTGAGGAGCTTGTCGAGAGCGCCTTCGAGAGCGTTGGTATCGTTGAGTTGGCGGTAGAGGCTGGAGTAAGCCAGGGCAAGGGTCGGCAGAACACCGGCGTCCGCCTGGGGATGGTTGAGGATGCCATCGAGGATTTCCAGAGCCTGGCGAGTCTGATGCATTTCCGCCTTGAGGCTTGCGAGATCGAAGGCCGACTGGAAATCGGCTGGATTATCTCGCAGCTCGTTTTCCAACTGCTCGCTGCGCTGTTGCGAGGGATTGGCGGCGGCCTGCTTTTGCCAGGCGCGGAGGCGCGGAGGCAGGTCAAGGAACTGGGGATTATAGGGGTCGAACTTCAAGCCGGTGGCGACGACCAGGAGCGCGTCGTCGAAGCGGCGGAGGCTGAGCAGAAAGTTGATGTAGCGGACGATGGCATCGGGATGGTAAGGGCAAAGGGCAAGGGCCTGGCGAAAGGCGAAGTCGGCCTCTTTGATCATGCGTTGCCGGGCCTTGGGATCGTGGTTGGCGGGATCGCTCACGCGCCAGGCATAAAGGCCGGCGATGCAAGTGCGCAGCTTAGCGAAGGCCTTTTGGGCCTGGTCGTCGCGGATGAACTTTCGGTCGCCGGTGAAGCCGGTGAAATCGCGGCGGAGGTGGATCTTTTCGATCCAGGCGCAGATATCCTTGAGGGGAGTGTCATAGTCAATCCAGTTGCCAATGAGGCGCTGGGAGTATTGTGACCAGAATTGATGATCGCGATTGATGATCTCTTGGTTGAGCTCCGGCAGGGGCTGGCGGTTGACCTTCATGATGATGCCAAAGGGGCTGAGGCAGGGGTACATCCAGTCGAGCGGAAGGCTTTCCTCGACGAAGAACTCGTTTTTGGGATTGCGATCGAAGATGACCTTAGCCAGCAGGCCGTTGATGGACATGAGAGCCACCTGGCCCTCGATCTGGATTTGGTCGCCAATCACTTTGACCTCTTCACCGGCCTTGAGTTGGTTCAGGCTAAGGCGGTGCTGGGCATCGGCTAGGTATTCGGAGGAGCATCGCCGGGCGTCTTTCGGGGAAGGGGTATAGATTTCGCGGTCGGGATAGACGCCGGCGAGGCTGTGGGCAATTTCGCCGGGATACGCCGTTTCCAACAGCAACCGGTTGAGCCGGACGCGAGCATAGGTTTGCGGGTTTTGCTTGACGAAATCGGCCAGGTCATCGGAAAGGGCCACCCTTTTGAAGCGGACGGGTTCGTAGAGCGGCCCGGCGTCCAAGAGGCGGTTGAGGTCACTGGCGAGGCTCTGGCGGAGGCGCGGTTCATCGGCTTGAGAGGCCATTTGGCGGCGAGTGTCGGCGCTGAGCTGGGTTTGGATGTAATGGGAAAGGGGGTCCTGCGGCCGGCTCAATCTGGCGGCCAGCGCCGGCAAGTCGATGAAGTCGCCTGGGGTAAACCACGAAGTGCAAGTGCGGCGACGCTTCTCGATGCGGTCGCCGATAGCGGTGAAGACGCGATCGAGCGGCTGCACGGCGCGGGCCAGGGAATTGGTAGTGACATTGGCGTTGCGCTCCTGCCGGGAGCGGAGAAGCTCCTGGAAAAACGGCGGGTCGATCTGGGCGCTGCGATGGTACTGGGCGCGGATAGAATCGAGATAGGTGTCATCGACCAGCGAGTTTTGGGTGATGATATGGACATCGCGGCGATCGAAATCCTGGTCATCGGCGGGCTGGCAGTGGTGCGGCAGGAAGCTGTCGCAGAAGATCATGTAAGTGGGGCAGAAGCGACCCGGGTCAGTGCCGCCGAAGAGGATGGCGTTTTTGGCCATCTGCGGATAGAGGGGTTTGCCATCAGCAGCCTTGAAAGGCGGGGTGAAGATGTCATGGCCAAACCAATAGCCGAACCAGTGGTTATGTTGCTCATTTTCCGACCAATGGGCCAGGATAGAGTGCAGCGGCATCACGGCGAAGAGAGCCAGGATGAGAGGCAGAGGGGGGCGCCGGCGACAAAGCCAGAGCCCAGCCGTGAATGCGGCGGCCATGCCGAGGAGGATAAGCCCCGCATAGACCGGCAGGGCGAACTGGTCGCGGCGGGTGAAGGCGCCGGCGACAAAGCCGGTAAATTCGCGAAGACTGACATTCGCGCCGGCGCCAAAGAAGGTATCCGTGATCAGGGTCCAAAACGAACCGATGGCCAGCAGGATGGCGACGGCACCGCCCAGCAAGCCCCAAGGCCGGAACCGGCTATAGTTGGCAGCCATAAACGCGGCGGTGAGGGTCAGGCCGTAGCCGATGAGGATGGCAACGACGGTGTGAGAGGCGGTAAAGAAGACTCGATTGAGCTCCTGGGATTGGCGGTCGGGGGAGGGATTGAGGAGGATCAACAGCAGCACGCCGAGGCAGAGATAAATGCCGGCCAGGCCGATGAGCCAGGCGCGCTCGCGCTTGTGGAGGCTGGAGAACAAAAGAAAGGGGATGAGCGCAAGGAACGCATAGACGCAGTTGAACTGTTCGATAATTCCCGAGGCGAGATCGAGCAATTGCCGGCCGAACAGGCCCGGGTGGCCGAGGATATCGGTGGGGTTGGTTTGTCCATATTGGCCGCGGGTGATGGCGTGGAAGAATCCGTCGACGGTGCGTGGATAGCTCCATTCCATGGGCGGATTGGTCATGCCGGCGAGCGGCATATAGAGGTAGAAGGCGGCGCCGGTGAGCCAGCAACCGCCAAGGAAGAGGAGCGCCAGCCATTCATGGCCCAGCTTCCAGGTATCGCAGGCGAGTTTGGCCCAACCGGAGGCGGCTGCCAGCGCGGCAAACAGGCAGAGGACGCGGAATTGCGGAGCGGCCGCGGCGGCCAGCAATATAAAGAAGCCGGCCATGCAGGCATCCAGGCACAACTCTCGGAACCCTTCGCGGGAAAGAAAGATGAACCCGAGGTACGAGAGGAGGGAGCCGAGGCCAACGACATTAAAGATAGCGAAGACGGCGGGATTGGCTTCGAGCTGGGGGAGAAGGTGGACCAGGATAAGGCCGGCGAGATAGACAATCGTGTTGCCCAGCCAGAGATATCGGCCGAGGCGGAAATCGGCGGCGGCGATGGCGACCTCCACGCCCATGGCGGCGACAATAAGGGTCTGGTGGTTGGTGAAGCAGAGGCCGTGGAAGAAAAGGGCGAAAAAGAGAAAGCGCCGCTGATGCGGGGCATAGAGCCAACGCAGCAGGCAAACCAGGACGAGCATGAAATTGGCGACGCTGAAGGCGTAAACCTCAACAATAACCGACTGGCTCCACATGAAGCCATTGAAGCCGAGCAGCATGCCGGCGACAAATCCGGAGACCATGCAAATGAGGTTTTGCCGACGGCCAACGATCGCCTTGAGGTCCTGGACACCCTCCATGAGGAGGCTGCTGCCGCGCGAGACGAGCAACCCCACCAGCCCGGCAGCCAGGGCGCCGCCAGTGGCCTCACCCAGGGCCACGCGCCAGGCGATGTTTTTGAACGGCACCAGCACCGTCCAGAGCCAGGTGTAGACAGTCCAAACCGGGTAGCCGGGCGAGTGGGGAATGCCGGCGTAGAAGGACCCGGTGGCCAGTTCGCCCGAGTCCTCGAGGGTTACCTCCGGAGCCAGGGTGAGATAGAAGCCGGTCCAGACGGCTGCAAAAGTGATGAGGAAAGTGAGGTAATCGATCTTTCGGAAGAGAGGCCTAATCGGCTCGATCTCCGGCGCTGGAGCCCGGATTGGGGGAACGCACTGGGTGGCAATCGACACGTTGCCTTTATGAGTGCTCATGGTTGATGCTTGTTGGAGTTTGTCCCCCCATCCGGCCCGTTTTCTGGACAAAGTCCGACAGGGTTCCGGCGTGCGTTTTGTGTTGAGGGCCAGGTGTTTGCGTTTGTCGAGGCGGGCGAACTGGGAGAGGTGGGAGGGAGGTTGTCGGAACGAAAACGGACAAACTCCAGAGGGGTTCCAGCGTTGGTAACATGCTGAGAGCCAGGTAGTTGTGGTTTGAATGGCAAGGGGAATTGTGTCCACAGAACTTGGCATGATCCGCGGGATTCGTGGTGTAATATGCTGATCGAAAGGCATTTGCCGTTGGCAGGACGAGCGGGAGTTTGTCGGTTTTTTCGGACAAACTGATCGCCACGTGATGCGTGAAACGTGAAACGTGAAATGTGAAACGTTGGTCCCGCCTTTGCTGGGCTCCGGCCTTCGCTCGGATGCTCCGGCGTGGCGAGCCTGCTTTCGCAGGGCTCCGACGCGGC
>Ga0181517_10001039_pt1 | contig 32819 bp, 26 predicted proteins | sample PEATcosm2014_Bin_31_FD_119748 | JGI IMG/M metagenome (GOLD analysis project Ga0181517, IMG submission 119748) | Peatland microbial communities from MTU Mesocosm Facility, Houghton, MI, USA - PEATcosm2014_Bin01_30_metaG | ecosystem: Environmental > Terrestrial > Soil > Wetlands > Peat | place... | reverse complement strand
GGCTCGTAACTTCGAACTTCACCGGCGCAGAAAACTCGCCGTACACATAAGCCTTCATCCCTTCGAACCGCTCTTCACCGCTGACCACGCCGCCCTCTTGCCCCTGCAAGTCTCCAGCCATGCGATTCCCGAGCACCACCGCTGCATTCCCCTTTGGAAAGCTGAACCGAAAATACCCGCACCGCTCGGTCGCCGAAAACTCAGTCCGGATCAGTGACTCGTCAAACCGTGTTGAGTAGTAATAAGGCGTATTCTGCTCCTCGTCGTACGCAGCCGCGTTCCCGTCGCCCGGCATCACGCTGAACAACTCCAGCATCCGGTGCGAACTGATGGTCAACGGAAACGACCGGATGCGGTCGTCCAGCGCGTCATCGCGCATCGGGTACACGCGCACCATGCTGTTGGGCAAATACACTGCCGGCCGCGTTGGCACCAGCAGAATGCTCACGTTCCCAATCGTCGGATCGACATACTCCACCTGCGCCCGCGCCGGCGCCGAAAATGCAGAGACGGCCAACAAGGCAACGAATGGCAACCCGGCGCGACCGAAAAACTTCCTCACAACTGCATCTATGCTCATCTTGCTCCCTGACGGGATTTGCAACCCAAATCCAGCAAAGACAGTTTACGGTCATGGGCGGCTAGCGGCTGCCGTAGAAATCCAGCTTTGGAAGTCTTTCGGCATGGCTAAGGCCGTGCCATCTCAAAACAGCGAACTCTTCTGCTTCCCGGGGAGGCATAGGCTCGCTCCGCAGTTTGTGATCTAGGACCCGACCATTTGCACGGCGCATTTACTTTAAGTCGTGCACTTTCTGCACCACCGGGTGTTGGATGAGACCGCGCGAGATGCATTCCGACTGCCTACATCACACCATTGTGGAATCGCAAACATCTCTATGTGATGTAGCGCACAGCGAGTCGTTATTCCCAGTGCGTAGCTTCCCATTTATCCACCGGTGAAAGTCGAGCGGTCCTGGGGAACGGTTGCTCTCCCCCTACCGCAGCCTATTTTCCGGTGCATGCACCACCAGCGAGGTAGGCATGGGCAATACCATTTGGGAATCGATGCAACAGAAGGGCTACAACCGCAGGGACTTTCTCCAGTTCTGCGCTGCCGCCGCAACGGTGGCCGGGTTTGGTCAAACCGGAGTCGCCCAGGTTGTTTCAGCTTTCGAAAAGAAAGAAAAACCGGCCGTCGTGTGGATGCACTTCCAGGAGTGCACCTGTTGCAGCGAGTCGTTCATTCGCGCCTCCCACCCCATCGTGGCCGACGCGCTCCTTGACGTTCTCTCCCTCAATTACACCGAAACGCTGATGGCCGCCAGCGGCTTCCAGGCCGAAAAGAGCCTGAACGACACCATCCGCGACAACAAGGGCAAGTACATTGTGCTGGTTGAAGGCGCGGTGCCCACCAAGGACGATGGCGTCTACTGCATGATCGGCGGCAAAACCGCGGAATCGATCCTGCAAACCGTCGCCAAGGATGCGGCTGCAGTGGTCGCCTGGGGCAGTTGCGCTTCCAACGGCTGTGTACAGGCCGCAAAGCCCAATCCCACCGGTGCTACTCCGATCTACAAACTGATTGACAAGCCGGTGATCAACGTCCCCGGTTGCCCGCCCATCGCCGACGTGATGATGGCGGTTGTGACTCACATCCTGGTCCTGGGGCAGATTCCGGCGCTCGACTCGCAGGGCCGGCCCAAGGAGTTCTACGGGCGCCGCGTTCACGACACCTGCTACCGCCGCCCCAACTACGATGCCGGCCTCTTCGTCGAGTCGTTTGACGACGAGAACGCGCGCAAGGGCTATTGCCTTTACAAGATGGGCTGTCGCGGTCCAGTCACCTATAACGCCTGCTCGGTGACCAAGTGGAACGAAGGCACCAGCTATCCCATCCAGTCGGGCCACGGCTGCATCGGCTGCAGCGAAGCCGGCTTCTGGGACAATGGTCCGTTCTACCAGCACCTGGCCTCGTTCCCCGGCTTCGGCATCGAAAGCACCGCCGATACGGTGGGCGCGGTAGTCGGAGTGGCCACGCTGGCCGGAGTTGCGGCGCACGCCGTGGTAACCAACATTCGCAAGCGGCCCGTGATTGCAGAAGTCCACGCCGATGATCAAAAGGAGATTTAAGAAACCATGGCACGCATCGTCGTCGATCCCGTAACTCGAATTGAAGGCCACCTGCGCGTTGAGGCGGTGGTAGAAAACGGCGTCATTACCGACGCATTCAGCTCCGGCACCATGATTCGCGGCCTCGAGAAGATCCTCATTGGCCGCGATCCCCGCGATGCCTGGGCCATTACCGAGCGCGTTTGCGGCGTATGCACCACCGTTCACGCTCTCACCAGCGTGCGCGCTGTTGAAAATGCGCTGGGGATCACCGTCCCACCCACCGCCGAGTTGATCCGCAACATCATGATGACCACACAGTACGTGCAGGACCACGTGATTCACTTCTATCACCTGCACGCTCTCGACTGGGTAGACATCGTCAACGCGCTCAAGGCCGATCCCAAGAAGGCCGCGGAGCTGGCGCAGTCGTTCTCCAAGTGGGACAAGAACACTCCCGCCTACTTCACCGACGTCCAGAACAAGATCAAGCAGTTTGCCGCCAGCGGCCTCGGCATCTTCGCCAACGGCTATTGGGGCCATCCCGCCTACAAGCTGCCGCCTGAAGTGAACCTGATCGCGGTGGCCCACTATCTGGATGCTCTGCAATGGCAGAAGGAAGTGGTCAAGATACACACCGTGTTCGGAGGTAAGAATCCGCACCCGAATTACCTGGTGGGCGGGGTTCCCTGTTCCATCAATGTGAATGAAGTGGCGGCCATCAACTCCGAGCGCCTGAACCTGGTGGCCCGCCTGATCAGTCAAGCCGATGAGTTCATCAACGAGGTTTACATCCCCGATCTGCTGGCCGTGGCTTCCTTCTACAAGGACTGGGCCAAGTGGGGCGGCGGATTGACGAACTACCTCTGTTATGGCGAATTCCCCACCCAGGGTTACAGCAAGCCAGAGTCGTTCAAGTATCCACGCGGCGTGGTGCTGAATCGCGATTTGAGCAAGGTGTATCCGGTCAACGCAACCGACTCCCAGGAAATCAAGGAATACATTGCCAGTTCCTGGTACAGCTACGAGGGCGGAGACAATGTTGGAATCCATCCCTGGGCGGGCGAGACCAAGCTGAATTACACCGGCCCCAAGCCTCCTTTCGAAACGCTGGAAGGACACCAGAAGTATTCGTTCCTGAAAACCCCGCGATGGAAAGAAAACGCGATGGAAGTGGGTCCGCTGGCCAGGTTGCTGGTTGCCTATGCCTCCGGCCGCACCGACGTGCAGGAACTGGTGAAGGACACCCTGGGCAAACTCAACGTGCCCGTGGGCGCGCTGTTCTCAACGCTGGGCCGGACGGCAGCACGCGGCCTGGATGCGGCGCTGGCCATGATCTGGCTGAAGGAGTACTTTGGCCAGTTGATGGAGCGCGTAAAAATCAACGAGGTCTCCACCTTCAACGGCGAGTTCTGGGAACCGAAGAGCTGGCCCAAGGATGCAGAGGGCGTTGGCTTGACTGAAGCTCCTCGCGGTGCATTGGCGCATTACATCAAGATTCACGACGGCGCCATCGCAAACTATCAGCTGGTAGTGCCGACCACCTGGAACGGCTCTCCGCGCGATGCCAAGGGGCAGCGCTCGTCGTTCGAGCAGGCTCTGATCGGCACCCCGGTGGCCAACCTCGAGCAGCCGGTAGAAATCATCCGCACCATCCATTCTTTTGACCCGTGCCTGGCCTGCGCCGTACATCTGTACGATCCGCAGGGACGGCACCTTCACCAGGTTTCTTTCGAGTGATGCCCATGAGCGCTCCAGTAGTTGGTGCAGGCAATGTACGAGAGGCAGTTCCCGAACGGCCGGTCGATTATCGACGCATCTATGTTTGGGAACTGCCAGTGCGCGTCTACCATTGGATCAACGCGGTCGCCTTGGTGCTTCTTTGCATCACCGGCTACCTGATTGGGGCGCCGATCCGCGCGTTTTACGCCGCGGAGGCCTACCAGCAGTACTGGTTCGGCTGGGTGCGCTTCATCCACTTCATTAGCGCGTTTGTTTATGTGTTCAACTTCCTGGCGCGGCTCTACTGGGGCTTTGTCGGGAACAAATACTCCCACTGGAACGCCTTTTTTCCGTTGAAGAAGGCGCAGCAGCAGGAGATCGTCGATGTGATCAAGGCCGACGTGCTGGAAACAAAGCTCCACGGACCCATCTCCACGGGTCATAACTCTCTGGCGGGGCTGATTTACTTTGGCACCTTCCTGGCGTTTGTCTTCCAAACCATTACCGGCTTTGCACTGTATTCAAGCATGAGCAACTCCTGGCTGCCACAGATGTTCACCTGGATCGTACCGCTGATGGGCGGCGAATTCGGAGTGCGCTTCTGGCACCACACCTTCCTCTGGTTCTTTGTCACTTTTGTTATTGTTCACGTGTATCTTGCCTTTTATCACGACTACATCGAGGGACGCGGCACGGTGTCCTCGATCATAGGCGGATGGAAGTTTGAGCGGGAGAAGAGCAAAGACTAGGGCGTTCCTCCTGTCGTTCTAATCCAAAACCTGATCCCTTCAAGTGGCCTTTTCCTTCTGGAAAAGGCCGCGCTATTCTAGGCCAGAGAGGCAAACATAAATTGGAAAATTCAACCAATCGCGTAAACACGCTGGTGATGGGTTTGGGCAACGTCATCATGGGCGATGAAGGCATCGGCGTGTACGTTGTCAAAGAGATTGAGAAACACACCCTGCCCGCCGGCGTGGAGTGCATGGACGGCGGAACGGGCGGCTTCGTCCTGCTCGGACCCTTGCAAAACGCCGACCACGTCATCCTCATCGACGCCGCCGACGACGGCAACGAGCCGGGCACCGTGACCCGCACCACGCCTCGCTTCTCGCGCGACTATCCGCCTACGCTCACTGCCCACGACATCGGCATCAAGGACCTGCTCGACGCGTTCTACATACAGGGCGGTGGCCCCGACGTGGTGCTCTATGCCATCACCATCGACCCCAAACAGCCAATACGAATGAGCCTTTCGCCGGAAGCAGCTATTGCCGCCGACGTAGCCGTAACACGCATTCTTGCCGAGTTGAACGACGGTCCTGTCGCCGAAAAGGGCATGATCGCATAATCCTTCAGCACGTCCTGCTTGGCATTGTGCATAGGTTCGCGCACTTTCGGGTTACCGGATAAACTGAGAGTATGAATCATTCCAACGAATGTGCGGCCGGGCGGCCTTTGGAGAGCTGCGCCCCGACCCTACAGCGCCCAGAGCCGGACGATGCCGGCCGCTCCATGGCGCCAGGGCAGAACGTGGAATGACGACCAAGCCCGAGGCACAAGAGATCGACCATAGCGAGTGGAAGCCAACCGTCAACCCCTGGATGGTTGCCGCGTCTGTCATGCTCTCCACCTTTATGGTGGTGCTCGATTCCTCGGTCGCCAACGTCGCTTTGCCGCATATCGCAGGCAATCTCTCCGCTTCCACCGACGAGTCAACCTGGGTTCTGACCAGCTATCTCGTTTCCAACGCCATCATGCTGCCGGCCTCCAGTTGGATTGCCCGACGCATTGGCCGCAAGCGCCTGATGATCATCTCCATCCTGGCGTTTACCGGCGCATCTCTGTTGTGTGGAATGGCCATCAACATGCCGATGCTGATTGTTGCACGCGTTCTGCAGGGCGCGGGCGGCGGCGGCATGCAGCCTCTGGCGCAGTCTATCTTGCTTGAAAGCTTCCCGCCCGAAAAGCACGGCGTGGCCATGTCAGCTTACAGCCTGGGAATCATCGTCGCCCCGGTGATTGGCCCAACTCTGGGCGGATGGATCACCGACAGCTATTCGTGGCGCTGGATCTTCTACATCAATTTGCCCGTAGGCATCCTCGCGCTCTTCATGACCAACCTGTTCATTGAGGACCCGCCCTATCTGCGCAGGGCCTTTCGCGGCGCAATCGACTACCTGGGATTTGGCCTCATGGCCCTCTGGCTCGGCACCATGCAGTTGCTTCTCGACAAGGGACAGGAAGCTGACTGGTTTGAAGCCAACTGGATTCGAGTGCTGGCGGCCGTTTGCGTCCTTGCGCTGGTGGGGTTCATTTTTCGCGAGTTCATGCAACGGGATCCGATCGTGCAATTGCGCGTGCTCGCGAATCGCGACTTCCTGGTCGGCACGCTGATCACCGGCCTCTTCGGCTTTGTTCTCTACGGCACCACCGCACTTCTGCCCCTGTTCCTGCAAACCCTCATGGGCTATCCAGCGCTCGACAGCGGCCTTGCCGTCAGCCCGCGCGGCGTCGGCTCGCTGTTATCGGTCGTTGTCGTCGGAGTCCTGATCAACTACATTGACAGCCGCATTCTGCTGGCCTGCGGATTCGCCTTGCTGGCCTACTCGGCCTTCTTGCTTGGTCACATCAATCTCGGCATCTCCATGACCTCCGTGGTGGTTCCCAACCTGATCAACGGCTTCGCCGGCGGCTTCATCTTTGTCCCCTTGACCACCATGACCATGAGCCACCTGCGCAAGCAGGAGATCGGCAACGCCGCCGGAATCTACAACCTGGTGCGCAACATCGGCGGCAGCATCGGCATTGCCTGCGTCACCACCATGCTGGTGCGCGGATCGCAGGCCCATCAGAACTACCTGGGCGCCAATGTCACCGCCAGCACGCCGGCAGCGAGAAGCGCTTTCCTCGGATTGCAGGCCAGGTTCTTTCAGGGAGGCGCAAACATCGATGCCGCCCATCAAAGCGCCATCGGTATGTTGTACCGGAGCATCCAGCAGCAGGCGGCGCTGCTGGCCTATGCAGACAACTTCAGACTCATGAGCTTTCTCGCCCTGCTCTGCATTCCGCTCGTTTTGTTCTTTCACCGTCCACAGAGGCGCAGACGCTCCGCCGATGTGATCGGCGAATAGAGTCCTCAGCTTGTCACGCATCCGGTTATGTCGTAGCGAGGCGTGGATGCCATAATCTCTTCAATGGCTTCCACGGTCTGAATGCCGCCTCTTGCGCCGGATGCGGTGCAATTCAGTGCCGCTGCCGCGCACGCAAAGTCCAGTTGCCGCTCGATCGGCCACCCCTGCAACAATCCATAAATAAACCCGGCGTGAAAAATGTCTCCGGCCCCGGTCGTGTCCACCACCGGAACCTTATACGCGGACCTCAAGTGAAACTGACTGCCATCCCAGGCCAGCACGCCATCGCATCCCAGAGTAGCAGCGGTGAACAGGCAGCCATAGCGAGTCTGTATCAGGCGCAGCGCCGTCTCCAGATCGGCCTCACCCGTCAGCCGTTCGGGAAAATCCCTGCTGACGATAAGGTAATCGACGTTCTCGACGAGTTTATCGACCCCTGGATAGGTCTCATCCAGGTCGGCTATTACCGGGATTCCAGCAGTATGGGCCCATTCGGCAGCCAGTGTGGCAGCGGCAATCTCGCAGCCGTCCAGGTGCAGCGCCCGCGCATTGACAATCCACTCGCGCTTCAAGTCTTCGGGCCGAAGCTGAACCCGCTCATCCTTGCGGCAAAGAACTGTTCGTTCGCCGCCGCCATCCACCAGAATGAGCGATTGCGGGCTGGCTGCATCCGGCGCAACCACCAGCTTCGCGTCCACACCCGCTGCCGCGAAGACCTTGCGATGAAGCCGCCCGCCGTCGTCGTCTCCCACCCTGCCCACGTAGCGGGTGCTCAGCCCCCAATGCTGGCAGGCAATCACTGTGGTTGCAGCCTGGCCGCCCGGCAACACCGTGGAGCCGGTGTACCAGGCCTTTGACCCGCGCGCGGGGAACTCTGCAAGGGGAACAAGTACATCGATGGCGTTCAAACCAACGCCCACAAGGTCAACCGCCAGCGGCTCCGTCATATAAAAATTATAGAAGGCTTGGATGGAGCCAGCGGCTCGCGTGCCCCTAGCTGAACCGCGTACCCTTCCACAGCCCCCATCCACATCCCACCGCGGTCACCACCAGCACCGCCGCCATCCCCCAAAGCCAGGTCAGATTCATGCCCAACTCCGGCGCTCTTGCGTTCAGCCCCAGATAAACGAACACTCCAACCGCAGCGGCCACAATCGCGTAATCCCACCATCCCCGCCGCTCATCCCGATTCCCGCCTTCGACTCCGGAATAGGATCGCAACACCCGGTCATACTCCAGGCCATAGCGGTTGCACTCGCGCAGCAGCGCCCGGTTCGTCTGCGCATTTTCGCCCTCGGTGGCAACGGCAGTGCTCACCGCCAGCGCTCCCAGGATCATCACCAGCGAACCCACTGCTACCAGCAGTTTGTGCGCCAGGTCGGCGTGCGCCATCTCTCCAAATACCAGCACGCCCCACGCAAGCCCCCACATCTGGTTGGTGTTCGAAAGAGGAATCCCCCGGCCGATGCCCAGGTACTTGGCAGCATATTGCTGGAAGAGATCGCCGATCACCCAGGCAAATCCGCCCAGAAAAAGCCAGAACAACAAGTGCTTCGTCTCCGGCGAATGAAAAATTGCGGCCTTTGTGCCGCCGTCCAAAGCCAGCACCAGCGCCAACACGGTACCCAACTCTCCAATCGTAAAAACCGTGATGAATGACAGCGGATTCATGCCGCTGATATAAGCCTTGCGGTAAGGAATGTACATGGTTCCCCAAAGAAGACTGGCTCCCACCGCGGCCAGCACGCCCTGGAGTGCGCGTCCTGAGTGCGCTTCCCCGCCATGAATCGTACTGAAGGCGAGGATGACGGCGGCAACAATAATGGCCAGCGCCCCCAGCAGTACTTTGGCGATGTTTTTGCGGCTCGCGCCCTTCAACTCCCCAAACAGCAGGCTTCCCCACAGAATCCCCACCAGCGCATTGGTGTTCCACAAAGGAAAGGCGATGGTCAGCCCCACGTCGCGAATGGCAAACACGGTCAGCGTGTTGGCCACCGCCCACAGCATTCCCGCCAGGATGGCCGTAAAGATGAGGTGCTTGTTCTCCTTGAGGTCGGCGAATACATACCTCGTGCCCTTCAGCAGCGTCGGCACTGTCCACCGCGCAGCAAAGACGCCGGCCACCATGCACAGCGAAATGGCGTAGGGCGAAAGGCCGGAGTTGACCAGCTTTGTTGGGGCCTCGGCCGCGCCCAGCCACACGCCGGCCGCAAGCCCGCACGCCACTCCAAGCCCGTGCAATTGCCTGAAGCCGCCCAGCGCGTTCGTCTTTCCCGCTCCGCTCATCCTATGCGTCCCTCGCTCTGCCTGAATGCCATTAAGCCCACACGTATACCTCCCGCCCAAATCACGCCGGCGGCCAACGACCTCAGTGCAGCGTGATCAGCAGCGCAAGACCAATGCAGAACACAACCAGAGGAATCAGCAGATGGCTGTCGGTAAAAATCGCTATGGCTTTCTTTGAAAGTGTCATCCGAATCCTGTCTATATTCTATTGCTCGATTTGCGCCAACATAGCGGTGTAGCCATTCCGCTGTCAACCCGGCTGCGCCCGGCAAACCCGTAGCATGCTGCAAACAGGCCCCGGGAGGACTAGAGTGGATATGACTCAGCTTCCATGCGCCACGGCGCTTATGGAGCTAGTTCGCGAGAATAAAAGCAAGGTGGAGTGGAACGATGCCCGAATCGATTGATTGGCCCAGGCAGATACTGCCGCCGAAGCAGCGTCACAACCGCAAGTTTATCTTCCTCCTGGCCGCTGTAGCCGTCCTCTTCTTCGGCAGCCGGACCGCGCTCTCTTACTGGGTTGACCTGCTCTGGTTCCGTTCGCTCGGCTTCGGCAGCGTATTCCTCAGGACGCTTTCCATGCAGTGGGCCATATTCGCAGCCTTTGCCGCAGCTACATTCCTCATTTTGTATGGAGTTTTTGCACTCCTCAGGCGGGCGCATCGCGCCGACCTGCCCAGCGATCACGTTGTCCTCTTCGGCGGCCGTGAAGTCACCTTGTCGGTCAGGCCTGTCCTCAACATCGCCGCCATCGGCGGCTCGCTACTGATTTCCCTGGCCACCGGCGCAGCCATGGCAGCCGAGTGGCCCACGCTGGCGCTCTTCTGGTTTGCGCAACGAAACCAAGCCTCCCCTGCAGACCCGATCTTCGGCAAGCCCCTCGAGTTCTTCCTCTTTACCCTGCCCGCGCTGAACCTGGTCGCAGGCTGGCTGCTCACCATCGCCATTGTCACCTGCCTCACCGCCGCCCTCTTCCTGCTGGTCAGCGGCGGGTCGCGGGCCCTTGGCGAGCGTCGCCTCACCGGCATCGTTCTGCCCTGGCGCGGACTGTCGCTCACGCTATCGTTCCTGTTCCTTGTCGTCGCCCTGCGCACCTACCTGGGCCGCTTCGATCAACTTTTTGAGCACCACACCATCTTCGACGGCGTCACCTACACCGATGCGCACGTCACGCTCACCGGCTTGCTGGTGGTCTGCGCCGCGCTGGTGCTGGGCGCGTTCATCGCGGCCATCAGCGCCGTGCTGGCCCCGCGCGGGCGCTGGCTCGTTGTCTCCGTCGTTCCCGCCATCGTCTGTTACGTCGCTGTCGGCGTGGTAGGGTGGTACGTCAGCAGTTTCCTCGTCAAGCCCAACGAATTGGTCCGCGAACAGCCTTATATCGCGAACAATATCGAAATGACCCGGAAAGCTTTCGGCCTCGACCGCTTCCAGCAGCGTCAGTTCCCTGCCGAAACCACAGTGGAAGCCACCGACCCGGCCAACAACCAGGCCACGCTGCAAAACATCCGTCTGTGGGACTGGCACGCGCTGCAGGACACGCTTCGCCAGATTCAAGAGATCCGCACCTACTACGACTTCCCCGACATCGACATCGACCGCTACACGATCGACGGCAACCTGCGCCAGGTGATGCTGGCCGCACGCGAGCTGAACGTGGACAAGCTGCCCGAGAGCAGCCGCAACTGGATCAACGAAAAACTCATTTACACCCACGGCTACGGCATCACCATGAATCCCGTCAACGGATTCACCTCCGAGGGACTGCCCACGCTGATGCTCAGCAACATGCCCGTGCAGAGCACGGTGAAAGGCCTCAGCGTCACCCGCCCTGAAATCTATTTCGGCGAACTCACCGATACCGACGTCTACGTCAAGACCCGCCAGCAGGAGTTCAACTACCCGCAGGGCGACACCAACAACCTCACCTCGTACCAGGGCAACGGCGGCATCCAGATGGGCGGCTTTCTGCGCCGCGTTTTGCTCGCCTTTGACCGCGGCGACCTGGCCAAGGTGCCTTTCAGCGACGACGTAAACTCCGAGAGCCGCCTGCTGATGCGGCGCAACGTACGCACCCGCGTCGCGGCCCTGGCGCCGTTCCTCACCTTCGAGCAGGACCCCTACGTCGTGCTCGGCGAAGACGGCCGCCTCTCCTGGATCATCGACGCCTTTACCACCTCCGACAACTATCCGTACTCGACGCACTACCGCCTCGACGCCGGCACCGTCAACTACATGCGCAACAGCGTCAAGGCGGTCATCGACGCCTACGATGGCACCACGACCTTTTACGTCTTCGACGCGCAAGACCCGATTCTTGCCGCGTACCGCCGCGTCTTTCCTTCGCTCTTCAAAGATGCCTCGGAGATGCCGGCGGGCCTGCGCAAGCACACCCGTTACCCGGAGTCGCTACTCAAGTTGCAGGCTGAAGTCTACGGCCTCTACCACATGACCAATCCCGCGGTCTTTTATAACCGCGAGGACCTGTGGACCGTGGCCAGCGAAGTGGGCATGGGCGACAGCGGCGCGCAAACCACCCAGGCCATGCAGCCCAACTTCGTGCTCATGAAGCTGCCCGGAGAAACTGGCGTGGAGTTCGTTGAGATTCTGCCCTTCACGCCTGCCAACCGCAACAACCTCATCGGCTGGATTGCCGGCCGCAGCGACGGCGAGCACTACGGCGACACCATGGTCTACGACTTCCCCAAAACCAGGCTGGTCGACGGACCGCTGCAAATTGAAGCCCGCATCGATCAGAACGCCCAGCTTTCAGGCCAGCTGACTCTGTGGAATCAGCAAGGCTCGCACGTGCGCCGCGGAAGCCTGCTCGTCATCCCCTCCGGCCGCGCCCTGCTTTACGCAGAGCCCATCTACCTGCAAGCCGAACGCAGCCCCATGCCCGAACTGCGCCTCGTCGTGCTCGCTCTCCAGGACCGCCTCGCCTACGGCCCAACGTTCGAAGCCGCTCTCTCCTCGCTCTTTGGCGGTGGAGTTTCTTCCTTGAGCGGCTCTGAGGCTGCACATCCCAGCGGTGAGCCCGGCGCTGTAACTCCTCCGGCCACTGATCTCCACGGCCTCATCGCCCAGGCCGCAAAGGACTTCAACGACTACCAGCGCTTGACATCCGAAGGCAAACTCGGCGAAGCCGGAAAGAAGCTCGACGAACTAAAGGGAGTCATCGACCAACTGAACTCGCGGAAATAGCTGCGCCGCAATGCAGGGTGCCCCAGGTCTCGTTTCTGAGACCTGGGATACCACGGCCCTGAGGCTGCCTTGCCGATTCGGAGCATGACTACGACCGAAGCCGATAAACCTGCACGCTGTGACGCTGGCGAAACTGCGTGAGACCACAGTCACAAATCGTCCGCCTCATCGTCCCTTTAAAGCGTCAGCGTCGTTTTTTCATTCAGCCCAAGCCGGTCAAGTAATTACACTTGGCCCATGGCACTTCGTCTGTACGTCGCCACCAGCAGTCAAGGCAAGCTGCGGGACTTTCGTATCGCGGCCCTGGCCCACTCCATCGACATTGACCCCCTACCCGCCCTCAGCACCATCCCCGCCCCTGAAGAGGACGGCGCCACCTTCCATGCCAATGCCACGCTCAAGGCAATTTTCTACTCCAATTTCGCCCCAGGAGAACTGGTGCTCGCCGACGACTCCGGCCTTGAAGTCGACGCGCTGCTGGGCGCTCCCGGCGTGCGCTCGGCCCGCTTTGCCGCCGATGCCGGGCTCGTAGACCTGCCCGGCGCCGACGACAACACCGATGTATGGAACAACATCATGCTGCTTCAAAAACTGGCCGATATTCCCGCTGCCAGGAGGACTGCACACTACCGCTGCGTGCTGGTCGCCGCCCGCGACGGCAAAGTCCTCCACACTGCGGAGGGCTCGGTGAATGGCCTCATTTTGGAAGCTCCGCGCGGCACTGGAGGCTTCGGCTACGACCCGCTTTTTTACCTGCCCCAATTGGACCTGACCATGGCTGAACTGGACCTTGAAACCAAGCTCTCCCTCAGCCATCGCGGCCGCGCCATCGCCGCCTTGCTGCCCATGATTGGTGCCTGAACTTCCACTGTTCTCCTCCAAAAGATCAAAGGCACAGAGTGCCTTGACGGAGGGGATGCGGGACACGAATAATGCTTGTGTAGCCAATCAGACTTCCTCTGTCCATAAACGTGTAATCTCTTTGACCCGCAGCCTTTAGGAGCCAATACATCCATGGCAACTGCTCAACCACCTGCCGCGACCGTCGTTAAACGCGGTGTCCAGCCGCTGCGCGCCGGCCAGGGAAATTCCTTTTTGTGGCATAAGCTGCACTCCCTGCTTGGCATCATCCCCATTGGCGCCTTTCTGCTGGAGCACCTGCTTTCGAACTTCGAAGCCCTCAAAGGCCCGGCCGCCTATGGAGCGCAGGTCAGGTTCCTCAACAGCCTGCCGCTGGTTCGCGTGCTCGAGTGGACTTTCATCTTCCTGCCCCTGCTCTATCACGGCCTTTACGGCGTCTGGATCTGGCTGCGTGGCAAATCGAACATCGTCTACTACCCCTGGGCCGGAAACTGGCTGTACACCGCCCAGCGCTATACCGGCATTATTGCTTTGCTCTATATAGGGCAGCATGTCGCCCGGCAGCGCTTCATGGGCGTCGATCTGCCTGAGCATCCCATGGCGGCCTTTGCCAAGGTGCAGCAGGAGTTGGCCAACCCCTGGATGCTGGCCGTTTACATCATTGCCATGATTGCCATTTGCTGGCACTTCGCTTACGGCATCTGGCTCTTCGCAGCCAAGTGGGGCATCACCCCCGGCGAGCGCGCCCGCAAGCGCCTGGGCTATTGCTGCGCGGCCTTCGGAGTTATTTTGGTGGTCATGGGACTGGCCAGCATCTGGGCCTTTGTCGGCGGCAAGTACCCCAACGCCCCGGACAATCCAGCGCCGGCTGTTTCACAATCCATCGCCCCAACTCAAGCCGTTTGCACCACAACCATGCTGTCATCCACAACCTTGCTGTCATCCTGAGCGAAGCGCAGCGGAGTCGAAGGACCTGCGGTTGCTTTTTTCACGTCCTTCGCAAAACCAGTCCCTAGTCCCTGTTTTTTGATCTCTGAGAAGGAAGCACTCCATGGCAGCACCCAGAATCATCGTGGTTGGCGGAGGCCTTGCCGGACTCGCCGCGGTCATCAAGATCGCCGAAGCCGGCGGAACCGTTGACTTGTTCTCCATCGTCCCGGTCAAGCGCTCCCACTCGGTCTGCGCACAAGGCGGCATCAATGCGGCCAAGAATCTCAAAGGCGAAGGCGACACCCCCGCCCTGCACTTTGACGACACCATCTATGGCGGCGACTTTCTGGCCAACCAGACTCCCGTCAAGGCCATGTGCGAAGCCGCGCCGGCCATCATTGACCTGCTTGACCGCATGGGCGTGCCCTTCAACCGCACCCCGGAAGGCCTGTTGGACTTCCGCCGCTTCGGCGGCACGCTCTTTAACCGCACCGCCTTTGCCGGCGCCACCACCGGCCAGCAGCTTCTCTACGCCCTCGACGAGCAAGTGCGCCGCTACGAGGCCGAAGGCAAGGTGAAGAAGTACGAGGGCTGGGAATTTCTTTCTGCCGTGCTCGACTCCAAGGGCCAGGCCCGCGGCATCACCGCCCTCGACCTGCGCACCATGGAACTCCGTTCATTCCCGGCAGACGCCATCATCCTCGCCACCGGCGGCATCGGCGCCATCTTCGGCAAAAGCACCAACTCCGTGGTCTGCACCGGCTCTGCGCAGTCGGCCATCTTCCAGCAAGGCGCTTATTACGCCAACGGCGAGTTCGTCCAGGTGCATCCCACCGCCATTCCCGGCGAAGACAAGCTGCGCCTCATGTCGGAGTCGGCGCGCGGCGAAGGCGGACGCGTGTGGGTGCCGCGCACTCCCGGCGACAAGAGGCCCATTAAGCAGATTCCCGAGGCCGAGCGATTTTACTTCCTTGAGGAGTGGTACCCGAAATACGGAAATCTCGTGCCCCGCGACGTAGCCACCCGCGCCATTCACAAGGTGGTCTACCAGGAGGGCTTGGGCATCGACGGCCAGCCCATGGTTTACCTCGACCTCACCCACATCGACAAAGAGACCCTCAATCGCAAGCTCGAAGGCATTCTCGAAATCTACGAAAAATTTGTCGGCGACGACCCCCGCGAAGTGCCCATGAAGATCTTCCCCGGCATGCACTACACCATGGGTGGCCTCTGGGTTGACAACAACCAGATGACCAACATCCCCGGCATCTTTGCCGCCGGTGAGTGCGAGTACCAGTACCACGGCGCCAATCGGCTGGGGGCGAATTCCCTGCTCAGTTGCATCTACGCCGGCTTCATCTCGGGGCCGAATGCGCTCAAGTATGCCAAGGATTTGCCCGCTGCCGAAGGCGATGCGGGCCACGCTGCCGAACTCGCCCGCCAGGCCGAGATCAACGCCCGGCTGCTCAACAACAACGGCAATGAGAATCCTTTCCGGCTGTGGCGCGAATTAGGTCAGACCATGACCGAACACGTCACCGTCATCCGCTTCAACAAGGGCATCCAAGAGGCCGACGAGAAAATCGTTGAGCTGCTCGAGCGCTACAAGAACGTGAACCTTGCCGACCGCAGCCAGTGGGCCAATACCAGCTTCGCCTTTGCCCGCCAGCTCTACAACATGCTTGAGCTGGCCCGCACCATCACGCTGGGCGCGCTGGCGCGCGATGAGTCGCGCGGCGCACATTACAAGCCGGACTTTCCTGACCGCAACGACGAGAAGTTCCTCAAAACCACCAAGGCCAGCTTCACCGGCGCGCCGGAAGGCCCGCGCCTTGAGTACGAAGAAGTGGATACGCAATTCATCAAGCCGCGCCCACGCAGCTATACGGCAGCGAAATAGCTCTTTTGTAACTGTGCGCGACTTTGGCAGTGCCGCAAGACTAGGTTTTTTAACAGGGCACGACTTTGGCCGTGCCGCAAGATTGGGTTTTGTAACAGGGCACGACTTTAGTCGTGCCGCAAGGGCCGATAAAAAAGAAACGGGGCTTTAGCCCCTGAGGGATCATGGCAACCAAGACCGTGCAATTCGAAATCAAGCGCCAGGCCAGCCCCGATGCTCCCGCCGTGTGGGAGAGCTTCGAACTCGAGTGGCGACCCGGCATGAACGTTATCTCCGCCATGATGGAGATCGCCGCCAACCCTGTCACCGCCGACGGCCACGCGACCACCCCCATCACTTACGACTCAAATTGCCTGGAGGAGATCTGCGGCTCATGCGCCATGCGCATCAATGGCAAAGCCCGCATGGCCTGCTCGGCCCTGGTCGATAATCTCGAACAGCCCATCAAGGTCGAGCCGCTAACCAAGTTCCCGCTGGTGCGCGATTTGCAGGTAGATCGGCACGTGCTCTTTGACAACCTGATCGCCGTCAAGGCTTGGGTCCCGGTCGATGGCACTTACGATCTAGGCGCCGGCCCCTGCGTCTTCCCGCAGCAGCAGGAAGTCAACTACCCCCTGTCGAACTGCATCAGTTGCACTTGCTGCATGGAAGTCTGCCCGCAGTTCAACGAAGACACCGGTTTCGTCGGCGCAGCCACCATCGCACAGGTGAAGCTTTTCAACAATCACCCCACCGGCCAGGTCCTCAAAGATGAGCGCCTGCGCGCGCTGGCTGGCGATGGCGGCATCCAGGAGTGCGGCTTTGCGCAAAACTGCGTTGAAGCCTGCCCCAAGCAGTTGCCGCTCACCGAAGCTATCAGCGACATGAACCGGGACGTGCTGATCCAAAAGGCGAAGGACTTTCTTCGGGGATAACCTCGCGTCTGTCACCACAATATAAACGCTGTCATCCTGAGCGAGCGCAGCGAGTCGAAGGATCTGCTTTTAGAGAAGTTGGTTTATCCACAGCGGATGGGTGCCCCATCCTTGCGACGTTTTTGTTCTTGTCGCAAGGGTGGGATACCACAGAACCCAATCAGCGCCCATTCACCATAGCACCCACCCTAAAGAACCGGATAGAAACTCGAAATCCAGTTCTGCAGCAGCGCCGGGAAGCAGCCCAGCACCACTACCGCAGCCGCAATCCCCACCAGCACAGCCATCGTCACCGGATGCGCCTTGATGGGCGTCTCGTCCACGGCAGGCATCACGTACGCCCGCTTCAGCACCTGCAAATAGTAGTAGAGCGAAACCGCACTGAAGGCGACAGCTAAGGCCACTAGCGTAAACGGAACTGGCCCGGCAGAGACGCCCAGCACAGCAGCGAACAGATTGAATTTGGCCCAGAAGCCCACCAGCGGCGGAATCCCAGCCAGTGAAAGAAACAGCACCAGCAGCACTGCTGCCAGCACCGGGTTCCGCTTGTGCAGGCCGAGGAAAGCGTCCAGCTTGTCCGAGCCCGTGGCGCGCTGCACCACATCGACCACGCCGAAAGCGCCAATGGTAGTCAGGCCATAGGTGAGGATGTAGTAGAGGACGGCGTTGGCGCTGAGAAAAGAAGGTCCGTTTGTACTCACGAGAAACTCAAACGGACTTCCTTGGCCAGAGAAGTTACGCTGCGTCGCAACGCCCAGCAGAATGTACCCGGCATGAGCAATAGCAGAATAAGCCAGCAGGCGACGGACACTCACCTGCGCAAGAGCAGCCAGATTGCCGACGATCATCGAGGCCGCCGAAACAATCAGTAGAATCGCAGCCAGAGACTGCCAGGTTCGATACTCGTTCTGTAGATAGCCCTCGACCATCAGTCTTGCGCCGCTGATTGGTCCTCCCGGCATCAGCAGGTTTCCGCCGATTGTGAGCAGCAGCGCAAAACTGGCCACCTTGGAAACCGAAGCTATAAATGCGGCTGCGGGACTTGGTGCGCCTTCGTAGGTATCTGGTGCCCACAGATGAAATGGGACAGCGGCTATCTTGAAACCAAGGCCGGCTACAATCAGAATCCACGCGACATAAAGGAGTGGGCTAGCTCCTGACTCGCCAATGAAGTATTGAATCTCGTTGAGATTCGTGCTCCCGCTCAGCCCGTAGAGATAACTGAACCCAAATAACAAGAATGCCGCCGACATACCGCCAAACAAATAGTATTTAAGCGCCGCCTCCGCACTCTTCCCAGAGCTTTTGGCAAACGCGGTGAGAATGTAGAGTCCGAGGCTCAACAGTTCCAGTCCAACAAAGATCACCAGCAGATCCCGTGCAGAGGCAACGATCAAGCCGCCGGAAGCTGCCATCAAAACGACTGCCACATACTCGCCGACGTTCCGCGTGAATTCCGAGTCGATGAACAGCAGCAGAGTCAGCGCTGTCAGCACCAGGATTCCAACTTGTGCGATCGCGGTGACGCCGCCGTTCGCGAGGACCAGTGATTCGTCAACATACAGGCCAAATCCGGTTTGTATACTGATTGCCCATAGCGCCGCCCCACACCCGGCCACGCCGAGCAGTGCTGCCACAGTCACGCGCAGTTTGAGCGCGGACTTGCGGAGAAACCCGAGGTCAATCACCAGCACCAGCAGCGCCGCAATTTCAAGCGCCGTCTCCGGCAGCGTCACGCGGAAGAGATCTGCGTAGTTCATTGTGCGCCTCCCGCTAACAGCGCCTTGACCGCAGGCTCTATCGTGTCGAGCAGAATCTTGGGGTAAAGTCCCACCGCCAGGCTGACGCCCGCCAGCAGAACAGTGCCTGTGACTTCAGGCCAGGTGATGGCAGCCAGCGTGTGATTGTGTTCCTGCTCCAGCACATGCGCGCTGGGCGGCGGTGCATCGCTGAAGAATGCTTTCTGCAACGCGCGCCAAGTGTAAGCCACACCTACGATAATGCCGACACCTGCCGCCGCGGCCCACCAGGGTTTCGCGATCCACGCGCCCACCAGCACCTGCAACTCGGCGACGAAGCCGGAGAAGCCCGGCAGCCCCATCGACGCCATTCCGGCAACAACAAATGCCCACGCCGCAAACGGCAACCGCTTCGATAAATGCATCCCTTCGAGTTCCGCCAACTGCCGCGTGTGCGTGCGGTCATAAACGATCCGCCCGACAATGGCGAAAAGCAGCCCCGCGATAATGCCGTGCGAGAACATCTGCAGCACCGCACCGGAAACGCCAATCTGGTTCAGCGTCATGAGGCCCAGCAGCACAAAGCCCATGTGGCTGACGCTGGAGTAGCCAATGACAAACTTGAAGTCGGTCTGCGCCAGCGCCACCAGCGCGCCATAAACGATGCCGATCACTGCCAGCACAGCGAAGACGTCGCGCCACGAGCCAATGCCGAGCAGCGAGAATCCCCACGGATCGAGACCGCGCGGAAACAGCCCAATGCCCACGCGCAGGCAACCGTATGCGCCCAACTTCATCACCACTCCGGCCAGCAGCATGGAAGCAGCGGTTGGCGCAGCCACGTGCCCGGTGGGGGCCCAGGTGTGAAAGGGCCACATGCCGGCGAGAATTCCGAAGCCAACAAAGACCAGCGGGAAGCACCACATCTGGAAGCTGACCGGGAGTGCCCCTGCATGAGAAGCGGTCGCCAGCGCAATCAATCCAGTGGAGTGGCTGCCGGAGGTGGCGTAGGCAGCCAGCAAGCCGATCAGCACCATCGCCGAACCTACAAACGAGTAGAGCGCCAGCTTCATGGCCGCGTATTCGCGCCGCGTGGAGCCCCATATGGCGATAAGGAAGTACTTGGGGACAATCGCAATTTCGTAAAAGACGAACAGTAGAAAAAGATCGAAGCTCAAGAAAACGCCGTACACGCCGCCAATGAGGGCCAGGAAGAAAGCGAAAAACTCGTTGGTTCGCAGTTCAATGTTCCAACTGAAGAGGATGCCGGCGACCGCCGCCAGGCCGGTAAGCAGGACAAGCACGCGGCTGATGCCGTCGGCGGCCAGCAGGAAGTGAATGCCCATCGCCGGGACCCAGGGCAGGTCAACGATAATCGTCCGCCCTTGCCCCATGCCGGCGATGAAGCCCTGCAATCCAAGCGCCAGTCCCGCCACGGCCACGGCCAGCGCAAACCAGCGCGACAGCGCGGGCTTAGTCGCGGGCAGCAGCGCCAGCACCAGCGCTCCGGCAAACGAGAGATAGATCGTAAAGGCTAACAATTAAAATCTCCAGTGAGCCAGCAGGTTCACGACAGTTGGGTTCAAGGTATCCACAATCAAACTCGGCAGAAGGCCAATGAGCAGCATGAGGCCGATCACCGGGGCCAACGCCATCTTCTCTCCATGGTGCAAGTCAGGGAATCCGACGCAATGCTCCGGCACCGGACCGGTAAAGACCTTTTGAATCACGGTAAGAATCACGGCCGCCGTCACCAGCAAACCAAGCACCGATACCGTCGCGCTCATCCAGGACAACGAAAAGACGCCGCGGAAGATCAGGAACTCGCCCACAAAACCGTTGAGTCCGGGCAGCCCGAGCGATGAGAAAAGCGCGATGCCCATGAGTCCCGCCAGCACCGGGGCGGGCTTGCGCAGTCCGCCGAACTGGTCGACGCCGCGATGGCCGCCGGTGCGCGTCTGCAACATGGCCACAAACCAGAACAGCGTCGCCGCCGTCAGGCCGTGGTTAAACATTTGCAGGATCACGCCATTCAACGCCGCGGCCTGGCTGGCTTGCGCGGCAGCACCGGCAGTTGGGACCGCCAGCGCGAAAATACCTAGCAGACAGTAGCCCAGGTGATTCACCGACATGTAGGCGAAGATGCGCTTCAGGTCTTTTTGCGCCGTGGCGGCCCAGGCCCCCATCACCACCGTGGCCACGGCCAGCACCAGCAGCGGTGTGCGAATCTGCGCAATCTGCGCCCCGAAGAGCGGAATCGCGATGCGCAGCAGGCCATAGACGCCCATCTTCGACATGGCGCCTGTCAGCAGCATGGTTACAGGCGATGGAGCCTCTGCATACGCCGCGGGCAGCCAAGTGTGAAACGGGACCATGGGTACCTTGACCGCGAAGCCGGCCAGCACGCCCACCGCCAGCCACATCATCACCGGTCCAAGGTGCGCCGTCACCATCTGTTCCAGTTCACCAGTCGAGGCAAGCAGCGTCAGGTGCGGAAAATCCATGCTGCCGGTCGAGAGAAACACGGCCAGAAACGCCACCAGAAGCGCGACAGAACCAGCCATGGTGTAGATGAAGAACTGTGTCGCCGCCGGTCCGCGCCGCGTGCCGCCCCACAGTTTGATGAGGAAGAAAGCCGGAATCAGGCTCAGTTCCCAGAACAAAAACCAGTGGAAGAAGTTGAGTGCCGTGAAAGAGCCGAACAGTCCTGCCTCGAGCGTCAGGACCAGCGCAAAGTAGAGTCCCGGCTGGTGATGCACGCGATGCGCCGCGTCCACCGACATCAGCGTCACGATGGCCGAAAGCAACAGCATCAGCGCGCCCAACGCGTCTACGCCCAGGTGATATTCAATGCCCAGCGAAGGCGCCCACACAGCCCGCTCGACGAGGCCGATGCTGCCATCGATGGGCAGGCGCATCCAAACCAGAACTGCCAGCACCAGGCTGGCCAGTGTCGTCAGCAGGGCCACGTCGCGCGCGTGTTTGCCTGCCACCAGCGCGATTGCCGCCCCGACGAGGGGCAGCACAGTCAACAGCGTCAGTACGGGTAATCCGTTCATGCCCGGCTGCTCCAAATCAGTAAGACGGCCAGCGCCGCCACGGCCAACGCGAGAATTCTCAGGTAGGTCTGCACGCGGCCATTCTGCACCCGCGCCAGCAGTCCCCCGCCCGAGGCCAGTTCGTCGCAGCCCTTGTCAAAGCTGCCGTCCACAACATTCGTATCGAGGAATCGATTCAGCTGCGCCCACAGCCCAAAAACCCGCGCAACCGCGGCCACCAGCCCGCCCCAGACGCGGCGGTCAAGCCAGTCGGAGACGCGCGCCCACCAACCGTAAAACGCAACCACGGTGACGCTGTAAAACTCATCGACGTAGAGGCGGTCCTGCAGCCATCCCCAGATGAGCGGGGCCGCCGTCTCCAGCGCGTCGGGAGCGTCTGGATCCGGTGTGCGGTTGCCATAGATCCGCCAACCCAGGCCAAGGCCGAGAAAGACGACCACCGTAGAGGTGCCCATCACCGCGAGCAGACCTGGCTCGGAAAAACCGCTCCAACCGAAGTTCACCGCGCGGCCCTCAAGGAACGCACGGAACCACGGCCACGCCGGGGTGCCGATGAAACCCAACCCTCCGGCGAAGAATGCCAGTATCACCAGCGGCAGGGTCATCACCGCCGGGCTTTCATGCGCAGCCTTCTGGCCGCGCCAGTGGCCGAAGAAGACATAGGCCACCTGGCGCGTCATGTAGAAGGCAGTCAGCAGCGCGCCAAAGACCAGCATGTAAAACGGCGCCTTCGCCACGCTCCAGTGTTGCGCGGCCTCGAGAATGCCGTCTTTCGACCAGAAACCGGAGAACAGCAGCGGAAAACCGCACAGCGCCAGCATGCCGATTGCGTAAGTGACAAACGTTAGCGGCATGTCGGCCTTGAGGCCGCCCATGCGGCGGATGTCCTGCTCGTCGTGGCAGCCGTGAATCACCGACCCTGCGCCCATGAAGAGCAACGCCTTAAAGAATGCGTGAGTGATCAGGTGGAACATGCCCACGGCGACGCCGCCCATGCCCAGCCCGGCCATCATGTAGCCAAGCTGCGAGACGGTGGAGTAGGCGAGGATGCGCTTGATGTCGTTTTGCGCGACGGCAATGAGCGCAGCAAAAACCGCCGTGAACGCGCCTACCCACGTAACTACCGTGAGCGCAGTGGTTGTGCCGCCGGCCAGCGCCCCGGCCTCCATCAGCGGATAAACGCGCGCCACGAGATAGACGCCGGCGGCCACCATGGTTGCTGCGTGAATCAGCGCAGAGACCGGCGTGGGGCCTTCCATGGCGTCGGGCAGCCAGACGTGCAGCGGGAACTGGCCGCTCTTGCCTGCGGCTCCCGCAAAGATGAGCAGACCGATAGCGCCGGCTGCTGACAGGCCGAGAAGAGCGGGTTGCGCCAGGAGGGCGGCAAGCGCCGCGTGCTCCATGGTCCCCGCGCCGTTGTTGTAAAAAAGCAACGTGTTGCTCTGCGCGAAGAGCCAGACGATTCCCAAAAGGAAGAAGACGTCGCCAACGCGCGTGACGAGGAATGCTTTTTTGGCTGCCGCGGCTGCGGAGGGTTTCTGGTACCAGAAACCAATCAGCAGATAGGAAGTCAGACCTACGATCTCCCAGCCCATGAAGAGGAGCAGGAGACTGTTGGCGATAACGACGGTGAGCATGCCCCCGGCGAAGAGCGAGAGGAAGCAGAAGAAGCGCGTGAAGTTCTCATCGTGGGCCATGTAGCCCACCGAGTAGATGAAGATCAGCAGGCCGACCAGCGTGACCATCACCAGCATGATGGCGGAGAGTGGATCGAGCACCCAGCCCAGGTCTACGTTCGTGGTGCCGAATTGTAGCCAGGTGAAGTTGACCGTGTCGTGCACCGCTGGATCAAAACCAAAATGCAGCAGCAGGACCCGCGTGTTAATTACATGCGCGAAAGCAGCAAGGGAGAGTAGCAGCGACGCGATCATCGCTGATATGGCCAGCCATGCAGAGAACCTGCGCTGAGCCTGCTTCAGCAATGAACTGATACCGGACGCGAGGATCGGTAGCGCGGGAATCAGCCAAAGCGACCTGACTATCCATGCTTGAGGCGGGATCGGAACATTCCGAAGGTCCAACATGAGCGGCATTTCTTGAATTAGCATTCGCTCATCCCTTCATCCTGTTCATCAGGTCAAGATCCGTTGTCTTGGCGTGGCGATAAATCTGAATCACCAGCCCCAGTCCCACCGCCGCTTCGGCCGCGGCCACGGCAATCGAGAAGATGGCAAACATCATGCCGGTCAGCGCTTCAGGATGCGGGCCGTAGCGCCAGAAAGCAATCAGATTCAAGTTGGCCGAGTTCAGCATCAGCTCAATGCCGATGAGCACCAGGATGGCATTGCGGCGCGTAAGCGCTCCAGCCAGGCCAATGGCAAACAGTAGTGCCGCGACCAGAAGAAACCCTGTCAGCGGTGTGGCCATACCTGTCACTTGGCCCTCTCTTTCTCGTCCATGGCTACAATGACCGCGCCGATCATGGCGGCTGTCAGTAGCAGTGCAACAATCTCAAGCGGCAGCACGTAACGGCCGATGAGCGCCTGGCCGATCTGGGCCACGGTGACGGTCGGCGTTGCGGCTTCATGCGGAAGCACATGCGCGCTAGCAAGCACCGCCCAGGCCAGCACCGCGAAGACAGCAGCGGCAATGGCCAGCCCCGCGAACCAGTTGTGGCTGAATACGCCCTCCGCGGGAGTCTCCGACCCGCGCGTCAGCAAGATGGCGAAGACCACCAGGATTGCTACCGCTCCGATGTAAACCAGAATCTGTGCAAAGCCCGCGAACTGCGCGTCCAGATCAAGAAACAGCAGCGCGAGGCCGGCAAAGGCAACTGTCAACGCCAGCGCGCAGTGCACAGTGTTCTTCAACAGCACCGCGGCCAAGCCGCCTGCTATCGTCAACACCGCAAAAAGCCAGAAGGCAAAAGTCATTGGCTCACGCTCCCCAGTGCGCTGTCATCCGGAGCGAAGCGCAGCGAAGTCGAAGGACCTGCGTATCCATCTTTCCTTGCCCGCAAAGACTGGGTGCCCCAGGTCTCGCTTTTGAGACCTGAGATACCACAAACCCCGTTCAGCCGGTCTTCACTCCGCATAGCGATAACTCCTCGGCCCAAAGTGCTCGGCGCGCATCTCCACCCGGCCCATCACAACGTAAGCCACAATCAGAATCGCCGTGCAAAACACCCACCGCTCCCATCCCTCACCGAGGAATCGCCACAGCGCGGTCACAAACAGGTTAAGCATGGACAGGGGCAGGACAAACTTCCATGCGAAGTTCATCAGTTGATCTTGTCTCAGGCGCGGCAGTGTTCCGCGCATCCAGATGAAGACGAAGATGGACATCATCATCTTGGAGAAGAACCAGAACCATGACGGCACCCAGCCCAGGGCTTCAAGCGGCGAAGACCATCCGCCGAGAAACAACGTAGTGCCCAGACCGGAAATCGAAAACATGGCCAGGTACTCACCCAGGAAGAAGAGCGCGAATTTGAAGCCCGAATATTCGGTATGGTACCCCGCCACCAGTTCCGACTCGCCTTCAGGCAGGTCAAACGGCGAACGGTTGGTCTCTGCCGTTGCCGCGGTCGCGTAAAGCAAAAATGCAGCCAGTCCCCAGGGCGTAAAGATGTACCAATGCGGCAGGCCCCAGGTGTACTGGTTCTGCGCTTCGACAATCTTGTTCAGCGAGAGCGAACCGGTAATCATCACCACGGCCACGCTCGACATGAGGAGCGGCACCTCGTAGCTGATCATCTGGGCCACGGCGCGCATGGCGCCCAGCAGCGAATACTTGTTGCGGCTCGACCACCCGGCCATGAAAACCGAAAGCTCGGTGGACGCGCCGATGGCAAAGAAGAACAGCAGCCCGGCGTCCATGTCCACCAGCGCCATATTGCGGCCCATGGGCAGCACGGCAAAGCCCATGAACACCGCCACCACCAGAACAATTGGCGCCAGAAAGTGCACCGCGGCATCCGCGCTTGAAGGAACGATGTCTTCCTTGGTTAAGGACTTGATGCCGTCAGCAATCGGTTGCAATATTCCAAATAGCCCTGTCCGGTTGGGGCCGATGCGATTCTGGATGCGGCCCAACCCCTTGCGTTCGAATACTGTAGTCAGCGCAAACAGCAGCGGAAACAGCACGACGATAACTGCCACGCTGATGACAACGCTGGCCACCGGTTGCAGCGCGCCGGGCAAAAACGAGACAATCCAGTGCTTGAGGAGAACGAAAATCTGGTCCAACGTGTCGATCATGGGCTAGGCTCCCCTCGTCGGCGGCGGAGGCAACGGCCGCTCCGCACCCTTGATAGCAGAGGCGATTGCTGCGGCCGTGGACTTGGCGTCGGACTTGGCCCTCTCGGCTGCCAGATGCGCTTCAACGGCGGCCGCTTCGGTGGGATGAATTTGGTGGAAATATGCATTCGGCTTTGCCAGTTGCTTGCGATCCAGCAGCAGGCCGTCGAAGCGATCGTCGGTACTCAATTCGAAAACGTTGTCCATTTTGATGGCTTCGAATGGGCAAACTTCAACACATATCTGGCAGCTCATGCAAACGGAAATATCGATATCGAAACGTGTCGGGTAAAATTGCAGCTTGCCCACGGCGTCCGGTTTCTTGTCTTTGCTCTTCTCTATGAAGATGCACTTGGGCGGGCACTCTTTCTCGCAGATTTGGCAGGCGACGCAGCGCAGCCCCGCATCCCATTCAATGCCGTCATACACCAGAAAAGGGAACACGCGCGCCGCCTCGATGGGAGCGATCCGCTCTTCCGGATACTCGACCGTGGTCAGCCTTTCTTTCGAGACGAAGCTACCGGCAAAGTTCTTTGCCGTCTCGAGCATTCCCTTCAGTATTCCCTCACCCAGCAAAGGTTCCTCCCGTTCGCAGTTCTTGCATTGCAGTTCGCAGTTCCTAGTTCGTAGTTCTTAGCTCTCCGTTCCTAGTGCTTAGTTCGTCGACTTACGTCTGCATCATTGGCTGCGAACTGTGAACTAAGAACTATGAACTTCCTACCTATCCACTTCTCCCAGCACAATATCCACGCTGCCGAAGATCAGCACCACGTCGGCAATGTCGCTACCCAGACACATATCTTCTAGCACCGTCAGGTTGATCAGGCTCGGCGGCCTGACGCGATAGCGGTAGGGGTTCGGCCCGCCGTCGCTGATGAGATAGAAACCCAGTTCTCCCTTGGGGGCCTCGATTCGGCCGTAAGCCTCGCCGGGCTTGGGCCGGAAGCCGCGAATCTTTGCCTTGGGATCCATCACCGGACCTGCCGGAATATCTTTCAGCGCCTGTTCCACAATCTTGATGGACTCCCGCATCTCCAGCATGCGAATCATGAAGCGGTCATACACGTCCCAGTGATCGCCCAGCGGCACACGGAAGTTGAAGCGGTTGTAGATGCCGTAGCCGTCCACCTTACGAATGTCGTAGTTGATGCCAGAGGCGCGCAGCATGGGGCCTGTAACGCCTGCATTGACGGCCAGATCGGGCGGCAAAATGCCAATGCCCTGGGTGCGCGCCATCAGAATTTCGTTCGAGCTGAGCAGCCGGTCCATCTCGTCTACAAAGCCCGGCAGTCCGGCCACAATCTTCCGCGCGGCGTCGAGCCAAGCCGCAGAAGCATCCACGCGGCAGCCGCCAAAGCGCATGTAGTTGCACATCATCCGCGAACCGGTGAGACCTTCAAAGAGGTCGAGAATTTTTTCCCGCTCACGGAAGGCGTACATCAGCGGCGTTCCGCTGGCGCCCATCTCCTGGATCAAAAATCCAATCGACGATGCGTGGTTCTGAATTCTGGTCAGTTCGCCGAGAATCACGCGCAGGTACTCGGCGCGCTCGGGAACCTCCTGGCCAACCAGCTTTTCCACGGCCAGCGCGTAAGCCCAATTGTTGGTCAGCGAGCAGATGTAGTCCAGCCGGTCGGTGTACGGCATCGAGGCCAGGTAGCTCACGCCCTCGGCAATCTTTTCGTGGTTGCGGTGCAGATAGCCAAAGACCGGCTTCAGGCGGATAACCCGCTCGCCGTCCAGCGCTACGTCCATGCGGAAGACGCCGTGCGTCGAGGGGTGATGCGGCCCCATGGCCACTTCAAGCAGATCGCCGTCGCCGCCGGGCTCGATGATGCGCGGGCGATTCCAGTTCTTCAGCTTTTCCGGTGCGTGGGCGGGAACTGTCATTGGCCGGCAACCTTGCCTTCCTGGGCTTCATCGCGATGCCCGGCCTGGTGCGCTGCAGCGCGCGCCGCCACCGCGTCGTGCGCCGTTGGCTCGTACTCAAAATCGTCCGGCTCCACGTAATCGCGCCGCATCGGGTGGTCGGTGAACTCGTCCCACATCAGCAGTCGACGCAGGTCTGGGTGCCCCGTGAACAAAACTCCGTAGAGGTCGAAAACTTCCCGCTCCTGAAACTCCGCCGACCGCCAGATTCGCGTCAGCGAGGGCAGTTCCACCTGGTCGGTGCGGTTCACCGTGCGCATTCTCAAAATCACCGGTCCGTGCTTTTTTGCAACCGAAAACAAGTGGTAGACCACCTCAAGGCGGCCCGGTTCCACGCGCTTGCGAGTCTCTTCAACCGTCTGCTCCACGCCGTCCACGGTCTGGGTCACCTTGACCTTCTCGGCAATCTCCTTGTCCGGCCAGTCGACGCCGGTCACGTTGGAGAGAAAGTCAAGCGCCAACTCCGCGTCGTCGCGCAGAAACTTGGCCACCGCAACCGCATAGCTCGGAGTAAGCCGCAGTGAGTGCTGCCCGCTGGCCCCCGGATTGGAGACAATCTCCACCCCCGCGCCCGGCACAGCCGCCTCAATCGCCGCCTTGATTTCCTCTACCGTCTTCAATCCCAAATCCCTCAAACCGTCGATATCTTCCAGCCCCGAGTCCCTTAGTCCCTACTTAATAATCACCGGAAGAGGCCAAACGCCCTTGTTCGACGTCGGCTCCAGGTCGTGTTCTCCCTGCACCGGAACGGGAAATTCGCCCTGCGCCTCGGCGTCCAGATGCCGCGGGCGGCCAACTCCCGTCAAATGCTGCGCCTCAATCTTCTTTTGCAGCGTCATAAAAGCCTGCATCAGCGCCTCAGGCCGCGGCGGGCAGCCCGGGATGTGCACGTCGACCGGGATGTAGCGGTCAATCCCCTTAAGCACGTTGTAGCCCTGCTTGAAGGGCCCGCCGGAGATGGCGCAGGCTCCCATGGCAATCACATACTTCGGCTCGGCCATCTGGTTATAGAGCCGCACCACCTGCGGCGCCATCTTTTTTGTTACCGTACCGGAGATGATCATCATGTCAGCCTGGCGGGGCGAGGGCCTGAAGACCTCAGCGCCAAAACGGGCCAGGTCATAGCGCGCCATGGTAGTGGCAATCATCTCGATGGCGCAGCAGGCCAGCCCGAACTGCATGGGCCAGATGGAGCTCTTGCGCCCCCAGTTATACAGCTCTTCGATGGTCGTTACGAAGACGCCCTGCTTGCCCAGTTCGATCTTCAATCCTTCATCTACCATCGCAGCTCCTAAAGCAGTTCGCAGTTCGTAGTTCGCGGTTCGTAGTTTCGAGTTCCAGCAGGCTCTCGCAAAAGAACTGCGAACTACGAACTGTGAACTAAGAACTGTGTTCTCACGCCCACGTCAGCACGCCCTTGGCCCAGGCCCACGCCAACCCCTCAATCAGCAGCAGCACAAACACCAGCATGGCCCCGCAGGCTGCCGCACCCAGTCCGGTAAACGCCACCGCAAAAGGCAGCAGGAAAACCGCTTCCACGTCGAAAATCAAAAAGATGATCGCGTAAAGGTAATAAGCCGACCGGAACTGCATCCAGGCGTCGCCTTTCGACTCCAGGCCACACTCGTAGATGGCGTTCTTGACCGCGTTCGGCTTGGCGGGCGAAAACACCGCCGCCCACAGCCAAGCCAGCCCCAGCGGAGCCAAACCGAAACCGAGCGCACCGAGAAACAGTACGGACAAAGAAAAATAGGGATTTGAGGCCATCTTGGGAAAATAGATCCTTCTCAATCAAACTACCAGTTTAAGGGCGCTTTTGGCTAAGGCGATGATTGGTTTATGGGGCGGCAAGGTCCAATTTTCTCGCCGCCCATCCCACCTTGTGAATTGCCGATGCCGCCCTCCCCTCTGCAGCCCACCTCCACCTTTCGGTGGTGGACAGTCGATGCCTCTCCGCATTAAGGTTTGCCTATCCCCACGGCCTTCCCCGCGATGCCGAAGTTGGGGTGTAACCGCTTCACCCGGAGATCACGCGATCATGTTTAGAACCAGGTTCAAGATTGCGCTACAGCTTTCGCTGTCCGCCGCCTTCCCGGTTCTCATTTCTTTCGCAATAAGCTGGAATGCCCGCGCCGCTACTGACCCGACAGCGCCGGCGACCGCACCCGATCACGCCTACTCCACCCCCGCCGGCATCACCGGCCCCACCACCGCCTTCCACGACTCGGTTGCCTCGCGCTACAACTTCGCCTTCGGCAAGGACGCGCCGTTTCTGCCCTCGAACGCCACCACGGCCAACGGCCAGTTCGTCAGCCCCAAGAGCTTTCCCACTGCCCAGTATTGCGGGCACTGCCACCAGGAGGCCTACCGGCAATGGCGCCAGTCGGTCCACTCCAACAGCTTCCGTGCGCCCTGGTACCTGAAGAACGTCAACCTGCTCATTGACGAGAAAGGCGTGCAGTACTCGCGCCACTGCGAAGGCTGCCACAACCCCGTTGCCCTGTTCTCGGGAGACCTGTCGCAGGGCATGCCCAAGAAGCGACCCTTTGAAGACGAGGGACTGACCTGCACCACCTGCCACTCCATCATTTCGACTGACACCACCGGCACCGGCAGCTACATCATGGGAACACCCGCGGTCCTGGTAGACGAAAAAGGCGCACCCATCACCGGTCCAGTCTCCGACGGCGAAATCCTGGCCCACCTCGACCGGCACTCCAAGGCAGTGATGCGCCCGCTTTACCAGACCGCCGAGTTCTGCGCCGCTTGCCACAAAGCCGCCATCCCGCGCTCGCTTGATGACTACAAGTGGCTCCGCGCCTTTTCGGTCTACGACGACTGGCAGGCCGCCAGCTTCACCAAGCAATCCCCGCTTCCCTTCTATCGCAAAGACTCTGTCTCCACCTGCCAGACCTGCCACATGGTCCGCGAGCCACTGCCCGCCGCAGCCATCGATCCCGGCGCCAAGGACGGCAAACTCGTCTCGCATCGCTGGCTTGGCGGCAATACCCTCATGCCGCAGTACTACAAGTTCGACGAGCAGGCGGAAAAGCTCGTCGCCTTCCTCAAAAACGCCTCGGACGGCAAAGGCGTGCTCAACGTGGATATTTTTGCGCTTGAAAAGGAGAGCTCTGTGAAGGGTACGGGCTTTAGCCCGTACGACGGTGCCCGGAAATCGGCGGGGGCTTTAGCCCCTGAGGAAGAGGTTTCGAAAGATCCGGATTTCATTGCTCCGCTCGGCCTTACCGATTTCTCCCTCGCTCCGGGCGAGACCCTGGTGGCCGACGTAGTCATCCAGAACAAGGGCATCGGCCACTCCTTCATCCCCGAGCAGCGCGATTTCTACGAAGCATGGGTGGATTTCACCGTCAAAGACGGTTCCGGCAAAGTGTTGGCCGAGAGCGGCTTCCTCCAGCCCGACGGCAACCTCGACCCCTCCGCCCACTCGTTTACCAACCGCCTCATCAGCGTCAAGGGCGAGTTGAACGACCTGCACCAGATCTGGCACAACCGCGTTCTGGCTTACAACAACACCATCCAGTCCGGCCGCTCGCAACTGGTGCGCTACCGCTTCCGACTGCCAAAGAGCATTACCGGGCAGGTATCGCTCACTGCATCCGTAAAGTACCGCCGCTTCAACCAGCACTTCATCGATTACGCAATGACTCAAACCGGCCAGAAGGAGCCGAAGCCTTATCCCATGCCGGTGGTGGAGATGGCATCGCAGACCCGGACCCTTCAAATTGGCGAAAACTCCCCTGATCCCCCAGAACCTCCAGAACGTTCGCCGGGCGCGCAGCCCTGGATGCGCTGGAACAACTACGGCATCGGCCTTCTCGACGCGCAGCAGTATCAGGCGTCGGTCCACGCATTCGAGCGCGTAGCCACCCTGCGCCCCGACTACGCCGATGCCTTTACCAACATGGCTGTAGTTGAGATTTCCTGGGAGAAATACGACGATGCCCGAGCAAACCTGGTCAAAGCGCTGACGCTGCTGCCCGGCGACCCGCGCGCCCTCTACTATCGCGCCCTCGTCGAGCGCAACGCCGGCCAGGTAAAAGAGGCCATCACCGACCTGGAAGCCATGCTCGCCAAGTATCCCCGCTCCCGCGACGGCCTGCGCGAACTCGGCTTCAGCTACTACCAGCAGCACGACTACACTGCCTCGCGCGCTGCCTACGAACGCCTGCAAGTCATTGACCCCGACGACCTGGCGGCTCATTACCAGCTCGCCATCCTCTACCGCCGCACCGGCGACAAGCAGAAAGCCGCCATCGAGTCAGCCAAGTTCGCCGACCAGAAAGACGACCCCACCGCCTCCATCTATGCGCTTGAGTTTTTGGCGAAGCACCCCGAGGTAGCCAGTGAAAGCGTAGTCTGGCACACCCACGACCTCACCGGCGACCCCATCAAGAAACCTGAAAAGATCGAGTACAAATACATTCCGGGAGCGGGAGAGTAGCAAACCAGCCAAGATGCAGGGTGCCCCAGGTCTCGACTTTGAGACCTGGGATACCGAAGAACTGCGCGGTCTTGGCGTTAGCTTCCCATCGCAAAGCTCCGCGCCGATTCCAGCAGCTTCGCCACCGCTTCCTTCGAGCACGACTCCGTATAAATGCGCAGCAGAGGCTCCGTCCCGCTGGCCCGCAGCAACAGCCACGTCTCAGCGGCATTGGGTTTGTTCTTCGCCTCCGGATTGTCCAGGTACAGCTTCACGCCGTCCAGCGTGTCGATGCGCAG
>Ga0181517_10001038_pt1 | contig 32833 bp, 21 predicted proteins | sample PEATcosm2014_Bin_31_FD_119748 | JGI IMG/M metagenome (GOLD analysis project Ga0181517, IMG submission 119748) | Peatland microbial communities from MTU Mesocosm Facility, Houghton, MI, USA - PEATcosm2014_Bin01_30_metaG | ecosystem: Environmental > Terrestrial > Soil > Wetlands > Peat | place... | reverse complement strand
TTCAATCTTATTCCTATCGCAGTACTGTTTATCGTTCTGCCGATCGTCTTCCGATACCTCGGTCCGTCCGAAGCTGCCTCGGTCTATGCCGACCCCGAAAGGCTGCGCGCAGAAGATCAGCAGAGACCAATTCGTGAAATCGCCGACACGATCGGATCGAAGCTTGACCACGCCTGGATACTGAACCTGCTCATGGTCATTTTCGGAATCTCCGCGCTCATTATGCAGTTCAAACACACCAACGGGTCGGTGGATCTCAACTCGGTCATCATCACACTTTTTATGCTTGGAATGCTCTTACATTGGCGTCCCGCAGCTTACATTTCTGCTGTAAAGAACGCAGCCCGTATCACTGGTTCTCTTATCCTGCAATACCCGCTTTATGGCGGTATCATGGGCATCATTACAACAACCGGACTTGCCATGGTAATCTCCAACGTCTTCATCAAGTACTCAACCGCTCATACGTTGCCCTTCTTTACTTGTCTCACAGCGCTCGTTATTACGCTCTTTGTGCCCAGCGGCGGCGGCCTCTGGGCCGTTGTGGGTCCGCTTGTGATTCCTGCAGCCATCAATCTGCATGCATCGCTGCCCGGCACGACAATGGCAGTGTCGATGGGCGAGTCCGTGGCAAACATGTTACAGCCATTTTGGGCACTTCCTATCCTGGCGATTGCGGGAATTAATATGAGGCGGATGATGGGCTTCATGGTTGTAACATTCTTGATCTCACTAATTGCGTTTGGTACTTCGCTGCTGCTTCTTGTGCCACCCGGTCAATAAAATCTACGAACGATCCTCACGCCAAAATCGACCTACGACAAAGAGCGTGATGGTTTGTTATGGCATACTTCCCTCTAATCTGGTATTCCTGACAGAACCAATGACCCCCGCGTTTGTCTTTCCTATGTGCTTCGTAAAAGTCTTTAGTAACTTCTGGGCGATTATCATCGGTGCGAACTCTGGTCTATTGCTCACTCACGCAATGCCAGATCTCTCTTCGGACACGCTTATTGGCCAGGCAAGAAAAATGAACTCGTGAAAGGTGTTGTTTGCTTAATGTACCATTCAGTAAAAATTCAGAGAGCTGAGATATTACTCTTCAAATGAACTTTGTTACTCCTGCATTCGAGCGCACCGTACAGAAGAAGGAATGGAAGCTTCATTACTTCCGCGCAATCTGCGCAACCGTCTTCGCCTTTCCCATTCTCTTCGCCGTTGCAGCTTACGCCCAAGGCGGTCCGCCATTTCGCGCCGACGACCCCGAAACTCCAGGCAATAAACATTGGGAGATCAACTTCGGCTGGATCGGTGATCGCAATCCCTCTGCCGGTGCCTATCAAGTTCCCGACTTCGACTTCAATTATGGACTCGGTGACCGCATCCAGCTTAAGTACGAGATCCCGATCGCCATTGAAGAAACTCGTACCCAGCCAGTCACGCTTGGCCAGTCGGCTGAGCCTGGTCGAACCATCGGAGGCATCGGCGATAGTCTGCTCGGCATCAAGTGGCGCTTCTACGAGCACCACCCCGGCGACTCCGCTTTCCGTTCTCGCTTCGGCACCGGACTGCTCGGGGCCTTTGGCCATTCCCGGTCTGTCCAACCGCAGCCCGCCGGCGCTGCAGGCGACTCCCCGGGAGCAGCGGATAGCCTTGAACGGATCATGGACCTCAGCGTCTCCACCTATCCGCAGCTCTTCCTCGATAACCCTACGCGTTCCGTTGTTCGCGGCCTGGTCGATCCCGGTCCCAGTTTCTTTCTCCCGCTAGAGATCAATGGCCGCATCGGCCCCATCCGCCTGGACGGCGAAGTCGGCTACAACTTCGGGAACCGCTCTGTGCCACAGAGTTGGGGTCGCGGTCTGCTGATTGGTCATGAGTTCAACGACCGCACTGAGGCCTACATCGAGCTATATGACCAACAGGAGACAAACCGACTTCCAATCGGCCATGGCGCCGGCCAGTTCGCAACTGGGGTTCCCAAGCAACGGGAGACCACGCTTGGTCTGGGCGGTCGTCAAGCGCTCAATAAGGACCATACCGTGAATCTTCTCCTGATGGGCGGGCGAAGCTTTCAGACCATCTCCGCCGACAACAGTCAGCCCAGCTGGATTGCCTATGTAGGTCTGCAGGTACTGCTCGGCCCCAGAAAGCACAATTGATCCTGCCCACAACTTTAGGATTTAGGCGGACTGTCTGACGTTGTTCTGCTGGAATTAGCTCCGCACACATTGGGGATGCTTCTGAATGTTACGCAAGGATCTGGGTTCGGCTTGGGTGGGCGATTGTTTGGTTTGTGTCAGTGCGCAGTGGTGAGACAATGCTTGAGATTGGCGTTGAGCAATTCGTTCAGTTTCAGCTCCGGCAAATAACTGGAAGAGCAAGAGGCTACGATCTTGTCGGCATTATTCGCCAGCTAGTGCTTGCCCAGCAACGCCTGGCCACAGCACCAGCTTCGTCGGCTTGGTTGGCTACTATCGTTGGTAGCCTGGCGACACCGCTTACCCGGGCATTTTACCCACAGATATGTAGACACACCAATCCATCGGGCCAGCGCAGACCTGCAAAGTACACAGCGCTGGCATCATAGCTGTCAAGACGTCGCTCCAATTTCAACCATGTCCGCGGAAAATCTTCGCGTATTTTCCCAGATTGCACATCTAGCGTTTGGTGGCACAAGTAGATTCCGCTAAGATTGATCCATCCCTTAACGATTGAAACGAAATTGGATGCCACACTCTCGCCGCGTCTTCGTTTTGCGGCTAGGCGTGGATCTCGCTGCGATTCCAAAAAAGCCTGATTAATATGCTATTTTTAATGTTATCTTCAAACGTCGTTCATTTGGAAAATAGATAAACGGTACGCTCGTAAAGAGCAGGGCTCTGCGGAGCCCTACTGCGACGAATTAGCGCAGATACGTTGAATTGGGCCAGTGTGAATGCCAGAAGGCATGGAGAAGACGATGAAAAGAGATAAAAGGCTGATGCAGACAACAGGATTGACACGCAAGATCAACACATTAGTAATCCTATCGCTGCTATTGATCATGACGTGCATGGTAGCGACAGCTCAGACAACCGGCGGTACGATCACGGGAACCGTACTCGACTCAAGCAGGGCAGGGCTCAATGGGGCTCGGGTAGTTGTAGTCGATACCGCAACCAACGCTAAGCAAACCCTAATGACGGCCGGAGCCGGGCTGTTCAATGTGCCGAACGTGAATCCCGGCAATTACACGGTAACGGTTACAGCAGAAGGGTTTAGCCCACAGGAAGTACATGCCCTGGTGGAGGTCAGCAAAGATACGGTTCTCACGATTCAGATGCAAGTCGGGAACGTCGACTCCACTGTTGTTGTGACCGCGTCGGTCGCGCCAATAGTCGACCTCGATAGTTCGTCGCTGAACCAGGTTGTGGATGGGAAGACAACCCGTGAGCTTCCCTTGAATGGCCGAGACTTCACCATGCTTGCCGTGTTGGAGCCGAACGTGCACACCGTGGATGACCAGAACAGCATCTCTGCGGGTGACAACTCGCGTGCCAACCGGGGCGTAGGAACTCAAATCTCCATCGGCGGCACGCGGCCGCAACAAAACGTGTATCGGCTCGACGGCATCATCACGAATGACTACTCGGGCGCAGGTCCCGGCGGTGCGTTGGGCGGCACTTTGGGCGTCGATGCGATCCAGGAATTTTCGGTTGTGACCTCGAACGCAACTGCGGACTTTGGCCGTACCTCCGGGGGAACAATCTCAGCAGTTACTCGGGCTGGCGGGAACGACTTCCATGGCTCAGCGTATGAGTTTATTCGCAACAGCTTTTTCGACGCCCACAACTACTTCTCGACCGGCGCTACGTCTCCGCTTCACCGAAACCAGTTCGGTGGTACGGTGGGCGGGCCGATCAAGAAGGACAAGATGTTCTTCTTCTTCAACTACGAGGGTATACGGCAGTCGCAAACGCTAACCGTGGCGAATACTGTCCCTAGCCCCAATGCGCGTCTCGGGTGGCTGCAATGCACGCAGCCGGCCACGGGCACTCAGAGTACAGGGTGCCTTACCGGAATCGGAGGGACCAAAGCGCCTGCAGGCACAACGGGCCTCCAGCAGACTGCGATCAACGCACTGGTAGCGCCGTATCTGCAGTTCTTTCCGGTGCCAAACGGGACGATCACTGGCGATACTGGAACCTGGAACTTCCCCTCCCCTGCGGTGGTCTCCGAGAATCTCTACACCGGGCGTGTGGATTACACCATCTCCAAAAACGATACGATTCACGCCACGGCACTCCAGGACGGCTCTCTCGCCTCGCAGCCGGATAACTTCGACAACGTGCTCGAAGGCTTGCAGCCGCTGCGCCGGCTCTTTACCGTCTCCGAGGCGCACATATTCTCGCCTAACATCGTGAATTTTGCCCGCGTCGGCTATAACTATAACCACGTGGTCGCGCCCGCATCGAACACAGCGCTCAATGCCTTGGCAGGCAATACTCAATACGGATTCGTGCCCGGAGAGACAGTCGGTGAGATGCATATCGGCGGCCTAAGTGCCTTTTTCGGCGGGGCGGGCGTTGAAGGAGTATACACCTACAACTACAACAGCTATCAGGCGGGCGACGACGTCTACATCACCAAGGGCAAACACTCCGCTCAGGCTGGGTTTAACTTCGAGCAAATCCAGTCGAACGACCAGGGCTCAAGCACTTACGGCTATTATGTCTTCGGCTCATACGCCGGCTTTTTGACGAACGCGCCGACGAGCTTTACATCCTCAGTGCCCGGAAGCACCACTCCCGCCTACCTGAGGCAGAAAATCTATGGCGCGTATATTCAGGATGCCTATCATTTGCGCCGGAACCTGACGGTCAATGTCGGCGTGCGGTATGAGCCGACCTCAACCATTACGGAGAAATACGGGCATCTCTCCGTGCTGCCGACCGACACGGCGGCAACTCCCAAGCTGGGCGGCAGCCTCTTCAACAATCCAAGTCTTTTAAATTTTGCCCCCCGCGTGGGCGTGGCCTGGGATCCATTTTCCAACGGAAAGACATCGGTGCGCGGCTCCTACGGCATCTACGACACTTTGCCGATGCCGTATATGTTCATCCTGAGTACGCTGAATGTTGCTCCTTACAATGAAACGATCAGCGTGACAACCGCGACAAACATAGGTACTGCGGCAAACCCGCAATACATAGGCGGCACTTTCCCAACAGCAACTTATTCTGACGCGCTAGCGAGTGCGGCTCCAGCCAACAAGTACGCCTACGTCGATCAAAACCCGCGGCGCCCTTACGTCCAGCAGTACATGTTTAACATGCAGCAGGAACTTTTGGCGGGAACCACCCTGGAAATCGGCTACACTGGCGCGCACGGCGTTCGGCAGCCTACGAAGTCGAACGACGGAAATATTGTTGAGCCGACAAACGCTACGGCGGCTAACTGGGGAAATCCTGCCAACTATGGACTTATGACCTGGCCGCTCGCAACCCTCACCACGACAACGACTGCGGCCGGAGTGACCAAAACGACAGAGGCGTTTAGCGGAACGAAAATCAACCCGAATGCCGCCATAGGCCAAACCGATACGACCTACTTCAACCAGTCCACCACGTACAATGCGTTCAACGCTTCTTTACGGCGTAACATCGGCGCAACCCGAATTGGAGTTACTTACACATGGGCCAAGGCCATGGATGAGTCATCCTCCTCGAATGGTGGAACGAACTTCACAAATTCGAGCACCGTCGCGCCCTTTCCGCGCGAGATCAGCCGCTTCAAGGGTCTATCTGATTTTGACGTGAAGTCGAACCTGTCGGTTAACGCAATTTATACCGTGCCTGGTCCCAAACATGGCGGTATCGCACAGTTGCTGGCCTCGGGTTACCAGATTGGCGGAATTGGACGTTCGGCCACCGGTCTGCCGTTCACAGCTCTGGTCACGGGCGACGCGGTCGGTCTTCAAAGTGCAAGCACCTTCTCATATCCCGATCGAATCTATACCGGGACAGGGTGCAGCGGGAATCCGGTCAACAAGGGCAATGTGATCAATTATTTGAACACTGCATGTTTTGCCTTCCCGCAAGGTATCCCCAACACATCAACGACCACGACGGCGAAAAACGGAACCGTTACGACGGTCACTACTTACTACCCACAGTTCGGAAACGAGCAGCGAAATTCGATCATTGGACCTGGCATCAACGACATCGATTTGTTGTTTGTGAAGAACACGCCCCTCAGTCGAATCCACGAAGGTTTCCGCGCGGAATTCCGCGGTGAAGCTTTCAATGTCTTGAACCATCCCATGTTCCAGGCGCCCAGCCGAACCTCATCTGCCATCTTCAACAACCTCGGCGTAGCATCAACTCCGCAGACACTGACGGCAACCTCGGTCGACGAGAGAGAGTTACAGTTTGGGATGAAGCTAATCTTCTAGTAGCAAAGCAGGATGGCGCCGGCCGCTTGTTTGCAGCCGGCGCCATCCTGTTTGAGATGTAGGTGTTCGGCAACGCCGCATGACTTGAGAGAGCGTTCACTGGTAAGTTAAGTTAGTCGCTGATGTTTGAACAGTCTCGAATGGTGAACCCGCTTTCTTTGCGCGTTAACCGTTCCAAGAAGCGGATCAGTATATTCGCATTCGCATCTGGCCCTTGTTGGTCACCGTGGAAATCACGCTCAGGCCTTCGCGCCGGGCGTTGATCCGCATTACGGAAGTCTGCGCGCCATTTTGGCTGCCCGCGTCATTCATCTTACTCAAATTGGCGTATTTGCGGATATCGGAGATCCGACTGCGGTGCAGTAGAGCCATCCTAAACTTCGTGAGCGAGCGGTAATTCGATGCGCGCCACTGTGCCGACACCTTCCTCGCTCCGCAGAGTGACGGAGCCGCCATGAGCATTACATATCGCCTTCACAATCGAAAGCCCAAGCCCTGTCCCCCCAGAGGCCCTGGATCGCACCTTGTCTGCGCGGAAGAAGCGGTCAAACACGTGCGGAAGCTCGGCCGGTGGAATTCCGACTCCCGTGTCACTCACTTCGATGATTGCCATCTTCTCTAAGACGAACGAGATCAACTTGATGTTCCCGCCAGGGGAGGTATATTTGATGGCATTATCGAGGAGGTTTACGAGTACCCGCTTCATGTGGGCAATATCGATAAGAACAATCATGGGTGTCGTCTGCACCGTCATGGTGATCTTCTTTTCATCAGCCAGTAGGCGCAACTGTTCCATGACCCACCGGCACAATGTGCTCACATCTACGGGCTTGGGGTCGATGGCGTCCATGCCCGAGTCGAGCCGCGCAATCGCTAAAAGGCTTTCGACTATCTTGGACATACGGTCGATCTCTTCCAGTGTGCTGGCCACAGAATCGCGCACGGCAGGCTGCAGAGTCGACTCGAGCAGAACCTGCTCGAGTTCACCACGCATGATCGTCAACGGCGTACGTAACTCATGCGAAACATCGGCTGAGAACCGTCGATTTTGGCTCAGCGCATCTTCAAGACGTTTGATCATGCGATTCAAGGAAAGAGCGAGCTGCTCCATCTCGTCATGTGTTGAAGGCACGGGGAGTCGTTCCCCCAGTCTTGAGGTGCCGATATACCCAGCGCGTTCGGAGAGAGCGACAAGCGGTTGAAGCGGAAGCTTCATAAGCATCTGTCCGCCAAACGCCGCGACCAAAAGGATCAGCGGTGTAATTATCAAAACAATGCTGCGGAGACTCGAGAGTAGGCGCTGAATAGGCGCAAGAGATAATCCAGTTTCAATGAGATAATTTGTCCCAGAAGACGATCGGAAGGGATCCGCGTAGATCAGCAGCTCTTGCGAACCGGCCTGCCGTTCAGAGCGGAAACCTCGCACGTTGTTCTTGAAGTTCGATTGTGAGACCGCGGACGCGTCAATGCCGGAGTCGCGGGTATCGCTGGACTCATATAATACAGTTCCATCTCGACGCGTGATGCGGATGAAACGCCCGCTCAGTTCGGGCGCATACGCCTCGGAGATCTCGCCGGCCATCCAAGCCGGTCCTTTCTGCTCCTCGTAGGCAAGGAATTTCGCACCAATCGCGTTTGCCTCGTCTACAAGTGAGTCCCGCAGCGAGGTCTTCAAATAGTCCTGCACTGCGAAATAAAGCGTTGCCCCGAATACCATCAGCGCTGCAGCCAGCAGCCCTACATACCAGGTGACGACGCGTGCCCGCAGCGTGTCTAGTCTCATTGTCCATCCTTAGCGCAGTTTACAGTTCGCCATCTTTTCGGATCATGTAGCCAGATCCTCGTACGGTCCGGATCAATTTCGCGTCGTGCCCGTCGTCGACCTTCGACCTAAGGTGTCGAACATATACATCGACGATGTTCGTGATCCCATCGAAGCTCTGGTCCCATATGTGTTCGATAATCATGTTGCGGGAGAGAACCCTCCCATGATTTTGCATGAGGTACTCGAGAAGAGAATATTCCTTGGCGGTGAGTTCAATCCGCTTGCCGTCGCGCTTTACTTGTTGCGTGAGCCGGTCCAGTTCCAACTTCCCCACAACCAGAGTACTGGAGCGGTTGACCGGCCCGCGGCGAAGAAGCGCCTTGGCCCGCACCAAGAGCTCGGCGAATGCGAAAGGTTTGGTCAGGTAGTCGTCGGCGCCGGTCTCGAAGAGCTTAACCTTATCCTCAACGGTATCCTTAGCAGTGAGGATCAGTACCGGAACACACGGATTATTGCGCCGGATGCGCTGCAGCACTTCGCATCCATCCATCCGCGGCAACATTAGATCGAGGATGATCAGATCGTAGGGAAAGGCCTCCGCCAGCTCGAGTGCCTCGCGCCCATCCGCGCTCACATCCACAGCGTACCGTTCGGCAATCAGACCTCGTTGTACAAAGCCGGAGACCTTTGGCTCATCTTCAACAATCAAAATCCTCATCTTCGGAACCTCGCCTGCTTTGGCTTCCTCTCGCCATAAATTTTCTTCCAACATGGCACTGGGGGACCTTTCAAAGCATATTCCTGCTCGCAGATGAACCGCAAGTTACTTTCAAAACACCCACTTTTTACGAAAGCGAGCGTATTAGGGCGTCCGCATGAACGTGATGGACCAAGAAAGCCATACCGGCAAACCAATTCCACGGAAAATTGCTGGCGGGATGTGATGACGTTGGCAAGGAGTTCAAGAGCATTTTCCCAGTGCAAGCTACTTGATTGGGTCGTTTGGGCGTAACCGGCCAAAGAGACGAAGCCTGGCAGGGGCGAAATCCGTCTTTGCCGTCGAGAACGAGGAGTCGCACACGGTAGTCGTCGCTATTGGAAAAGATGGGGTGTCTTGTTTTGAGTCCGCAATTTTCATCCATCCACAGTGTCAGACAAGAACAGCCCCCAAAAGGGCCCCGAAGACACTTTCGGGGCCCACTTCATACATTCGATTCGTGCGATTACCCTAGCGAGCGCACCGAAGCTAGTAACCCACTCGCCGGTTATAGGAGTTTGTAAGTCATGATCTTCGCCACGTTTTTTGTGTCTCCGGGAGAAGCCGCGAGCAGCATCTTCTTCAAATCCGGCAGAAGAAGGCCGGTCTTCGCTCCAGGCGCGGTCGTCACTTTTGCAATCTGCTGTATTTGATCGGGATGGGAAGTGTCATAAACACCGATGTAACCTTCGCCGCCCGGAACATAGAGCCTGTGGGTCGCGATATCCATCATTACGTCATCGGCCCGCAAAGGGGCGGAAGCAGTGCTTACCACGGCGCCGGTGTCGCTATCCATGACAACAACCATGCCTGGATCGCGACAGACAACGTAGAGCCGCTTGGCACCTTCGTCGAAGGCGACCATCGCGTTGCCCTTCGCCGGAGGCACTGGCCACTCTGCGATCTCGGTCATCGTTTTGCGATTCACAACGGCAAGTTTGTTGGTCTGCGCGAGGTTAATGAAGAGACGGTCCCCGCTCTTCTCAAGCGCCATGGCTTCCACGTGGTTGTCATTGAATGTGATCTGACCGAGTTTTTGGCCGGTGTCAGGGTTGATGGCTTCGATCTCGGCAGTCTTCATATCTACATCCTTGCCGCCGGTGACGATGTACCAGATGTTCGCAACCGCATCGTAGCCTGCCGAATCAGCTCCTGGAATCAACTTGACGGAGCCCTTCTTTGCATAGGTTTCCGCGTCGAGCACTGCCGTCATCTCATTGCCGCTATCGGTCACGAGAATGTTTGGCGAATTCGGGCGAATCAGGATCGTGTGCGGCGCTCCGAACCCGCTGATCGTCTTCAGGTGATTGCCGGTCTTCAGGTCGAAGATTTCAAGTGTGGCATGGTCCTCTGCCGCAACGAGGATTCGCCCTCGCTGACGATCGATCGCCAAATGGTCGAAGTCGCCAGTATATCCCGGCAGTGTGACGGTCTTGACCAACCTGAGTGGCGCAGTGCCTTGAGCTGGTGCGGGTGTGACTATTGCTGCTGCACCGAGCATTAGGGCTCCTGCAAGTATGATCTTCATGACGACTCCTCTTTCTTGGCGGCGGTGTGTGTCTCAGTCATTCGGCACAGACCGCCGCGTTGCTTAACTTTCTACGTAAGCATCGGGCTCGCACATAAGAAATAGCTGAACCGACAATGAAATTACCTTCACACGCGGCATCTATCCCGCTTGGCTCAAGTCTCCCGAGGACAGTAACCCGCTCGGACGTTCAATCGTCCTCCTCAGTACGTATTCCGGACGGTGCCCGATTCGCGCAACGGCTAAACCATGCACTCGTCTACACGCTTTTCGCGAGTGGAATCAAGAGGTCCACCGCGGAGATATCTTCGGCTGGCCAGCCTGACTTCTCGCTTTTATGATGAGCCTTATGCTATTCATGCTTGCAGTTATCGGCCCACTGTCCTGGTGGCGTAAGCACCGCGTTTGTCTGCTGCGAAATTGGCCACACAATGGCCGACATGAACACTAATTCATCTTGGGTTCAGCCATAGCTCACTTCTTCGAAAGACGCTTTGGTTGACCTTGTCTTGCCCGGGCGGCAAGCCGTAAGGAGTTCACATGAACCGTCTCATTCTTTTAGCCAGCCTTAGTCTTCTCGTTGGCGTGCATGCGCTGGCACAGGAACGCAACGGGCTCGACGTCCAGAAGGCTCGCACAGCGCACGTGTCTGGCCGCGCTAAGCGGGTTTACTACACCCACCCTTGGGACCTCTCTGGCTTGCCCAACTACAAGCCTCAACAGATTGTCGCGGGCACTATTCGCGAGTGGGGTTCGAACTACTTCGCGGACTCTGACTTAAACGAGTATTGGGAAACAGAATTTCATAAATGGGAACCGGATGTGAAGTTTGACGTTCACATGCGCACCGCCCTGGAGGCGGCACCGGCCCTTGCCACAGGCGTCGCCGATCTTGCTGCCTGCCGTCTCTTCACCTTCTCAGAGGAGGAGCTTTACGAGCGGGCCTTTAACCATGAGCCACTGCGCATTCTCATTGCCACTGGCTCATATGATGTACCAGGCTGGAGCCCGGCGCTTGCGATTGTTACGAATAAGGACAACCCGATTTCTCAACTGACGCTGCAGCAACTCGACGGTATCTTCGGCGCTGCGCGCTCCGGAGGTTATCAGGGAACGACGTGGCATCCGGAGGCCGGACGCACTGCCGCGGAAGACATACGCACTTGGGGACAGCTTGGCCTTACGGGTAAATGGAAAAACGCGCCGATACACGTTTACGGTCTCAATTTGGAGTACGGCATGGCTCGCGACTTTCAGCAAATGGTCTTTCAGGGGGGTGACAAATGGGCAGAGTCGCTACAAGAATATGCGAATTACGCCGGCCCGGACGGCACCCTAAAGATCGCCGCAGAGCAGCTTATGGTCGACTTGTCGAAGGACCCCTATGGCATCGGATACAGCGGCGTTATGTTTTTGACGCCTCAAACCAAAACGCTCGCTCTCGCGGACAAACCTGGATCGCTGTTTGTTCCCTTGACGATTGAGAACGTACAGAATCGCACGTATCCAATGCTGCTCGAAGTCTATTTCTATCTCGATCGCGTTCCTGGCCACGCAGTTGATCCAAAGTTGAAGGAGTTTCTTCGCTTCGTCCTCAGCAGGCAAGGGCAGGAGGCTATCGCCAGGGATGGCAAGTTTCTTCCTCTGACCAAAGAGGCGGTCGAAGAACAGCTCAGAAAACTTGAATAGCCGCGATGGCCGTATGAAGTATTTTCGACGTCTGTACCAATACCAGCCGAGGCAATGGCCGGTACGCACAAAACGGACTCTGGAAGTGAGGCGTCTCCTTCTTCGATCCGGCGGGCTAAATGTAAGCCAATCGAGATTTAACGTGTCAGAAAAATAGCAACGCAAAGAGTCGCCATGGAGAGGAGAGTGCTGAGTAAAACAGTCGCAATCGACTCGTCTGTGTAAATATCGTAGCGAACCGCGAACATTGTCACCATGGAAGCTGTCGGAAGGGCGCCAAGCAGGATCATCTCGCGGCGATACGTACCTGCAACCCCAAGCAACAGCGCAAGCATCCACATCACGGCAGGCTGCGCTAGATTCTTGAGTACGACGTTGGTTGCAACAGCGGCCTGAATGCGGAACCTCAGCCCGCTCAAGACCAGCCCCATGGCAAATAGCGCCACGCCTGATGTCGCATTCCCAATCAGTCCAAATGATTTCTCCCAAACTGGGGGCATCGGAATATGGGTGAAAGCCATCACAATGCCTGCGAGCGGAGCCCAGACCAACGGCTTCTTGAGAGCACTCCGAATAGCGATCCAAAGCACAGCGCTACCTTTACGCGCTAAATGGGCAGAGCGGCTCGCCTCAAGGAAAGTCAGGGTTATGGGCAGCAAAATGAAACTCGATATGAGATTGCCGATAACCACCGATAGAACAGCCGATGGCCCAAACACAGCAATCATCAATGGGATGCCCATAAATGCCATGTTGGGGAACGAGCTGCAGAGAGCCTGGAGCGAACTCTGTGCGATCGTCTTTTTGAAGATGACAAGCGCAATTACCAAAGCCAGTAGATAAATGGCCAGCAATCCCAGGGCAATGCCAAGAAAGAATCGCCAGTTTTGGAACTCCGACGTTGGCATGTTTGCCGTTGCATTGAACAACAAAGACGGCAAACAGAATTCTAGGGCCAGAACCGCGAGGATACCGCTGCTAGCTGCTTTAAGCAGGCCTATTCGACCGGCCAGATAGCCGAGCCCAATGACAAATGCTATTGGAACCAGAGCATTGACGATGACCAACCACAATGACATACCACCATCCCGGTGAAAATCTCACAAAGCGCTTTTGACAATTGCGCCAGTTTCAGAGCAGAGCTTCCCAGATTGATTCAACGCGATGGCGGCTGACGGTGAAATCAGTCATCTTCCCCATGTCTGGTTCCGCAGCGTTATAGCGTCTGGTACGCACACTCTGGTTTGTGCAAAAGAGAATGAATCCAGGCTCAAAAGAGCTGACAGCAATCTGTAACCTTAGGACAGTGTCAAGGTGAATGCCAATTCTCTACAAACTACATTTATGATTGTCCTCGATGAATAAACTATGGAACTCAGATGAAAAAAGCCTCACCCATCTTCAGCGCATGTGCGGAGAAGTTGAAATCACCGCGGTAAAATGTCTATTAAGGGAAGTTCATATGGGCTTCAGAGGATATTCATATCGCGGCGATATCCCCTTACTTGCTCGGAGTTGACTTGTCGTCTCTCTAATCCGCGCTGCTGGACAAACTCGAAGCACCCATAGGAGAATTGAGAAAATATATGAAGCGTATGGTCATTACTAGCGCGGTACTTTTCGCCATGAGCCTGCCCATTGCGGCGCAAAGCCCGAATCCGAACCTGCTCGCGCCGTATAAGCCTGAGGTGAACGTACAAGGCGCTATTCGTGTATTCGGAGGCGCGCTCAAGGGCCAGGTCGAGGTCTGGGAGAAGGGATTCCAACGCTTCCATCCCGACGCTACGTTCGGCAATAATTTCACTATGTCCAGCGAAGGCGCGATCTCCGGCCTCTACATCCTGGGTGTCGATGTCGCTCCTGCGGGCGACGATGCCAAGATTAGCGACCTGCTCCCCTTCTACGAGGTCAAGAAATACCTTCCCGCCGAGATTACAGTCGCAACTGGAGGCTACGAGAAACGCGGAACTCTCTGGGCGATCCAGATCGTGGTCAACAAGGACAATCCTCTTACCAGGCTCACCATGAAGCAGCTCGATCAGGTTTTTGGCTCCGAGCGCACCGGCGGATGGGACGGCATTTTCTACACCAGCAAATACGCAAGGCCGGCATCGGAGAACATTCGCACTTGGGGCGAGCTCGGCTTGACCGGCGAATGGGCGAGCAAACCAATCCAGACATACGGCTATGTTGCTCCGGGATTCGAGATTGCCGTAGAGCGTAAGCTCTTTCACTGGTCCGATAAGTGGAACGAGAACTATCGGGAGTATGTCGAAGAAAAGGAGATAGTCCCCGGCGCTGAAGGCCAAAAGGTCGCCAGCGAGCGCATGTACGAGGCTCTTTCAAAGGATAAGTATGGTATTGCCTGGGGCCCGATTCTTCACTCCAAGAACTACCCTGACGTCAAACAGATCAATCTCTCAGAGGACGGTGGACCGTACGTTCCGCTCACCGAAGCGAATGTCCAGAATCGTACTTACCCCTTCAAGCGGGATGCGTATATCTATATCGATCGCGAGCCCGGCAAGCCAATGGATTATCGCGCCCGAGAGTTTATGCGCTACATTCTCAGCAGGGAAGGCCAGCAGGACGTCCAGAATTTCGGCGTTTTCTATCCTCTTCCGCAAAGCGTAATCGACGAACAGTTGAAGAAGGTAAACTAGCTAATAGGCGCGTGTCCCTCCTCCGGGATATTCGAAGGCTGCTTTCACTTCACAAGGCGCGCATTTCTTTCATCAAACAAATCGGCAGGTGCTTACTATGTCCAAATGCTCGCAGTTCCCCTCTCCGACACAGGCCGGTTGCCGTTACCGCGGGTTTGTGTACACCATCTACCTTCGAGCGATTGCTACCGCATTTTGCATCGCATTGTGCGGCAGTGCAGTAACAAATGCGCAAGCTTCTGCAAGGAGTGATGATGCGATCCGTATCTGGGGGCACGGACATCGCGGCCAGGACTACATCCAAACCCTGCTAAGCGCATGGCAGGTAGGATTTCAACGGTCGCATTTGAATGTGCGGTTCGAAGACGAGCTTGATGGAGACGCGAGTGCTATCGGAGGGCTCTTTACCGGGATGGCGGACCTTGCAGTACTCGACCGGGTGGCGAGTTTCATAGAGGTCGACGCATATCAACAGGGGACCGGATACGATCCCTTTCGCATCCCAGTTGCACGCGGCTCGGTGGCCATCCCGCATCATGCGCCGGCGTTGGTTGTCTACGTCAACCGCGCAAATCCTCTCAGCCATCTCAGTTTGCAGCAACTCGACGGAATCTTTGACGCCGATCACCGGCTTGGTAAGCAGAGGTACAAAACCTGGGGAGATCTCGGACTCACTGGCGATTGGGCTGCCAGGCCAATCCAGATTTACACATACAATTTACAAAGCGCCGAGGTGCAGTTTTTTGAGCGCGCTGCGTTAAGCGGTTCGCAAAAGTTCTCGTGTTGCTTGAGCCTCTTTCAAAATAAACCCGGCATGACAGCCGAAAAGCAAATCGCCGCAGCGCTTGCGAAAGACAAGTTTGGCCTTACTCTTTCTTCACTACCCGCTCCAGGACTCAAAGCCATCGAGCTCTCCTGGAGCGACGACACCACTCCGGTGCTGGCGACCGGAGAGACGATCACGGCGTGCACATACCCTCTCGCACGCACTATCTACATCTATGCAAACCGAAGGCCCAAGGCACCCGTTCCGGCAAACGTCGCGGCCTTTCTGGAGTACATCGTAAGCCCCGAGGGTCAGGCCATCGTCGCCCGCTCGGGAGGCTACCTTCCACTTTCCAAGGAACTCGTTGCCAAAGCCAAGGAGGCGCTCCAGTGAACCTCAAATTCTACCTTCCCGCTTTTGCCGTCGCTGTCCTTTCTTGCTCGGCCTATGCGCAACTACCGCAACATCGAGATGTGTCGGATCTTCAGCCGTATCAACCGCGGCAGAAGGTTTCCGGCACAATTCGAGTCTATGGCAACAATTACATTCCCGCGTTGATGAAGCGCTGGCAGGATGGTTTTCAAAAGTATCAACCGGGCGTAACCTTCACTACCAATCTGCCGGGCACGGAAGCGGCGATGTCTGGCATTACGTCTGGTATTACCGATATTTCATTCATCGGAAGAGAAGGCTATCGCGCTGAGATCCGCGGCTTCAAAGGACGATTCGGGTACGAACCGCTCGGCATTGAGATCAGTTCAGGCTCCTTTGGAACGCCGCACAAGACATTTTCATTGGAGATTTTTACGCATGCGTCGAATCCGCTCAAAGGCCTGACTATGGATCAGGCACAGGCGATCTTTGGCTGCGCAGATTCGAACGGAAAGAAGATCCGGACGTGGGGTGATCTCGGCCTCACCGGCTCGATCGCGACTCATCCCATTCATGTGTATGGATATCAGTTCGATACAGGAATGGCCGGTTATTTCAACCACGTCGTTCTGCATGACTCAGGTACTTGGAATGCGGACCTCAAAGACTTCGACAACGGCCATGCTGCCAATGGTGAAGTTATCAACGCTGGTGTATACATTCTCAAAGCGCTGGCCGCAGATCCGGATGGGATCGCCTTCGCCAATTTGCAATATGCCAACCCGGAGGTAAAGCAAGTCGGCCTTGCGGAGCATGCTGGCGACCCGTTCGTTCTGGCCACTCCCGAAACCATTTGGGATCACAGCTATCCACTCCACCGTTTTTCCACGCTCTATATCAATCGCAAACCAGGAGCGCCCGTCGATCCGAAGGTTAAGGAGTTCGTTCGTTACATTCTTAGCCGCGAAGGTATGCAGGCAGTTGCGGATGACGGAGCGTATACGCCCATCAATGGGCAGGTTGCACAGGCGCAGCGTCATAAGCTCGACTGAACAAAAGTAGTTTGAAGAGGTAATCCATGAATATTCGAATGACCGTCACCCTCGCCGTAACATTGATGATTGCGGTGCCCGCAATTGCTCAAGATCGCGAGGCTCTCGACGTTCAGAAGGCCCGCAACGCCCATGTCGCAGGCCGCAAGGATCTTGTCGACTATCCCGCCGACAAGTTTGATCTCAGCGGGTTGCCGTCGTATAAGCCGCAGCAGCAGGTTACAGGTGTGATTCGCATGACCGGTTCCAACTACATTGCGGACAGCCATGTAGGCGAGAACTGGGTGGCTGCCTTCAAGAAGTTCCAGCCAGGTGTAACATTCGAGTTCAATCTCAAGACCCCATCCGCAGCGGTCTATGCCCTTTTTCTCAATGCGGGCGATGTCGACCCTTCGCGCAAGATGACCTTCGAAGATCTGCTCGCTTATGAGCGCGCGACAAATTCTGATCCTGTCGAAATTGGATTCGCTACCGGGTCGTACGATGTGCCCGGCTGGTCGCCAGCCTTTGGCATCTTTGTCAACAAGGAAAATCCGATCTCTCAGCTAAGCGTCGCGCAACTGGAGGGCATCTTCGGTGCGGAGCGAACCGGCGCGTGGGAAGGAACTTCGTGGCACCCCGAGCGCGCCCGCACCGTTGCACAGAACATCCGGACATGGGGGCAGCTTGGACTTACAGGCGAATGGGCGAACAAGCCCATCCACGTATACGGAGTGAATCTGCGGTATCATCAGGCCATTCGCTTTGAAGATCAGGTGATGCATGGTTCTGCTAAGTGGAATCCTGCACTGCTCGAATATGCCAATTACGGAAAGCCCGACGGCACGCTCGCCATCGGCGCCAGCATGATGGTGGAAGACCTGGTAAAAGATCCTTACGGAATCTGCTACTCCGAGGTCAACTTCACGGTTGAAAACACCAAGACTGTTGCTCTGGCGCCCGGCGATACGAAGAACTATGTTCCTCTAACTCGCGAAACCGTCCAGAACCGCACCTATCCTTTGTACGATACGGTCTATCTTTATGCCAATGGCTCACCGGATAAGCCGATGGATCCCAAGGTCAAAGAGTTTCTCCGTTTCGTGCTGAGCAGAGAAGGCCAGGAAGCTATCGCGAAAGATGGTAAGTATCTTCCTTTGACCAAAGAGGTCGTTGATGAGCAGCTCAAGAAGTTGCAGTAATTGTATCCGAGGGGCTGTCGTTGCATTGCTCTTTGCAGCGATCTCGACGGCTTGCGTGCGTGGCCAGCAACAGTCGGTCGCATCGCCGGCAGATGATAGTGTCATTCGCGTCTGGGGCTATAACGGTCTCTCGGATCAACTTCTCCGCTGGGAGTCCAAGTACCGGAAGATTCATCCCGAAGTTCGCTTCGAAAATCAGATCCACTCACCGGCTGCGGTGATGGCTGGACTCTACAATGGCGTCGCGGATGTTGTGTTGATGGGTCGGGAGATATGGCCTGTAGAGTCTATGGCCTATCTCTGGGTCTTCCAGCAAAAGCCTTTCGGCGTTGTGGTGGCTACGGCCGGCTTGAACGGCCCGGGTCAGTCATTTACTCCGGTCATCATCGTGAATGCGAAGAATCCACTTGCTTCGATCTCATTAAGTCAACTGGATGCGATCTACGGCAGTGGACATCGTGCTGCCCCGGCCAACATCCGCACGTGGGGCGAACTTGGACTTACAGGCGAATGGACCACGCAACCAATCCACGCCTACGGCTTCGGCCCTGAAGATGCGCTTGGCGTTTTTTTCCGCCACGACGTGCTGCTCTCCGACTTCAAGCCCAACCCCTCGAGCCACCTGCTCAGCGACAACGACGCCAGTAAGACTTCTGCTGCTCGGCGTATTGTCGCAGCAGTCGCAGCTGATCCGCTTGCGATTGGCTACTCGAATCTACCGCAGAACCCATCGACCAAGGTTCTGGCGCTCTCTTCGCCGGATGCGACCCAGCCGACAGAGGCGACGCTTGCGAATCATCAGTACCCGCTGACGCGCTCTGTCTCCATTTACTTCCGCCGGCTTCCCGACAAGCCGATTGAACCAAAATTGGATGGGTTCATTCATTTTGTTCTGAGCCCAGAAGCACAGGCGCTTATCTATCCGTACGAAGGCTTTCTGCCGCTCACGCCATCCCTCATTCAAAAGCAGATCCATAAGCTCGACAACCCGATGCCAAGAGATTCAGGCGCGGAGGAGAAGGATCAATGATTCGCCATATTTCAGCCGCGTTGTTGTTCCTGCTGATGCCTAGCACCTATTCTGTGGCGCAGCAACCCGTTTCACAAGGCCCCATTCGGATCTGGGGACACGGAGCTCTTGGCCATGACTACATCGAATCATTGGTAGTCAAGTGGGAGGCAGGATTCCGCAAGACACACCCCGAAGTCCAGTTTGACAATGAGCTTCACGGCACTGCTTCGGCGATCGGGGCTCTATATACGGGCACTGGCGAGATCGCAATCATGGGTCGCGAGATATGGCCTGTCGAGGTGGAAGCGTTCAGCGATGTTCACGGCTACCCGCCGCTAAAAATAGATATTGTCACCGGCTCTCTCGACATCCGCAACAAAAACTTCACACTGGTTGTCTTCGTAAATCGCAGCAACCCCTTAGCCCACCTCTCGCTTCAGCAATTCGCTCGACTGTTCGGTGCGGAACAGACACCGCCATCAACCTGGGGGGAACTCGGACTTAGCGGCGAATGGGCGGCCAAACCAATTCATCTTTACGGTTTCGAGATTCATCGCGGCTTCGGCTACTACCTTGAGCAGCGTGTCTTCAACGGAAGTTCGAAGTGGAATCCGGCTCTTGTTGAACTCGGAGACATAAAGCAGCCCGACGGCTCGTTATACGATGCTGGTCAACGAATTGTGGACGCCATTGGCAATGATCCAAATTCGATCGGCTACTCGAGTCTTCTCTACCAGAATGCAAATATTCGGGCGATTCCCATTGGTCCTGCCGGTGGCTCGTATCTTATGGCCACGCACCAGACAATCGCCAACCATACCTACCCGTTCACGCGGTGCATTTCAGCTTACATTGATAGGGCTCCCGGAAAGCCTGCCGATCCACGTGTTGAAGCATTCCTTCGTTACGTGCTGAGCCCCGAAGGGCAGCAGGCAGTAATTGAGGATGGGGGCTACACAGCGCTTACGCCCAAGCTTGCACAAGCCGAGGCTGCGAAGCTCTCGTCACCTGCGTTGAGAAAACATTCGCAGCATCCTGCCGAGCCAGCCAGGTAATCGAGCATAACAGGTGAGGTGTTTTGCATCTCCTCCGTTTGGCCAGTGAACCCGGCCAAACGGAAGATGGTAGTGTTTATCAATCGATTTCGTTTTGCGCTCTAAATTGAAGTCAATGGGTGAATGTAGTTTAGTTGTTCCCAATGACAAGAACAGTGAACGTACCAGGAATGGCAGTGGGCCTGTTGTGATGCAGGGCGGGATTTGGCGTCGGCGTCACCCCTAGTTTGGCAGACACAGTGTAGACCTTCCCGGTTGTAGAGTCCAAGGCCATGGTGCGTGCGCCGCTCATAGTAGGTAGCGTCTGGATCACGGGATAATCTGGCTTGGCCGTGTCTATAATACTCAATGTTCCGTCTTCGTTCGACGCAAAGACCAGCTTGCGGGCGGCGTCATAAGCTGTTGCGTCCGGACCTTCGCCAATATGTGGCGTAGCCAGTGATTTGCCGTTGTATGCATCGGTGATTGCCATTAGCTTGCCGTCGCAGACAGAGAAGAGACGTTCACCGGCCTGGTCGATGGCAAGGCCAGAGGGGGACTCGCAGTCCGCAAGCGGCCAGGTTGCGGTTATCTTCTGCGTCTTTGCATCGAGGCGGACAACAGAGTTTGTGTCCTCGATGTTGACAAAGACCGCGCCATCGCTATCGATGGCGGGAAACTCAGGCTTTCCGGGAAGAGCGACTGTGGCGACAATAACACGCTTGTCCACATCGATGATCGTGGCATTCTTGCTGCCGCCGTTAAATGCCCAGATGGTATGGGTGACTGCCTCGTAAACCATGCCGTCAGGATTGGTGCCGGCTGGGATATTGCCCAACCTGGCTAAGGTATTGGGATCAAAGACGACGATTGTGTTGGCGCCGCCATCGGAGATGAAGCCAGTCTTTCCTCCGGGTGCGATAACGATGCCGTGGCAGCGAGTGAGGCTTTGAATTGCACCGATGAGCTTTCCGGTATCAATATCTATCACCTGAACACGCGTCTGGTGCGCAATGTAGAGGCGGTGTGCCGCGGAGTCAACGGTCAAGTAATCCCAACTGCCGTCGCCGCCGATCGTCCAGCGCTGCTGGACACTATAGGGCTTTTGCGCGTGGAGAAGTCCGCCTGCAAAAAAGCTTGCGAAAGCGAACGCAATGAATGCGAGCATATAAGGTTGGAGGCTGGTGCGAGTGTGCATGTGTGATGGCTCCGTTTCGAATAAATCGTCTGCGTTCGCTGATCGGGATGAACTTCATCACAAAGACTTCGAAGATCTTTGTACAGGGTTTGCCGAGACTTGTGATTCCAAACTAAAGATGAGCAATCACAAACGGGAGATGAGGAGCTCGCGCTCATAGATCATCTCGGGCGGAAGGTGATCATGGAGGGAGAGAAACAGTTCTTCGTGGCCCATGACTTCGTGCTTCCATGCTTCGTGATCGACCGTTTGGAGTTCTTTGAACTGTTTAAGGGAAAAGTCAAGTCCCTCCCAGTGAACGTCATTGAAGCGCGGAATCCATCCAATCGGAGTCTCATCACCGCGGACTCGGCCGCGGACACGGTCGACAATCCACTTGAGCACACGCATATTCTCGCTGTAGCCAGGCCAGAGAAACTTGCCATCGGGACCTTTGCGAAACCAATTGACATGGAAGACGCGCGGCGTAGAGGAGAGATTATGCTGCATGCGGAGCCAGTGACGGAAGTAATCGCCCATGTGATAGCCGCAGAAGGGCAGCATCGCCATTGGGTCGCGCCGCACCTTGCCGACTGCGCCGCCGGCGGCTGCCGTGGTCTCCGAACCCATCGTCGCTCCGATGTAGACGCCGTACGACCAGTTGAACGCCTGGAACACGAGAGGCATTGTCGTGGGACGGCGTCCGCCGAAGATGAAAGCGGAGATCGGCACTCCGTTGGGGTTCTCCCATGAGGGGTCAATCGTCGGGCATTGGGTCGCCGGGGCTGTGAAGCGTCCGTTTGGGTGCGCCGCGGGCGTTGAGGAGGCCGGTGTCCACGGGTTGCCGCGCCAGTCGATGCATTCGGAGGGCGGCGTGTCGGTCATACCCTCCCACCAGACACCGCCGTCTAGAGCGCCGTTTCTGGTGGTGAGTGCGACGTTGGTGAAGATGGTGTTGCGGGCGAGGGCGGCCATGGCGTTTGGGTTGGTCTTTGCAGAAGTGCCGGGAGCGACGCCAAAGAATCCCGCTTCCGGGTTAATGGCGCGTAGCTGACCGGTAGCGTCAGGCTTAATCCACGCTATGTCGTCGCCGACTGTCCACACCTTCCAGCCATCAAAGCCTGCGGGGGGAATCAGCATGGCAAAGTTGGTTTTGCCGCAGGCAGAAGGGAAGGCCGCTGCCACGTAGGTCTTCTCGTGCGTGGGGCTTTCGACGCCAACAATAAGCATGTGCTCGGCCATCCAGCCTTCTTCCCGTGCGATGTTGGAGGCGATGCGAAGCGCGAAGCACTTCTTACCCAACAGGGCGTTGCCTCCGTAGCCTGATCCGTAACTCCAGATTTCGCGAGTCTCGGGAAAGTGGACGATGTACTTCTCGTTGTTGCAAGGCCATGGAACATCCTGCTCACCCGGCGCGAGCGGTGCGCCCACAGAGTGCAGGCAGGGGACCACGTGTTTTTCGCCCTTGTCGATCTCGGCAAAGACAGGAGCGCCGATGCGGGCCATGATGCGCATGTTGACCACGACGTAGGGCGAGTCGGTAAGCTGGACGCCGATTTGCGACATGGGGGATCCGATGGGGCCCATCGAGAAGGGGAGCACGTACATAGTGCGGCCGCGCATGGAGCCACGAAAAAGCTGCTTGAGCTTCCCGCGCATGACGAACGGATCTTCCCAGTTGTTGGTCGGACCAGCGCTTTCTTTGGAGTGTGAGCAAATGAACGTGCGGTCTTCGACGCGGGCGACGTCGTTGGGGGCTGAGCGAGCATAGAAGCAGCCGGGCCAGAGCTTGTCGTCGAGTCGGCAGAAGGTTTTGGCTTCTACAAGGAGGTCACAGAGGCAGTTGTACTCTGTCTGGCTGCCGTCCACCCAGTGAATGTTCGCAGGCTGGGTCAAATCCGACATCTTCTCTACCCAACGAATCAGGTGTTCATTTGTTGTTGGATGTGTTGCCGTAGCGTTCAATTTGCTTTTCCTTCCCTGAATTTATAACCGGTCGAACAACATTCCAAGCTTCCGCAGGTGGCTTACTTAAATGCTTCAATACAATCATTCATCTGCGGGGAAATTTCTTGGGGCCATTTAGATCTGCAACTCCATCATGGTGATCGCGGACGCTCCGAATTTCACTATGTTCACTGTTGTATATGAGCGATCTCTGAAGGATGAGTGAAAATGTGTTCAGGCAACTTCGGTGCGAACGAAAAGTAACCCACTTGTTGTGCCTCGTCAAAATTCCATCCAGATGAATGAGAGGCTTGATTTTGTACCTGTAGGTCGTCCTGTGGGGGTTGTCGATTGAACGAAGGAATGTTCGGTGATCGCGCATTGTCACGATGACACTGCCACGTGGGCAGCGAAGGAGCGGCGGACACACCTCCACCGCTTTTCTTCCTCGACTCTGAGGCAAGATGTTCGCTGCGGCAGCTCAGGCGGCCACGTCGTAGCGATGATGTAAGCCGCCGCGCCTTGGCATCGCCATAATCCTGCCGCCTATGCCGGAGTTAGTCACTGCTTTACGACCCGCCGGAGTTTCCTTTGCCAGCGCGAGATGCGTCCGGTCGTCATGGTAATAGCGGACGTACTCGTTCATCAGGCGTTTCAGATGGCGTTCATTGAGAGCGATAACGTGGTCGAGCAGATCGCGGCGGCAGTTGCCGACCCAACGCTCGGCGACACAGTTCTGCCACGGACTGCGGAAACTGGTTCGCTTGGGCCGAATGCCGAAGCACTTTACCGTGTCGATCACTTCTTCATTGAATTGTGTGCCGCGATCAAAGATCAGGTAGCCGGGCGCAGAATCGTAAGGGAACGCCTCGCGCAACTGCTGAACGACCCAGGCGCTGGTCGGGTGTTTGGTCACATTGCAGTGAAGGATGCGCCGCCGATCATGCGCAATGACGAAGAAGCAATACAGCACGCCGATGGTCAGCGTCGGCACGGTGAAGAAATCCATTGCCGCGATGGCTTCACGATGATTGCTCAGAAAGGCCGCCCATCGCTTTGCCGGCTCAGGACTCCTCGGTGCCTTTCACGTCGCCCGCGCCCGATTACGCAAAGCGATGCGGCGCGGAAAGAATATGCATGGCAGTGGGCATGCTCAGGCTGCGGATATCTGCCTTGGCGGGATCGGTCCAAACTATCCGCTTCACTTCGGCTCCTGAAAGTGGTCGATCTCTTCCTGTGTGATTCCAAGTTCCGCCAAAACCTGTTCGTGAGGAATGGCCTTGTTGAACTTCAACCATTCATTTGCTTCCGTGAGCGATTTTTCCTCTTCTGCGGTGACTGGTTCGTCGTCGAAAGGAGCGTTGGCGATAGCGCGGGAGACGGGATTGAGCATGATCTTCAAGAGGCCGACGATAGCGGAGCCTGGCCGGGAGCCATGCGGTCGATCAACTCATACGCTTGCTGCTTCGTATCTCTGGATGCAAGAGCCATTTTTGAACTTCATGGAATTTTGCCGTAGTTGAATACAAATGTAGTCGAAATTGTAGCGGTCAAAGCACCCCAGGGCCACAAAGATCAACAGGGCATGGGGTATGTGCGGTAAATATTTCAATCAAAAATTACTTATTCCCGTTCAAATTCAACAGATTTCCATAAACGACCTGACCTGGTTCGGGACCAGGGGGTCGGAGGTTCAAATCCTCTCTCCCCGACCATATTTTTCAACAACTCATAATGAATCGCGACCTGCTCTCGGAAATCCTCACCCAAGATGGCTATAACGTTATCTGCGCCAAGAATGGAGACCAGGCCCTTTACAGGATCTCCAATCCTTCATTCCGTCTCGTTGCGCCGCAGTTCCCGCTCGCGCAGCCATGTGAAGATGACCGGAGTCACGATCAAAACGAGGAGCAGAGAGCTGACCATTCCTCCCAGAACCGGGGCGGCCAGCGGCCTCATGAACTCCGCGCCGGTGCGTGTGGGCCACATCAGCGGCAAAAGGCCGGCAACCACCGTAGCCACGGTCATCACCTTGGGGCGAAGCCGCAAGAGCGCGCCTTCCATCACCGCTGCATGCAGGCTGGCGCGGGTGAGGCGGCCATCGGCGGCCTTGCGCCGGGCGACCGCTTCTTCCAGATAGATCACCATCACCACGGCGGTCTGGACCGCGGTTCCAAACAGCGCGATGAAGCCAACCCAGACGGCAACCGAAAAGTTCAGTCCCAGAGCCTTGACCAGAAAGACGCCGCCGGTCAGCGCGAATGGCACGGCCAACAGGACATGCGCGGCTTCCTTCACAGAGCCGTAGGTGCGATAGAGCAAGGCAAATATCACCAGCAATACAAGAGGAATCACCAGTTCCAGGCGCTTCCGCGCGCTGATCTGATTTTCGTATTGGCCGCTCCATTCGATGTAGTAGCCCGGCGGCATCTTCACCTTTTGGGCAACGGCTCGCTGAGCCTGGTCAACGAAACCTCCCACGTCACGGCCTCGCACATTCAGCAACACTGAGCCGCGCAGCAGCCCGTTCTCGCTGCTGATCATGGATGGCCCCATCGTTGTCTGGATGTTGACCACTTTGCTCAACGGCACCTCGGCGCCGTTGCTTCCCGCCACCAGCACTTCGCCAAGCTCTTCCGGGTTCTCGCGGAAATCGCGCGCATAGCGAACGCGCACCGGAAATCGCTGTCTGCCCTCGATGGTAGTTGTCAGATTCTTTCCGCCAATCGCTGTTTCGATCGCGTCCTCCACATCGGCGACATTCAGGCCGTACCGGTCCGCGGCCGCGCGATCGACGGTCATCTCCAGATACGGCGAGCCGGTCGTCCGCTCGGCATAGAGATCCACCGCGCCGGGAACCTGGCCGACAACCTGTTTGATCTCTTCCGACTTGGTTTCAATCTCGCGCAGATCGGGCCCGAAGACCTTGATGCCGATCTGTGTGCGAATGCCGGTCGAGAGCATGTCGATGCGGTTGCGAATCGGCTGCGTCCAGATGTTGGTCACGCCCGGTATCTGCAGCTTCTCGTCGAGGCGCGCCAGAATCGCATCCTTTGTCAGGCCCTTGGGCCACTGCTCTCGAGGCTTGAAGGTGATGGTCGTTTCACTCATGTTCACCGGCGCCGGATCAGTCGAGGTATCGGCGCGGCCCACTTTGCCCACCACCATGGCTACGGCCGGGTCCGCCGCAATAATTTGGTCCTGTTGCCGAAGCAGCTTCGTGGCTTCGGTGAGCGAGATGCGCGGATCAGTAATGGGCATGAAGAGCGCGGTCTCTTCGTCCAGCGGCGGCATGAACTCGGAGCCGATGGTAGTAGCCGTATAAACGGCAGCGCAGAATAGTGCCAGAGCGGCGCCGAGCGTAATCGCTCTGTGCCGCAGCGCCCACGCCAGCACCGGCCTGTAGATAGCACGCAGCGCGCGCATCACGGGGTTCTCTTCTTCGCGATGCAGCTTTCCGCGAATCAGAAACGTGCACAGCACAGGCACAAGTGTAATCGCCAGAATGGTGGAACCTGCCATGGCAAAGGTCTTGGTGAAGGCTAGCGGATGAAACATCTTGCCCTCCATGCCGGTAAGCGCGAAGACCGGAACGAAAGCCAGAATGATGATGACCATGGCAAACGAAATTGGCCTGCCCACAAGCCGCGCGGCATTGAGCGTGATCTCCCAGATGTGGTCGCGATAGTTGCCGTGCTCCTCTTCGTACCGCTCCGCCTGGCGAATCACATTTTCGGTCATCACAATTCCGGCGTCTACCAGCACGCCGATGGCGATGGCGATTCCGCCCAGCGACATGATGTTCGATGAAATGCCCACGCCCTTCATGAGCAGGAACGCGCCGAGCACCGCGAGGGGCAACGGGATAGTGACCACCAGTATGCTGCGAAAGTGCCACAGAAACAGCACGTGCGCCAGCGTGACCAGAATCAGTTCCTCAATCAATGCATGGCGCAGCGTGCCCACTGCATGATCGATGAGGATGCTGCGGTCGTAAAACGGAACAATCTTCACATCCGCCGGAAGGCCCGGTTGAATCTCGCCGATCTTCTTCTTGACTGCCTCAATCACTTCCCGCGCATTGGCGCCATAACGGATCACGACTACTCCGCCCACTGCTTCCTTCCCGTCTTTATCGAGAACGCCCCGGCGAAATTCGGGACCAAGTTGCACGCTGGCCACATTGCCAACCGTGACAGGCGTGCCGTTATATGCTCCCAGGGAAATATTCTCGATGTCCTTCAAGCCGCGAATCAGGCCGATGCCGCGCACCATCTCCTCGGTGCCGCCAACCTCCATCACTTTGGCGCCGACATTGTTATTGCTCCGCTCTACCGCGGAAATAACATCCTTGAGCGCGACGTTGTAAGCGCGCAGTTTGATAGGGTCGAGATCGATCTGGTACTGCTTTTCGAATCCGCCCACGCTGGCCACCTCGGCCACGCCGGGCACGGAGTTCAACTGGTACTTGACGAACCATTCCTGAATGGAATGAAGCGTGCCGCTGTCGTACGGACCCTCGACCGTATACCAGAAGACCTGGCCCACTCCGGTTGCGTCCGGCCCCATCATCGGCGTCACCCCGGCTGGCAGAAAACTGCCCGCCAGACTCAGCCGCTCCAGAACGCGTGTGCGCGCGAAATAGATGTCCACTGAGTCTTCGAAGATCACGTTCACCATCGAGAAGCCAAATGCGGAAGACGAGCGAACCGTGCGCACATGCGGCAGCCCTTGCAGGTTCACAGTCAGCGGATAAGTAATCTGGTCTTCCACTTCCTGCGGACTGCGTCCCTGCCACTCGGTAAACACAATCACCTGGTTTTCGCTCAAGTCGGGGATCGCGTCGATGGGCGTGTGCACCATCGCCCAATATCCCCACACCGCAAGCGCGGCATAGACGGCCAGAATCAGCCAGCGGTTCTTCATCGAAAATTCGATAATGCGGTTGATCATGGCGTCTTCTACCTCGCGCTCAAATGAGTGTGAATGGAAGCAATCAGGTTACCGTTTCTGCGTGCCTCGACTAGCACGTTCCACGTTCCAGCCATCGGCGGCTGGCCTTTGCCCATGTACATCTGCTTGCCGGCATCCCACGGCAGGTCGAAGGAATTCTTCATCTCCGGCATGCCCATCGAAGGCATCGCGGGCATAATGAGTGAAACCGTCACGCGCGCATCCGGGATCGGTTTTCCGCTTGCATCAGTCAGCTTCACGTGGAAGAGATTGTCCTCGCCAGCCTTCACCGGATCGGGCTCCGCATGGAATTCGATCTTCGCCGCGGCCGCCTCCGCGTTCGTGCCGGCAGCGGATGAGGAAGCTGGCTGCGCCTGTTGGTCCGCGGCAAACTCCTTCGATCCGCCGTAGAGACCCGACATGCCCGAACTCAAGCGCGCTTGCGAGTCGATCAGGAAGTTGCCGTTGAGCACCACCTTGTCGCCCATGGCCAGTCCGCTGGTAACCGGGTAAAAATCTTCATTGGGTGCGCCCACCTGCACCTCGCGTGCCTCGAAAACGCCGTTGGGCCTGGCCAGATACACAAGCTTGCGCGTGCCCGTATCCAGCACCGCCGAGCGCGGAATCACGATAGTCGGCGCCGCTGCGCGGCTCACAAAGGTGGCGCTTACAAACATTCCTGGCAACAGCCTCATTCCCGGATTGGCGACATGCACATGCACGGGCACAGTGCGTGTCTGCGGGTTCGCGGAGGGCTCAATAAAGTCCACGTGCCCGTGCAATGTCCGGCCCGGCAGTGCCTCCGCCGTGATGTCCACCTCCTGACCGCCGCGAATCTGCGGCAACTGTTCTTCATACACATCGGCCATCACCCAAACCTGGCTCAGGTCGGCGAGAGTGAACAGTGTGTCGCCGGCGTTCACATACTGCCCCTGCGTCACCTTGCGCTCCACAACCGTCCCTTCCGCATAGGCGTAAATAGTCACGTGCGGGATGCCGCTTGTCTCCGGCGCATTGATCTGTTTGGCTGAAATGCCCCAAAGCTCCAGCTTGTGCTGGCTGGCTTCGACCAGTGCGTCGGCCTGTTGGCGCGCAAAGGCATCGTCCGATTGATGCAGTTGCTTGCTATTATCCGCAGCAAGACGATATTCTTCAACAGCCGTCGCCACTTCCGGGCTATATAAATCGGCTACTGCCTGGCCGCGCCGCACGTGTTCGCCGGTGAATTGTACATAGAGTTTGTCCACGCGGCCGCCGATGCGCGCGCTCACTGCGGCAAGTTGCGCCTCAGGCTGCGCCACTCTGCCAAAGGCGGCGATGTCTGTCTTCAGGGATACGGCGCGAACCTCGGCAATCTGCACTCCCGCAGCGGTAATCTCAGCAGGAGTCAGCTCGACAGTTGTGCCGGGCTGCGTCCCCGAAGTTGCCGCCGCGCCGGCCTCCGGCCGTGCGCCTGAGTTGGAGCGCGCGGCCGCCGATGCCGGTTCGACTGCAAACGTATGCGCTCCTCGTACGGCGAAGATTCCGCCAATCAGCGAGGCAGCCAGCACTCCGGCCCCTGCGCCCCACGCAATCAATTTTGCTTCCTTTGTAGTCATTTGCTTGTCCTCTCTGTGCCCGGAAGTTGTGCGCCGATGGCGCGTTCCAATCCCGCGATGCCGGCATCTGTGGCCGACAATGCTTTGTAATAAGCGGTCTGAATCTCCAGCAACAGGTTCTGGCTGTCGATAAGCGTCTGAAACTCTGCTCGATTGTTCTGGTAAGTGGCGGTTGAAGCCTTGAATGTGGTCTCGGCCTGCGGCAGCAGCGTGTCGCGATACACCTTCACTCGCTTCTCTGCGGCCAGCGTCTCAATCTGCGCTTGCCGCACTTCGAGAAACACGGCTGACGCTCTGGCATCAAGTTCGGCTTGCGTCACCGCGGTTGCCGCATCGGCTTGCTTCGCTTCGCCTTGATGGCGGTCGCGATTCAGCCAAGGAAGATTCATCGTCAGTTCCGCCATATAGGCGTTGCGCGATGCGGAGCCGGACGGCATCACCATATAGCCGGCGCCTAAAGTGAAGTCAGGCTTCATCGCTAGCCGCGTCAACTGCCCCTGATCACGCGATTTCGTCAGCAGTTTGCGCTGCGCCGCGAGTTCCGGCCGGTGTTCGATTGCCAACCGCTCCAGTTCTTCAATGGGCGGAAGCTCCGCCGGGATCGCATACTCACCCGCAATCTCCACTGCCTCGTCCGGCGGCCGTCCCAGCAGCGTATTCAACCGGGCGCGCGCGTTGTCGCGCTCTTCTTCAAGTTCAATAAGGTGTTCGCTCAGCCGGGTCAGCGCCATCTGCGCGCGCAGCACATCTGCCTCGGGAACCTTGCCCGTGGTGTATTGCGCAAGCACCGCGGCCAGGGCCTCTTTCAGCAGCGCCGCCTGCCGGTCATGCACCCTCATCTCGTCCGCGTTGCGCTTCAGGTCAGCGCACGCCTCGCGCACGTCTGCTGAAACTTCCTGCCGCAGCGATTCCAGCTCGCTCGATGCCACTTCCACATCGTCGCCCGCAATCCTGGCTCGCGCATCCCGCTTCTCTTTGCTCAGAAATGTTTGCTGCACGCTGAACATGAGCTGCGCCTGGTTCACATCCCATGGTTGGCGCAGCGGAGTATCCCAGTCCCGCACCATCAGCATCGGGTCGTCGAGGCTGCGCGCGGTTGTGGTCTTGAGTTGCGCCAGCGACAGCCGCCGTACAGACGCCTGGATTTCAGGATTGGCCTCGAGAGCTTCCGCGACCGCCTCATCCACTGACAAAGGCCGAGCGGCCGGAACTGGCATCGAGACGGCAGGCGGCTCAGTCTGCCCCAGGCAGATTACTGACGCCGCTAAGATAAGCGGCGCTAAAACATAAATTGGTTTCACTCTTCAACTCCGCGAGATTAGGCAAAAGAGATACTTCAAGGCGCAAAAATGCACACCCCGGGTAGCCACGGCGGAAGTGAAGTCTTAGATTCTTAAGTTGAATGAGCCGGTAGGCGGAGGAGTCACTGCATGCGCTGTGAATTCACCCGGCGCGGAAGATTCACTCACGGGGATGAACGCGTGCGTGGCAGTCAATGGTGCAGAACCGGGAATGACCCGCGCAACCACGACTGCTGTCAGAGGGACGCTGCCGGCGCAGCAATTCGTCCGGACCGATTGGTCGCACCCCGATTTATGCAAGCAGCAACTGTGCGCGGTCTTGTGCGTTCGTTGCAGGCAAATCCCGGACGGCGCAAGCAGTGTCCCCATCAATACGATGGCAACCGCCGCGCGCTGGAAGACGCCTCTCAACATGGGCTCATTCTACCACGGGAACCGTATTTTTTGGTGATGTGGATCACTATACTCTGCCGCCGCACCACTGCCAGCCGCATTTTACCGTGGAAAAGGTAATGGGTCAATTTGAGGGTACGGGCTTCAGTCCGTACATAAGCCAAACAAAATCAACGGGGCTTTAGCCCCCGAGGGAAAGTTCATGCAACCTGACACACAACCGTGGGAAACAATTCATTGACAACCGATAACACTCTGTTTTATTGTTTCGCAGCGGTCGCAAAATCAGAACGTCAGAGGGAGTGAATATTCCCTGTAACTCCTCTGAGCCTGGTTTCGGCGAGCGGGGCTTCCCAAAAAACCTCAGTGAAATGAAGTGGATGGCATAGGTTGCCGCTGACCCATGCGCGGAGAGCCGCAGCTAGGTGTCGCGCAATGGAACCTGTTGACTCTAGGCGTTGCAATCTACCCAACGAAAGCTGAAAGAAGGAGCTGATGGCGAACCTTTTGAATCAAGACCACGCTGTAAGCTTTGCCGAGGCGCTGGCGGAAGAGCTGGTGGAAGTTGATGCGCTGCGGCAAAAACGGAAGGTTGAGGGCCACTTGGATTCGCGGTCTGACCGGACTTGGGAGAACGTGGAACAGATAGCCAAAGAAGCTCGATCAACTGGGCGCAAGGACAAGGAAGGCAAGGATGCAGCGGATCAAGCGACCTTGGTGGTGGGCCACGCCCGGCAGATGGAGTTGGCGGGCCTCGCGTTTTCCGGCGGCGGCATCCGCAGCGCGACATTCAACCTGGGCGTCCTCCAGGGGCTGGCTAAATTCAACAAGGTGCGAACATTCGACTATCTCTCGACCGTGTCGGGAGGTGGTTACATCGGAAACTGGCTGGGAGCGTGGATCAAGCGCCCGAGGCCGGAAGATGAAAAGCTGCCGGCGGGCGAGGCAGCGCGCGATGGAATTGATGTTGTCGAGGAGGAGCTGCGGCCCACGCGGACCGAGCGGCTCGAGAGCGTAAAAAAGCGCGAATCGCAGGACGCTAAGTCGCACACCGAGCCGCCGCCGATCCGGTTTCTGCGCGAGTACAGCAACTATTTGACGCCGCGGCTGGGAGCGCTGGGCGCCGACACATGGACCGTCATTACCATCTATTTTCGGAATCTGTTGCTGATTCAGACGATTCTGATTTTGTTTCTGTTTGCGCTGCTC
>Ga0181517_10001036_pt1 | contig 32890 bp, 21 predicted proteins | sample PEATcosm2014_Bin_31_FD_119748 | JGI IMG/M metagenome (GOLD analysis project Ga0181517, IMG submission 119748) | Peatland microbial communities from MTU Mesocosm Facility, Houghton, MI, USA - PEATcosm2014_Bin01_30_metaG | ecosystem: Environmental > Terrestrial > Soil > Wetlands > Peat | place... | reverse complement strand
GGGCCTTGTTCTCCGGCACGCCCTCGCATAACGACGAACATCAGGGCGACCTGGGGGATTGCTACTTCATTTCCGCCCTCGGCAGCATCGCCGATAGTAATCCGGCGGCGATCAAGAACATGATCATCGACAACGGCGACGGCACCTTCACCGTCCGTTTCTATACCAGTTCCGGCACGGCCGATTACGTGACCGTCAATCGGATGCTTCCGACGTACTACGGAACGCTCATTTACGCCGATATGGGCCAGTCGCCCTCCACGGCCGGCGACTTGTGGATCCCCCTTCTTGAAAAGGCGTATGTCCAGTGGGCGCAGACCGGCAATTCCGGGTGCGACTCCACGTACAACTATGGAGCGATCGAGGGAGGCGACCCGGCCGTCGTTGCGGCCCAGGTACTGGGCGGAAAGATCCACATTGGCATGTCCGTGGACGGCGCACGCGTGGATATCGGAAATCTCTCTCTGCGGGAATTGTTGTGGCGCGCGTACCGCGTGCGGCCGTACCAGATCTCCGGTCCCGATTGGCTGGGCGGGCAGCGTTTCGACATCGCCGCCAAGCTTCCCGAAGGGACGAACGCCGGCCAGGTGCCCGAGATGCTCCAGGCGCTGCTGGCCGAGCGCTTCAAGCTGGTGGCGCACACCGAGGGCAAGGAGCAATCGGTCTACGGTTTAGTGGCCGGGAAGAACGGAGCCAAGCTGAAAGTTTCCGATGCCCCACCCGGTCCCGCCGGCCCGCCTGCCGCTCCTCCGGCCGGCGAAAGCTCCCAGATGAGCATCTCTCGCGATGCCAATGGAGTGACCATTTCGGGAGGCAGCCGGCTGGGCGCGGGGCTGGCGCACGTCTCCATGGGCGCCAATGGGGCCCTGCACCTGGAAGCCACCCAGGTGACCATGGAGCGTTTCGCCGACCTGCTCACCAGCCTGGTGGACCGGCCGGTGGTGGACATGACTGGGATCAAGGGCAATTACGACGTCGGTCTCGATCTTTCCATGGAGGACATGCGCAACGTCGCCGGCGCCGCCGGTGTGATGATGCCGATGAGGCCAATGCGAGGCGGAGACGCCGGAATGCGCCAGTCGCCGGTCGCATCCGACCCATCCGGCTCGTCCATCTTCACCGCCGTCGAGCAGCTTGGCCTCAAACTGGAGCCGCGAAAAGACCGAGTGACCCTGATCGTAATCGATCACGTTGAGAAGATGCCCACCGAAAATTGAGCCGTCCGGAGCGATGGCGTGGACTGGATTACCCCGAAGAGACTTGTTTCCGACCAAACGGCTGGCACCGAAGATTCGTCTGTCATGTCTAAGCGAGGACTTTGTATGCTGAAGACCGCCGTTGCCGCCATATATCTGTTGTTAGCTTGGGGGCTTGGCGCGCAAACCGGGCCCGCGCCTTTGACCTTCGAGGTGGCCTCTATCAAGAGCGGCGCCCCGGATACCCCCGGCACCATGTTCCAAATGCAGCCCGACGGCGGCGTGCGCATCGTGGGCGCCACGTTGCGGACGCTGATCGCTTTCGCATACGACGTCCGCGATTTTCAAATCTCGGGCGGTCCCGGCTGGATCAACTCCGACCGCTTCGATATCGTCGCGCACGCCGAGCGCTCCTCCGCTTCCCAGAGCGCCCCGGCCGATCCGTTCCGTATAAGCGACTCGCAGCGGGCACAGACGCTCGAGCGGCTCAGGTCCCTTCTGGCCGAGCGGTTTCAACTGACGGTCCACCACGACAACAAGGAGCAGACCGTGTATGCATTGGTCGTCGCGAAGAGCGGGCCGAAGCTCCCGGAAGCGAAAGCGGGAAACATCTCGGGGAGGATGCGCATGGGCAGAGGGCAACTCGACGGCCAAGGGGTCGAGATGAAGATGCTGGCAACCGTTCTTTCGAACCAGGTGGGGCGCCCGGTTATCGACCGGACCGCTTTGAAGGGGGAGTTCGACGTCAAACTGGAGTGGACTCCCGATCCCGGGCAAGGCGGGGGACCGTTCGGCCCGCTCGGCCCTCCGCCGCCCGGAATAGAGCCTCCGCCACCGCCCGACCCCAACGGCCCCTCGATTTTCACAGCCCTGCAGGAACAGCTCGGGTTGCGTCTCGAGTCGCAAAAGGGTCCCGCGGAATCGCTGGTGATCGACCGCGTGCAGAGGCCTTCGGAGAACTAGGCATGGCGCCGCAGAAACAGCGAATCGGTGCCCTCCTGCTGCTCATGCTCGGAATGCTGGCCCTCCCCGTGCGCGCCACCGAACACCGCGGCGAGGTGCGCTTCGGCGGCCTGCCCGTTCCCGGCGCCAGCATTACGGCCACGCGCGGCGACCAGACTTTAACCGCGGTTTCCGGTCCCCAGGGCGAATACTTCTTCGCGGACCTGGCGGATGGAACCTGGAAGTTTCACATTGAGATGCTGGGCTTCGCGCCTAAGGACGAGGAGGTCGCGATCAAGCCCGGTGCTCCTACGGCCCGGTGGGACCTCGAAATGCTATCCCCCGCCGCCATGAAGGCCATTGCCGCCCCCGCCCAGGCGGGGCCGCCGGCACCCGTCGCGGATACCGCGCCGCCGCCGAAATCGCGCGCCGCCAAGGGAGCCGCGCCCGCGCCGACCAATACCAACACTCCTTTCCAGCGCGCCGAGGTCAAGGCCACCCCCGCGGCCGCGCCGCCCGGCGATGCGCCCGCCAATCAGGATTCAAGCGGGCTTAACGAGCGCGCCAACGACGGCTTCCTGATCAACGGCACTTCCAATAACGGCGCCAGTTCGCCCTTCGCCCTGTCTCAGGCTTTCGGCAACAACCGCCGGGGGACGCGCTCGCTCTACAGCGGCAACCTGGGATTCACGCTGGACAACTCGGCGCTCGACGCCCGCCCCTTTTCTCTCACCGGCCAGGACACGCCGCGCGCGGCTTACAACCACTTCACCGGCCTGGCATCCTTCGGCGGCCCACTGAAAATTCCGCATCTCATCCGCAACGGCCCCATCGTCTTCTTCAACTACCAGTGGATGCGCAGCCGCAACGCCAGCACGCAATCGGCACTGATGCCCACCGCCGCGGAACGGAACGGCGATTTCTCGCAGGTCTTCACGGCGCAGGGCCAGCCGGTGACGGTCCTCGATCCCTTGACCCGCCAGCCTTTCCCCGGAAACACGATCCCCACGAGCGCCATTTCGTCCCAAGCCAAGGCGTTGCTGAATTTCTATCCGCTTCCCAATTTCGACGGCAGCACGCGCTACAACTACCAGATTCCGCTGGTGGGGATCACCCACCAGGACAGCCTACAATCGCGGGTCAATGAAGTTATCGACCGCCGCAATCAGATTTTCGGCCTGTTCGCGATGCAGAGCACGCGCACGGCGACGCCCAGCGTATTCGGCTTCCTCGATACCGGCAGCACGCTGGGCCTCACTTCCACGCTGGACTGGCGGCACAGTTTCACGCCGCGCCTTTACGGCACTTTCGGATACCAGTTCAGCCGGTGGGCCGCGCGCACCACACCCTACTTCGACGACCGCGAAAATTTGGCCGGGAATGCCGGGATCGCGGGCACCGATCAGGCGGCGGCCGACTGGGGTCCGCCCAGCCTGAATTTCTCGAGCGGAATTCAGCCCCTCTCGGACACCTTGCCTTCGGTCACGCGCGCCCAGACCGGCACCGTCACCTTCGATGGCTTATGGAACCACAGGGGCCACAATGTCTCCTTCGGAGGCGACTACCGGCGGCAGGAATTCAACCCGGTATCGCAGCAGGACCCGCGCGGCACCTTCGGATTCACCGGCGCCGCCGCGGGTTACGATTTCGCCGGCTTCTTGTTGGGCGTCCCCGACACCAGTTCGATCGCCTTCGGAAACGCCGACAAATATCTGCGGGCATCCGGTTATGACGCTTACTTCACCGACGACTGGCGCATTTCTCCTTCCCTGACTTTGAACGCCGGAGCCCGCTGGGAATATGGGTCGCCGATTACAGAACTCTACGGGCGCCTGGTGAACCTGGATATCGCCCCAGGCTTCACTGCGGAAGCTCCGGTCGTGGCGGCCAGCCCCACGGGCGCGCTCACCGGACAATCGTATCCCGCTTCGCTGGTGAAGCCCGACAGGAGCGCCATCCAGCCGCGCGTGGGCTTCTCCTGGCGCCCACTGGCGGCTTCCTCGATGGTGGTGCGCGGCGGTTACGGCGTCTACTACAACACTTCGGTCTACCTGCCCATCGCCATGCAGATGGCTCAGCAGGCGCCGCTCTCGAAGAGCTTCAGCGTCTCGAACAGCGCCGACCATCCACTCACGCTGGCGGATGGATTCTTCTCGGCTCCCAGCGGCGACACCTTCGCCGTGGATCCCAATTTCCGGATCGGCTACTCGCAGCTTTGGCAGCTCTCGGTGCAGCACGATCTTCCCGGCTCGCTGGTCGTGCTCGCGACCTATCTGGGCAACAAGGGAACGAGAGGCATGCAAGAATCGCTGCCCAACACCTATCCCGCCGGTGCGGCGAACCCGTGCCCCGCGTGCCCCTCCGGCTTCCTCTACCTGACCTCCAATGGCAATTCCACGCGCGAAGCCGGCCAGTTCCAATTGCGCCGCAGGCTGCACAGCGGCTTCACCGCCGCACTGCAGTACACGTACGCCAAAGCGATTGACGACGCCACTCTGGGCGGGAGAAATCAGGCCGTGACTCCCTCCGGCAACCAACTGGCGATTACTCCGCCCAGTCCCGGCGTTCCGGCGCAGAACGCCCCGCTCGTCGCGCAGAACTGGCTCGATCTGAGCGCCGAGCGCGGCCTCTCGAACTTCGACCAGCGCCATCTGGTTTCGCTGCAAATCCAATACACCAGCGGAATGGGGATCGCCGGCGGAACGCTGGTGAACGGCTGGAAGGGCGCGCTCTTCAAAGAGTGGACGCTGCTTAGCCAGATCACCGCCGGCACGGGATTGCCGCTGACTCCGGTCTATCCGGCGGCCGTGGGCGGCACGGGCGTAACGGGCAGCATACGTCCCAATTACACTGGCGCGCCGCTCTACTCCGCCCCTCCGGGCGCGTATCTCAATCCGGCGGCCTTCGTGGCGCCGGCCGCCGGCCAATGGGGCGATGCCGGACGGAACTCCATCACGGGGCCCTCGCAGTTCACCTGGAACGCATCGCTGGGCCGAACTTTCCGGGTCAGCGACCGCTTGAGCCTGGACCTACGCTGCGATGCCGTCAACGCGCTCAACCACGTCACCTATCCGGCCTGGGACACCACCGTTTCGAGCGCTCAGTTCGGGCTGCCGAATTCGGCGAATGCCATGCGCAGCGTGCAAACCACCGTGCGGCTGAGGTTCTGATTATGCGGCCAATCCTCGCGAACTTTCTTCCTTTCTGCCTCGCGGCCCTCGCGTTTCACGCCGCCGCCCAACAAACCGGCGAGAACACGCGGGGCAACGCGCCCGCGGCGTCCACGTTCCAGAGCAGCACTCAGTTGGTGGTCGAAACGGTGGCCGTCAAGGGTAAGGACGGCCGGCCCGTGGAAGGCCTCACGGCGAAGGATTTCACCGTCACCGAAGATGGCGCCCCGCAGGAAATCCGCGTCTTCGAATTTCAGAAGCTGCCGGATGCGCCGCTGCCGCCCGCGCCCGCGCAGCCAGCGGCCGGGGTCGCGGCCTTGCCGAAACTGCCCAACGCGCAGATCGCACCCGAAACCCTGGGAAGCGTGCGCTACCGCGACCGCCGTCTGCTGGCCCTCTACTTCGACCTGAGCGCCATGCCGGAGGCCGATCAACTGCGCGCCTTCGACGCCGCGCGAAAATTCATTCGGACGCAGATGACGTCCGCGGATCTGATGGCTCTGCTGCAATATCAGGGCGGCGCGGTCCAGGTCTTGCAGGATTTCACCAGTGACCGCGACCGGCTGCTGAGCATCATCGAAACCCTGATCGTGGGCGAAGACCAGGACGCCGACACCACCAATGACGCCAGCTCTTCCGATACCGGCGCGGCCTTCGGGCAGGACGACACCGAGTTCAACATCTTCAACACCGACCGACAGTTATCGGCTTTGCAGACCGCCGCACGCATGTTCGGCCAGCTCAACGAGAAGAAGGCGCTGCTCTACTTCGCCAGCGGCCTGCGCCTGAACGGCGTCGATAACCAGGCACAACTGCATGCCACTATCAACACCGCCATCCGCGCCGGCGTGACGCTATGGCCCATCGACGCCCGCGGCCTGGTCGCGCAGGCACCTATGGGCGACGCCAGCAAGGGATCGCCCGGCGGAATCGCCATGTACACTGGCGCCTCGGCCGGGGCCCTGATGTCCAATTTCCAGCGCTCGCAGGACACTCTCTGGGCGCTGGCCGCCGACACGGGCGGAAAAGCGCTGCTCGATTACAACGATCTGACCCGCGGCATCGCACAGGCGCAGCAATCCATTTCCAGTTACTACGTGATCGGTTATTACACCAGTAATGCCACCCTGGACGGTAAGTTCCGGCGCGTCAAGATCGCCCTCAATGGCGGGTTATCCGCCAGCCTGGATTATCGCCAGGGTTACTTTGCCGGCAAGCAGTTCGGTAAGTTCACGACGGCCGAGAAAGAGCGCCAGCTCGAAGACGCTCTCATGCTGCCGGATCCGGTGACCGAACTGACGATTGCCATGGAGATCGACTACTTCCAGTTGAACCGCGCCGAGTATTTCGTACCGCTGGTGGTCAAGATACCCGGGCGCGAACTGGCGCTGGCCAAGAGAGGCGGCGCGGAACGCACGCTGCTCGATTTCATCGGCGAAGTGAAGGACGATTTCGGCACCACGGTGTCCAATGTGCGCGACAAGGTGGATATCAAGCTGAGCGACGCCACGGCCGCGGAGCTAGCCACGCGCCCCATCGAATACGACACCGGATTCACGCTGCTTCCCGGCAAATACAAGATCAAGTTCCTGGCCCGCGACGCCGAAACGGGCCGCATCGGGACTTACGAAGGCGCGTTCGTTATTCCGAACCTGAACAAAGAAGAGCTGCGGATTCCAATCAGCTCGGTGGTCTTGAGCAGCCAGCGTGTCGATCTGAAAGAGGCGTTGTATCGCGCCAGCGACAAGAACCAGGCCGAAGCCGTGAACCCGCTCGTTCAGGAAGGCCAGAAGTTAGTTCCCAGCGTGACGCGGGTATTCCGCCACGGCAGCGACTTATACGTCTATCTTCAGGCCTATGAGCAGGGTTCGGAGACCGTCCAGCCGCTAGTCGCTTTTGTGACCTTTTACCGCGGCTCGGCCAAAGCCTTCGAAACCGCGCCCATGCAAGTTGCGGAAGGTCTGAGCAATCGCTTGAAGACGATTCCGCTCAAATTCAGTCTCTCTCTGGCCAAGCTGCCGGCCGGCGAATACACCTGCCAGGTAACCGTGCTCAACCCCACGGCAAAGAAAGCCGCGTTCTGGCAGACGTCGATTATGGTGCTGCCGTAAGCTGTGCTGAACTTGTCACAGCCTCCTTCCGCAGGCACGCGCCCGCGCGGAGGCCTGCTTCGCTAAGTACGACAAGATCGCGGCGGAGTTGCAGAATCCGCTGACGGTAATGCAGAACGGGGAGCACGCCCCTCACTGTTGCAGACACTGCTGCCTGGGCGAGACCTGCGGTCCAAACGCCATCCTGCAATCTTATGCGCTCCCGATGAAATGCGTACCAAAAAGCGGGGCCAACGCAGCAGGATCGGACCTATAATGGGGCCATGCCTAGCGAAAGGCGAGGGGACTCCGAGATGACAAGGTGTACTATTCGAACGGCAGTGGCTGTCAAGCTAAAGGGCGTACAGCCGGACCAGTCGGACTCGTTTTCGGCGGAAGTCGAGCTGCATGTTGATAAGCTGGACCCGAACGAGATGCCGCTCCAATTGACTGGCGCCTTCGCGCCCTTCGACAACCCCATTTTCGAATACCTGCTTCGCACGGAACGCACAGATGGCGGTTACTCGCACCAACTCTACTTCAACGAGGACAGCCGTAGGGCCCCATACCGCTTCACCATGACGTCCGGCACGACCCTTGACTTTACCGCGGTAAGCCCCCACCTTAACCCGGCGACCGGCTTGCCCGGATTTAGTACGAAATTGAGCGGTTCGGGCGGTAGCGGTGTTTCGTAGATCAAATGCTCCACGTGGACCGGATGTGGCCTTTGCGATCTGGACAATAAGGCCCGGTATGTTATGGTGACGCCACGAAGAGAACACAAATGTTACAAAGCCAAACCGGCCAACCGATCACTGTGATCGTGAAGCGTGAGTGGTATGAGGCAATGTGCCACTCGACCATATTGACGCCTCCACAACACAGCAATCCCAACATGTTCGAGGCAACGCTTGAGGAGGCGTCCGATCCATACGGCATTTGGGTCACGCTCCAAGGCAACTTTACAGGTGACCGTGAGCTAAGGCTCCTTGTTCCATGGCCCGAAATTGTTGCTATCGGGATATGGGGTGAGCGGGTCAAGCCTCAGGTTGGATTCGGCGCTGCAGTCTCAGAATAAAGGAGCACGCCAGAGGCGGTTACTACTCCCAAAAGCGCCTTTTCCTCACCTTGACTGCCGTAATGTCGTAGTAGAAGACAAGCATTGCCTTGTGTGCGGTGCTGCAATTAGGGCACGTCCACGAAATACCGCCCTTCCCACACCGTTCACAGAACACGCCCGGTAGCCCCATAGACGTTCCTAATTGGCTGCTCTCACATCCACAATCGGGACAAACCGGCAGCAGATACTGCGATCCGCATTCCGAGCACATGAACTTGGCATTACCGCGCGAGAAGCCTTTGTTGACTGGATGCCAATAGGCGATCTCAATGGGCACGGCACGCCATTCCGCAGTGTGACTGTTTGATACTGGCACGAAACTCCTAACCGACTCTGATGTCTCAAACACGTTCACCACATACACGCTGCCAACTTTGGCGAGTTGTAGCACCACGTTCCCATCAGGCGCATCCCACATGGACACTAGGCCCTGCTGCTTGGAGGGTTGGCCGAGTTGCTTCCGACAAAACTGCATGACATCCGTGGCGACGTGAAGCGCACTTTGAAGGTTCTCGGACTCAAAATAAAGAGCGATCTTGTAGACCTTGCCCCTGACTGTTCCAAGGGCCACCTTCCAAGGTCGGTCCAAGAAATACGCGCCGGGCGCGTTGTAGTTCTTCTCGGCATCGAACTGCCGCCCGTAGATCGCATACTCAGCCGAAGAGAACTCAGTCAGACCTGTAAGACCGCCAATCCCCATGTCCAACATGTACTTGCCAATTGGAAGCGAAGCCGAGGTTGCCATCGTGTATCCCGCCGTAAGGATCAGTGGCCCCAGAGAAATCAGCCTACCATACCTTACAAATAGGGTGAACACCCGTATCAGCCAAGAGCTGGATCACCAACGGCAAACCGGCGACAGCGCCCTAGTATCCAGGCGTTGTGGGCGCCCAGTCGATCTGTGCCTCCAATCGTTCAGCTGCTTGTGGATCATCCTCCTTGAGGTAGCTTGCTGCTTGCCGAACGAGGTCACGGAGTCGCCTTATTTCACCAATGAGTTCCTCGGTCTGATTCGCCCATATCTCAGTCTGAGGATCGGGTCTGCCAAGCAGCTTGAGCTTGATCTCGTGTATAGAGCGCGCTATTTCCTTGATCTCTTCCTGTGTCATCTCTTCTTTGGCTGCCAGCCTGAAGGGTCTCTCTAAAGGCAAACGGGCATTCCTCCAGCCTACTTCGTCGCCAGAGCCGCTACGCCGGGAAGCTGGATGCCCGCCAGAAATTCCAGCGACGCGCCGCCGCCGGTCGAAACGTGCGAGATCTTGCTGGTGACGCCCGCGGCTTTGATGGCCTTCTCGGAATCGCCTCCGCCGACTACCGAAATGGCGCCCGAGCCGGCTACAGCCTTGGCCAGCGCTACGGTGCCTTTGTCGAAGGGCGGCTTCTCGAAGATGCCCATCGGTCCATTCCAGATGACCGTCTTGGCGCCGGCGATGACCTTGGCGTACTCCTCGATGGTCTTCGGGCCGATGTCCACGGCGATTTTGCCCTCGGGAATCGTGGTGACGGCTTCGTTCGCCGCGCCGGCCGCGATATCCGATACCACCACGTGATCCACCGGCAGCATGAGCTTGGCGCCCATCTCGTCCAGAAGCTTCTTCGCCAATTCGACTTTGTCTTCTTCGACCAGCGACTTGCCCGTGGGCAAGCCCTGCGCCTTGAGGAACGTGTAGGCCATGGCGCCGCCGATCAGCAGCTTGTCCACGATCTTGCCGAGATTCTCGATGACCTCGATCTTGTCGGACACCTTGGCGCCGCCTAGAATCGCCACGCAGGGACGGGCCGGATTGGTGGTGGCCATCCCCAGGTACTTCAGTTCCTGCTCCATGAGCAGGCCCGCGGCGGCCGTCTTCACGAACTTGATCATGCCCTCGGTGGAGGCGTGTGCGCGGTGCGCCGAGCCGAAGGCGTCGTTGACGTAAACGTCGCACAGAGACGCCAGCTTCTGGGCAAACGCCGGATCGTTCTTCTCTTCCTCGGCGTGGTAGCGCAGGTTCTCGAGCAGCAGCACTTCGCCCGGAGCAGGCTTCATGGCCTCCACTTCGGGACCCACGCAATCGGGCGCCATCTTCACCGGGCGGCCTAGCAACTCCTCCAGCCGCTTGGCGGCCGGCCTCAGGCTCATCTCCGGATTCGGCTTGCCTTTGGGACGACCGAGGTGGGAGGCCAGGATGACACCGGCCCCGTGCTCGAGGGCGTACTGAATGGTCGGCAGCGACGCTTTGATGCGCTTATCGCTGGTGATTTCCATCGCGCCTTGCTCGTTCTTCTGCATCGGCACGTTGAAATCCACGCGGATGAAAACCCGTTTTCCGTTGAGATCGAGATCGCGAATCGATAGATAGGACATGTCGGCTCTCAGTATTGGTTTAAGTCTGAGAGTAACACGCCGAAAGGCGCGCCGAACCGGGAGAATGCCGCCCCCGAGCTGCCTTAAGCCGCCGGACTATTTCTTCGCTGGAGTGGTGTCGGTGACGGGGAGATCCCAGTGAGCCAGCAGGATCTCGAAGCGGCGCTGCTCCTCGCGCTCGTAGGTCTTCTGGTCGGGCCAGAGCTGTTTGATCAGGCGCTCTTCATCGGGATTGGCGGTGGTGGCCACGGTCGAATCCTTGAAGCGGATGGTGACGCGATAGTCCCAGCGCGAATCCTCGGTCATGTGGTTGGCCGGCTCTTCGATTTTCACCGAGAGGATGCGTCCACTTTCGGCTTCCTTCAGAAGCAAAGGGTAGTGGTTCTTCAGAAAGAGCTGGCGGAATTCCTGCTGACGGCCCCACTGGACTTTGTAGTAATATTCCACGGCGTAGGGCTGTCCGGCCCCGCCCTGTGTAGGGGCGCCCTGAGCCAGTAGCGGCTGTGCGGCAGCCGAAAGCAACAGCGTCAAAAGCACGTTTCTCATCGATCCTCCAACCACCCGGTGACTTTGGATTCTAGCAGACCGCGAAATGCGCCGAATCGGTGCAACCCCTTGCAGGCGTGCGGGCAAGCGCGAACGGAGCGCACAGCGCACGGGGATTTGCCCGACGGCGGCTATTCGCATGCATATTATAATCGCTGCCGGGAGGCACCGAGCACTGCAGCCATTCCCGACGGTAGCAGCAGGAGTCTATTTTGTGGGCAGGCTAAAGCGTGCCCCACCCAGTGGAGGAAGGTAATGGAGAGCAAAAAAGTTCCGCTCCCCGGCAGCGAGCGGCACCCGGCCGGCACACGCATAGGCGATGTGGCAAGCAACGAAACCGTGGAAGTTTCCGTGATTCTCAAACCCAAGGCGCGGGTCGAAGCGCCCCGTACGGGCGGAGCGGCCCTATCGCGGGAGGAATTCGCCTCGATGTACGGCGCCGATCCGGCGGCCATCGAGCGGGTCAAGGAGTTTGCCGAAGCGCACAAGCTGAGGGTGGTCGAAATTGCCCCCGAGCGCCGCACGGTCAAGCTGGAAGGAACGGCCGCCGATATGTCGAAGGCCTTCGAGGCTCCGCTCGAGCGTTACGAACACGAGGGGACCGAATACCGGGCGCGCACGGGCGCCATACACGTTCCGGCCGAGCTGGCGCCATCGATCGAGGCGGTGCTGGGGCTGGACGACCGGCCGCAAGCCAAGCCGCATTTCCGCGTGTGTTGCGCGAGCCCGCGAACAGGGGCGGAAACGTCTTATTCGCCGCGGCAGGTGGCCGAGTTGTACCAGTTCCCGCTGGATGTGGATGGCAAAGGCCAGACCATCGGAATTCTGGAGCTGGGCGGCGGCTATCGTCCGGCGGATCTGGCGGCCTACTTCCCGTCGATCGGCGTCGAAGCGCCCACGGTGGTCGCGGTTTCGGTGGATAAAGGGCAGAACCAGCCGACCACGCCCGATAGCGCCGATGGCGAGGTGCTGCTGGATATCGAGGTGGCCGGGGCGGTCGCGCCGGGCGCGCGCATCGTAGTTTACTTTGCGCCCAATACTTCGCAGGGCTTCCAGGACGCGCTGACCACGGCGATCCACGATGCGGCGAACCAGCCCGCGGTGATCTCGATCAGTTGGGGCGGACCGGAATCGAGCTGGACGGGGCAATCGATGACGGCCTTCGATGCCGCGGCGCGCGACGCAGCCCTGCTGGGCGTGACGATTTGCGCGGCGGCGGGAGACGATGGCTCGAGCGATGGCGCCGATGACGGCGGCAACCATGTGGATTTCCCGGCTTCCAGCCCGCACGTGCTGGCTTGTGGGGGGACACGCCTGTTGAGTACCAACGGAGCGATCTCGAGCGAGACGGTATGGAACGATGGCGAACAGGGCGGCGCTACGGGCGGAGGATTCAGCGTGCAGTTCGGGCTGCCTTCCTGGCAGGCGGGTGCCGGGGTGAAGCCGCCCTCGGGCGAAGGCCGCGGCGTCCCGGACGTTTGCGGGGATGCCGATCCGCAATCGGGATACGAGGTGCTGGTAGATGGCTCGTCCATGGCGATCGGCGGCACCAGCGCGGTGGCCCCGTTGTGGAGCGGCCTGGTCGCGCTGCTCAACGAGAAGCTAGGGAAACCGGTGGGATTCCTCCAGCCGGCCCTCTACAAGCTGGCCGCTTCGGCCAAGGCGTTCCACGACATCACGCAAGGATCGAACGGCTCGTTTGCGGCGGCTCCGGGGTGGGATGCCTGCACCGGGCTGGGATCGCCCTCGGGCGAGAATCTGCTGAAGGCGCTGGGCGGCTCGCAGGCGCGGCCGCGGATCGAGAGCTGACCCGCGCGCTGATATCATACGAGACGGATGCCCTCGTCAGGTGTGGATTACCGGCGATCTCCGACCGCCCGGCTGCTCGGAGGCCTGGCCATCACCCTGACGGCGGTGGCGGTCTATTCGGGCTACACCGTCACGCAGCTCAAAGGCCTGGAGGAGCTGCAGGCGCGAACGATAGACCGCAACCGCATCGATTCCCTGCAACTGCTACGCGTGCAGAACAGTCTGAACTCGCTGGCTCTTACCATGCGGGACATACTGGAGGGCAACGAACCGTATCCGCTGACGGCCTGGGAGCGGCCGTTTCAGCGCATACGGACGGACCTCGACGATGCGGTCGCGGAAGAAGCCAAATACGCACCGCCCGAGCGCGCTCCCGGCCAGGAAGATTATTTGCGGGCGTCCGTCGCCCAGTTCTGGGACGCGCAGGACCGGCTCTTCGTGCTGGCGCGATCCGGCGAGGAAAAGAAGGCGCTGGATTGGATCCGCGTATCGCTGCAGGCCCGCCAGGAGGCGCTTGGCACGGCGGTGGCGCGGCTGCTGGTGCAGAACAACGAGATCGCGCGCGAAGCCACCGAACGAACCAGCCAGATCTATGCGCGCGCGGAGCGCAATCTGTATCTGTTCGTGGGGCTGATGCTGATCCTGATCGTCTCGACCAGCCTTTACCTGGTGCATTACAACCGCAGAATGTTCGAGCAGGTGGCCGAGCTTTCGGAGCGGCGCAGCGAGCTGGCGCAGCAGCTCATCGGGATGCAGGAGAGCACCTTCCGCTCGATTTCGCGCGAGCTGCACGACGATTTCGGCCAGATTCTGACGGCGGTCGGCGTGATGCTCCAGCGCACCGATCGGAGCGCCGCCGGAATACCGGATGCGCTGCGCGCGGATCTGCGGGAGATCCAGGAGATCGTGCAATCGACGCTCGAAAAAGTGCGCTCGCTTTCGCTGGCTCTGCATCCGGTAGTGCTCGATGAAGCGGGCCTGGAGAGCGCGCTCGATGTCTACCTGCCGGGTTTCGAGAAGCAGACCGGCATCGAGATACGCTACGAGAAGAGCGGGCCGAGCCGCGAAGTGGATCGCAACGTGGCCATCCACCTCTACCGGGTTTTGCAGGAGGCGCTCAGCAATATCGCGCGCCATTCGCATTCCCAGCGGGCGGTGGTGCGGCTGCGTTTTCTGCCGGAAACGGTGGTGTTGGAAGTGGAAGACGCGGGCGTGGGATTCGGTAGCGGCAAGGAGAGGCAGGGCATGGGACTGGTCTCGATGCGGGAGAGAGCCGAGCTGGTGAACGGGCGCGTGGAGTTCATCGAGCGCGAGACTGGCGGCGTGCTGGTGCGCCTGACGGTCCCGGTGGTGCCGGAGGAGACCCATGCCTGAGGCGGCGATAACGGTCCTGCTGGTGGACGATCACAGCCTGGTGCGGCGCGGATTTCGCCGCATGCTGGAAGATGAGCCCGGCATCGAAGTGGTGGGCGAAGCGAGCGACGGCAACGAGGCGGTAGAGGCCGCGGCGCGCCTCGAACCGGCGGTAGTCGTCATGGATTTCGCGCTGCCCGGCATGAACGGCGCGGCGGCCACGCGGTCGATTCTGAAGGCGCGCCCCGCGACCGCGGTTCTGATCCTGAGCATGCACTCCGAGCCGTCCTACGTGCGCACATGCCTCGATGCCGGCGCGCGCGGATACCTGCTCAAGAATGCCTTGGACCTGGAATTGGTAGAGGCCGTCAGAAAAGTGGCCGCCGGAGGGCGCGTGCTCGATCCGCGGCTGGGGGCGCTGGCCGAGCAGGAAGAGGCGGCGCCACAGCTCACCACGCGCGAGCTGGAAGTCTTACGGTGGATCGTCGAGGGCCGGTCGAACAAAGAGATCGCCGGCGTGCTGGGGTTGAGCGTGAACACGGTGGCGGTGCACCGCGCGAATATCATGCAGACGCTCGGCATGCACAACACGGCCGAGCTGGTAGTGTACGCCATTCGCAAGGGGCTGGTGAGCATTCCGTGAACCGGCGGACGTTCCTTTTCGGCGCACTGCCGCTCATCGGCGCTCCGGCGGGGCAGGCCGCTGCGGCGACTGCCGGATTCCACCTGGTGGACGTTACGGCCGCGGCGGGCATCGATTTCCGGCATAATAGCGGTGCTTTCGGGGCCAAGTATCTGCCCGAGACCATGGGTCCCGGCTGTGCGTTCCTGGATTACGATGGCGATGGCTGGCTGGATATCCTGCTGGTGAACGGCGCGGATTGGCCGGGCCACAAGCGCCAGCGCAGCACGCTGCGGCTGTATCGCAACAATCGCAACGGCACGTTCACCGACGTCACCGAGCGCGCCGGCCTGTCGGTCGAGATGTACGGCATGGGAGTGGCCATCGCCGATTACAATAATGATGGCTTCCCCGACATCCTGATCACCGCTGTGGGGCAAAACCGCCTGTTCCAGAACAACGGTCGCGGTAAGTTCATCGACGTCACCGAAGCCGCCGGCCTGGGCGGCCGAAGCGCCTTCAGCACGTCCGCTTTGTGGTTCGATTTCGACCGCGACGGGCAGCTCGATCTGCTGGTATGCAACTACGTGCGCTGGTCGCCCGCGCGCGACGTTTTCTGCAGCGTGGACGGCAAGCGCAAATCTTACTGCACGCCGGAAGCCTACCACGGTGAAACGTGCTGGCTGTTCCGCAACCGCGGCAACGGCACATTCGAGGACGTCACCGCCAAGAGCGGCGTCTTCGACACCACCTCAAAATCGCTGGGGGCGGCGCTGCTGGATTACGACGGCGATGGCTGGCCGGACCTGTTCATCGCCAACGACACGCAACCCAACAAGCTCTATCACAACCTGCGGGATGGGACCTTCGAAGACGTGGCCGTGCGCGCGGGCGTGGCTTTCAGCGAGGACGGCAAGGCGCGTGCCGGAATGGGCGTGGACGCGGCGGATTTCGACAATTCCGGCGTGACCAGCATTGCGATTACGAACTTCGATAACGAAATGATGGCCCTGTTCCGGCCGCTGCGATCGGGCGTGTTCGCGGACATCGCCATGCGGGCGGGAATCGGGCAGCCCTCGCGCAACAGCCTGGGATTCGGCTGCGCCTTCTTCGACGTGAACCTGGATGGATATCTCGATCTGCTGGCGGTAAATGGGCACATCGACGAAACCGCGCGCCACCTGCGCACGAACCTGGCCTACGCCCAGCCGCCCATCCTATTCGTCAACGACGGCAAGGGCGGCTTTCGCGATGAGGCCGCCGCGGCAGGCGCCGAATTCTCGCAACCCAAGGTGGCCCGCGGCCTGGCCCTGGGAGACTTCGACCGGGATGGCGACGTGGATGTTCTGATCACGACCAATCAGGGCCCGGCGTACCTGTACCGCAACGACGTGGCGGCGGGCCAGCACTCCCTGCGCCTGCGCCTGGTGGGAACGAAATCGAACCGCGATGCCATAGGCGCGGTGGTGCGCGTCGCGACGCCGGATGGAAAGCAATCGAGGATGGTGCGGACGGGGTCGAGTTACCTTTCGCAATCCGAGCTGGCGTTGACGTTCGGACTGGGGCGCCGGGACACGGCGAGCGGAATCGAGATTGCGTGGCCCAGCGGCCGGACGCAGGAATTTAAAAACGTAAAAGCGGGGATGTACGAGTGCGTGGAGGGCGCGGGGTTGGTGGCGCGGGGGTAGGGGGGATGGTACGCCTCGGCGGGAACTGGCCCGCAAGCCGTGCCGCGGCGCGCGCGATTGTGCGGCGACCTCTACGTAATCGACTGACGAATTGGGTTCCGGAACGGGCTCGCCGATTTTCCGCATCGTGTCAAAATGCGCTATGAGAGCGTCCTGAAAATTCAAGCGTGTTTCTTCCGGCGTATCCCCAACCGCGACACATCCCGCAACGTCCGGCGAATAGGCTGAATAGCCGGTACTGGTTGGCTCGATAATCACCAAGTAGCGCTTCGCACTCATTTCAATCCCGCCTTCTTGAGTATAGTGTTCAACGTTCCGGGTGCGAGTTCGTTTCCGTCGATACCGTGCGCCGGGATGTATGAGTGCGTCGAGGCGCGTTGCTGGCAGCGCGGCAGGGGCCCGCTACCAAAGCAGTTTCATTCCGAATTGCACCTGACGCGATGTCGTCGAGGTGCTGGTGATCACGCCGGCCGTGGGCGACACTCCCGTGGGCGTGAAAGTGATGGCGTTCGGAGTGTTGAAGTTGGCCCGGTTCAGGAGATTGAACATCTCCGCGCGAAACTGGAGATTGAGTCTCTCGTGAATCGGCGTGTCTTTCAGGAAAGACAAGTCCCACGTTGCCAGGCCGGGGCCAATCAAGGTATCTCGCCCCAGGTTCCCATAGAACCCGCTGGCGGCCGGGGGAGCTAGAAAAGCAGCCGGGTTGAACCACTGAGAAGGCGTCCCCAAAATCACGGGGCCGCTAAATACCGGGTTCACGAAGGGCCGCACGGGATTGCGCGTGTCACCGTTGTTCGAGGGGTTATAGCTGAGTTGAGGGGTGAACGGAAAGCCGCTTTGCACGGTCACGATCGAGTTCACCATCCAGCCGCCCGCCAGTATCCTGCCGGGGCCGCTCGCGCTCGTCCAAAAATGCTTGCCCGGTCCGAAGGGCAATACATAGCCGGCATTCACCACACCTACGTTTCGGACGTCGAAATTCCCCAGCCCGCGGTCGGCCCGAAGATTGAAAGGATTCGAAGCCAGGGCCGGCTCTCCGCCCGATGTCGTGGCGTTCAGCGAGTCGCCATCGTCAATCGTCTTCGCCCAGGTGTACACTCCGCGTAACGAGACGCCGCCGCTGAAGCGGTGGTTCACATCCACATCGAGGGAGTTGTAGGAACTGTCGCCTTCCGAGAAGTAGGTCCAGGTGTTAGCGAGCGCGGGATTGGCGCGGGTGGATGTGGGAACATAGTAAGTTCCCACCGCAACCGGAGTGCCGGCTATGCCCGCCGGAAAGCTGGCGGGATAAGTTGCGGGACACGGCGCGGCCGGGCAAATCACGGGAAAAGGTTCATTCGCGTCGATGCCGATGATCTCATGGTAACCGTGAGAGCCGACATATCCGACCGTGAGAGCCGTGTTGGGAGTAAGTTCCCGCTGGATGCGAAACGACCAGGAAAGCAGCGTGGGGGTTCTCAAATCCGGTTGTACTCCGCCGGGAACCAACTTGGCCGTGGCCGGGACCGCGGCCGTGGGCAGGACGGGCAGTTGCGACACCGGGAGGCTCGGAAGGCTGTAAGTCGGGTTGAACGGCGCGTTTTGATCGGTGCGATAGCCCAGGGCATCCTGAAGATCGTTGTACATGCCGAACCCGGCGCGAATCACAGTGCGCTGGCTGCCGAAAGGACTCCACGCCACGCCGGCCCGCGGCTGGGGCAGGAACTTGCCGTTGTTTACCGTAAAGGCCGAGCTTCCGATGGAAGGCTGAGTCGAGATGACTCCATTCGGATACGTATAAGTTGAGGCCCGGCCGTGAACCTCGTTCCATCCGTCGGTCGACTCAGCCCGAAAGCCGAGCGACACCGTCAAGCCATGACTCAACCGAATCGCGTCTTCGGCATACCCCGCGCCAAACCAGGAGCGCCAGCCGAGCGGCGTGGGGGCGGGATCGTATAACAGAGTGGCCACCGTGCCTTGCAGAAAGGTCTGCAAGCTGGTGAAGGTGGCCTGGCCGTACTGGCTCAGTGCGAGGTTCTCATTCGAGCGCAGCCGCTGGAACCAGACTCCGAAATTGAACCGATGACGGCCTTTGGTAAGAGATACACGGTCCTCATAAGTGAACAGATTCCGGGCGACGTCAAGATTGCTTCCGTTGTTACTCCCCGCCAGACTTAGCTGGGCCGTCGGGTTCGAGGCTGCGCTACCTCCCACCACGAGCGCGCCAAGCGGAAGCCCCTGGAGGAAACCTGGCAAGCTGGCCGCGGGGGTCCCGGGCGTGGGTTCACCCGTGAAGAAGTATCCGGCCCGCGAAAAGCCGGCCCGCGCCGTATTAAGCAGCGAAGGGGAGAAGACGTGCGTTTCCTCGATGCTGACCACCTGTTCGCGCAGGCTCTCGACGTCGGTACTGTAGAGATTGGTGCTGGTGGGCGTGAAATCGGCGCTGTCGTCGATGGTGTAAACCGCGCTCAAGGAATCCGTGGAAGCGAAATTGTGATCCAGCCGCACAGTCCCGAAGTCGTCCCGGAGCGTCTGCAAAGGATTGTTGAGCGCCTCTGCAATTCCACCGAAATCCGGAGCGCCTGGCGTGGCCGCGGGCCAGGCGTTGATGAGCGGCGAGACTCCCACGAATGCCAGCCCGGACTCCGGGCAGGGACTCGGCGCCGGACTGACTAACTTACAGGGTAGATATCCGGCGCGCGCGTTGTTATCGGGAACCAGGTCCACGCCGGTTTGGTGCAGATGCTGCTCGAGTCCCTCGTAATTGCCGAACAGGAAGGTTTTGTTCTTTTGGATCGGTCCGCCCAGCGAGCCTCCGAACTGATTGCGCTGGAAGCCGGGAGCCGAGCCGGGGTCGAAGTAATTGGGAGCGTCCAGGGCATTGTTCCGCAGGAACTCGAACAGAGATCCGTGCAGTAGGTTCGTCCCGGACTGGGTGACAATCAGAACCTGGGCGCCGGGCCGCTTGCCGTACTCCGCGCCATAGGAATCGACGAGCAGGTTGAACTCCCGCACGGCGTCGACGCCCAGCAGTTCCTGGCTGGTGCCGCCGGGCTGCATGTTGTTTTCCGCAGCGCCGGTGAACTCCACGCCATTCAACAGGAAGAGATTCTGCTGCGGCCGGTTGCCCGCGACGGCGAAGTTATTACCGGTGGTCGAGTTCGACACGCCGATGCCGCCGGTCTTCTCCCACGTGAAGTTGACGACCCCCGGATTCAGAGTTAAGAGCTCGTCGTAACTTCGCCCGTTGAGGGGAAGGTCCTTGATCTGCTGCTCGCCAACCACGCCCGTTATGTTCTCCGTAGTCACACCGACAAGCGGCGCATCGCCGGTCACGGTTAGGCTCTGGCTCGACGCGCCTACCGGCAGTTGCATATCGACCATGGCTTGCTGGCCCACCACCAGAACGATGCCGGTGCGCACCTCTTCCTGGAAGCCGGGCTTGGCACTTCGAATCTCGTATTGCCCGAGCCGCAACGAAGAGAAGTTGTAACGCCCTTCGGCATCGGTAACGGTGGCGCGGACCGCCCCGGTATCTACGTTCTTAGCTTGCACGGCCGCGCCGGAGAGCGACCCACCGGACTGATCGGTGACGGTTCCCGAAAGACTGGCGGATACTTGGGCGCAAGCGGATGCCGCAACCAGGACGAAGGCGATCGACCATCGGATGCTCGAAACAGCCGGCGCGAAAGAACGGAACTGCATGGCGAAGGTCCCCCTCAATTTAGAATTTGAAATGAATGCCGCTTTTACGGGCGTGCCACCGTGGGAAATCGTCCTACCCGGGGCGTTTCCCTTGTGTCCCGTATGAATGTCAGTGTATCGTAAGAACGACACGTTTGGGTAGAGTTTCGACCAAAATTCTTTCCGGTAGATTCGCGGCTCCGGTGGAGGTTCGTTGGTCGAGGGGTCGCGAAATCCCTGTGCGCCGGCCGCTGGACCGCGGCGGACGGTGTGCTAGTGTGAGAGGCGTCGCAACCGGTTGCGAGCGGGGCCGGGAGTGACGCGGAGAGCCAGTCCATGAAGAAGGCGGCATCGCCGGAAGTCGAAAACAACCTGGCCGCGCTGCGGCACAAACGCGGATTGCAGGCGGCGTGGCTGGCCAAGACCGTGGGCGTTAGCCGGCAGACGATCTACGCCATGGAGGCCGGCGGCTTCGTTCCCAACACCGCCGTGGCACTCAGGCTGGCGCGCGCGCTCGATGTGAAGGTGGAGGATCTGTTCACGTTGCCGGGCGAATCCCCTGCCCCGGAGTTGCCCTCCGAGCGCGCGACGCTCCTCCCGGGCGCCGATCCGCCCCAGTCGGGCCAGCCGGTGCAATTGTGCCGGCTCGATAAATTTCTCATAGCGTCGCCGCCCTCCGCGGTGCCGTGGTATTTCCCGGTAAGCGACGCGGTGGTTACCGGCGAGCCGACCGAGGGCCGGAAGGCCCACGTGCGGGTCTATCACACGGGCGATTTTCGGAATCGCATTCTGGTTGCGGGATGCGATCCGGGAATATCCGTACTCTCGCGTCACGTGCAACTGGCTGGCGTGGAGCTGGTTCTGGCGCACCGCAACAGCTCGCAGGCGCTCGCGCTGCTCAAGCAGGGCTGCGTTCACATCGCGGGCACGCATCTGTGCGATGAAGCGACCGGCGAGTCGAACGTCCCGCAGATCTCCCGCATGTTCCCTAAGAAGACGGTGGCGGTGATTTCGTTTGCCGTGTGGGAGGCGGGCATACTCACGGCCACGGGCAATCCGAAGAGTATCCGCGGAATCGAAGATTTCGCGCGCAAAGACATATGTATCGTCAACCGCGAGCCGGGAGCCGGCAGCCGCTTCCTATTGGACTCTCATCTGGAACGCCTGAAGGTCGATGCCGAAGAAGTGACCGGCTATGAGCATCTGGCTGCTGGGCATCTCTCCGCGGCCTGGCAGGTGCGGACCGGGGCCGCCGATTGCTCGATCGCGACACGCGCCGCGGCACGCCTGTTCGGCCTGCATTTCATCCCTCTAATCAGCGAGCGCTACGATCTGGCGATACGCCGGCAGCATCTCGAGCTGCCCACAATCCAAGTGTTATTGGATACGCTCAACCGATCCAGCTTTCGTCGGGAGTTGGAGAACGTGGGGGGATACGACACCAGGACAGCGGGCCAACGAATCCTGTAACTAGCCGGGCGGATCGGGAATAGACAACTTTCGGCAGATTCTGGCCGCCAGAAGGTTCGCGATTTCGGAGTGGCGCGGCACAGCCTCAGCGTGACCTGTCTGAGGATTCTCCCACAAGGTGTGCTCTTTGCCTTCGGGCCGCAGTACGCAACCGTGCCGGCGAAGGTGCCTGAGGAGGCGGTCGCGTTTCATCCGACGACTACGAGTTCCTGGCCTGCATCTGGCGGGAGCGAGCGCAAAGACTCCTCGCGCCGGTGTTCCAGAATCAGAGCAATCGCCTCCCGGAGGTTTGCCAGGCATTCCTCACGCGATTTGCCTTGACCGTTGGCTCCAGGTACTTCCGCGCAATAGGCGATGTACCAGGGGCCATCCCGCTCGAGAATCGCTGTGAACTCGTTCCGCATGGCTCTATTTTACCCCTGCCCGCGATAGCGCCGAGCCGCGAGACTTGCCGCAGTCTAATAGCCGCCGCGATCGATAATCCGATTCAGCCGGTTCCGGTAATATGTGAAGTTATCGAAATCGACTTCAGGTGGAATCAGATGATCGCCGAACGGAATGTATCGGCCGGTCCGGAGCACCGCCTCGGGTACCTCCAGGATCTCGTCGATCCGCTGCTTCCCCTGGGCGATCTCACTCTTGGGTATCCCTCCCAGAATCTGCATCTCGGGGTATAACTTTCGGACTCTGGCGACATCCATCCCGCAATGAACCTCGAAGGGATACATACCGGTCACGCCGGCCTCCAGGAACAAGGGGATCAGCGAATAACAATTGCCGTCCGTGTCGAGTAATATGTGCCGCACGCCGTGTGCGTTGAGGAAGGCGCCGATCTTCCGTATGTAGGGAAGTATGAATTCCCGCACGATGCGCGGGGAGATCATGGATCCCCGGCCGTATGAGACGTCTTCCCAAATCTGCCAGTGATCGATCGAGACGCGCGTCAGCACTTCTTCGTAGACTGCCAGCCAGAGATCGGTGAACGTATTCAGTATGTCGTGGATAAGTTCCGGTTCAGTCAGATACCACGTGAACAGGTTCTCGTACCCGATCAGATGAGCCAGTGTGCCGAAGAAGCCGTGGGGATAGCCGCCCAGCGCCAATGGATAATCGCGGTCTTTATATGCGCGCACCTGCGCTTCCCAATCGGCCGGGAACCGCGTGCGGATGTTCTTCAGGTTCAGCCGCTCTTCCTTGAGCCGCTCCCAGCTTGCGCGGTCCTCGATGGGCCACTTCATGGCAAACGGGATGGTGCCGTGTTCCTTCAGAAAGCGTCGCTGGACGCCATCGATATCGACGTAATCGAAGACTTCCGCATCCTCGTTGCCCACCTTGATCTCGAACAGCGGATCGAAGAGCAGGTTGACATCGACTACCTGTTGGCAGGCGTCCATGCCGAAGTGGCGGCGCACGTCGTGATCCAGCGGGAAAGCCTGCGTGGGCCAATAGAGGCCGCCGGCCAGCACGGCGATGCCTTTCGGCAGCGCTCCCGCGCCCACGCTCCGCCATGCCGGCAGGTAGAGAGAGGATGTGGGAGTGGTGACGCTCCGTTGCAGCTCGGGGTAGTGGACGCGCGGCAGTCCCGCGGCGTACCAGTTATCGACGGTCTCTCCCCAATAGCCGAACTCCCATTTGAGAGACCGGACGTCCGGGTTGCCGGCGAGCACCTCCAGGAATCGTTCGCGCGTGTTCATAACCGCGATATCTCCTGAGGGAGACTAACAGGCGGTTGTTAGTAAGTCAAGCCGGGTAGCTTTGCGGCGTAGGTTCCGTCTAACGGCCTTGCAACTCACCCGTGGAATCGAACCGCATTTCGCCGGCGAAGACCGTGCCGGAAGCCAGTTCGTCGCGCAGGCGGCCGCGATTCGCACCCGCGCGCTCCGCGGCCTCCGTCAGGCAGCGCAGCGCCTCGGCCGGCGGCGTATCCGCGGGCAGGCGGAACACCCAGGGTATATTCACCGCCGTGAGGCCGCGATCCGCCGAGAGGGCCATTACGGGCAGGAATGCCTTGACCGCAAGCTGTTCGGCAAGGTGGCTCGAATCGCGATCGGTGGCCAGGATGGCGAGCGCGTGGCCATCGTAAATCAGCTTGACCAGCTCGGCCGAGGCCTTGCCCCAGGGCACGTCGGAAGAGATGCCGGTCACCTGATATTTCCCGCGATAGGCCGCGGCCACGCGGTCCGCTCCCGGCCCGAAGACAGCGATGCGCGGCGGTCCGGCCGGCGAATCCTCGACCGCGGGACCGTTGTACTCGACGCCGTTCTCCCCGACTTTGGCGTAGGGCGCCTGCATGGGGTAGCGGCGAAACTCGTACTTGCCGTTGCGGACGGTCGCCAGGTAGAGCGGCACGATGTTCTTCGAGTTGGGGTCGAAAATCATTTGCCCAGTCACGCCCTTGTATTGCTCCAGGCCGGCTAGCGCGTCGCGGATCTTGCCACGGTTCAGACCGGCGCGGCAGACCGCATCGAGCAGGATGTTCATAGTGTCGTAGGCCAGCGAAGCGAAGACTTCCGGCTGCCTGCCGAACCGCTTCTCGAACGTCTGGCGAAACGCGACCCACACGGGGTCGTCGCGCGTGGGGTCGAACGGGAAGACGACTTCCAGGCCTTCGGCCGCTGCGCCGGCGATGCGCAGTGTGTCATCGCCCAGCACGCGGAAGCTGCCGAAGACGCGCTGCTTCATTCCCATTTCGCGCATCTGCTTGAGGATGGTCCCCGCCGGCACGGCGTCGCCCCACAGCACCACGGCATCGGCACCGGATTCGTTGATGATCCGCAACTGCCGCTGGAAATCCGTGTCGCCGGGCAGGTATTTCTGCTCCATCATCACGGGATGGCCGAGCCGCCGCGAAGCGTCTTTGAACTTGAGCACGCCGAAACGGCCGTAGCGGTCGTTGACGCGCAGCAGCGCCACCTTCTGCAGGCCCAGATCCGTATAGATGCGGCGCGCCAGCGTGTAGCTCTGCTCGCGGTCGTCCTGGAGGGTCGCCAGGTACCAGGGAATGATGGTCTCGGGGATGGTGGGGTCTGTGGATGCGGAGTTGACGATGGGCAACTCGGCCTTGAGCGAAACGCGCAGCGCGATATGCGTGGAATCGGCGCCCAGCGAACCCAGCATGGCCCACACCTTTTCGTCATAGGCCATCTTGACGATCTCGTTGCTGGAGGCGCCCCACAGCGCCTGGTCGTTGTGAACCATCAGCTTGAATGGCTTGCCGCCGTAGCCGCCGCGGGCGTTGGCCTCGTCGATGGCCAGTTGCGCGCCGCTGAGCATCATGCGGCCCAAGGCCTGGTCGGGATGATTTTCGATGGGGCCGAGAAAGCCGATGCGCACCTCGTCCACTTCGCTGGCCTTGACCGTGGGGACGTCACGCGCGGCGCCGTTGTATTCCACGATGCTCGTATAGTTCTCGTAATAGGGCGTGGTGAACTTGGAATACGGGCGCATATCCTCGGGAGCGTTGGCGTACGGCCGCAGCTCGCGATTGCGGGGTGGCCCCGGCGGATCGGAGCCGCAGGAGCAAGTCTTACTTCCCTGCCCCCATAGGCATCCGGCCGCGGCCAGAACGGCAAGCCATCTTACAGCGGTCACGATCTTCAAGCCTCCGAACGGTTGCGGAAAATGGCAATGGCTTCGAGTTCGACCAGCAGATCCGGCCGGCAGAGCTTGGCCTGGATGCCCGTCGAGGCCGGTAGCGGATCGAGGCCCTGCTCCTTATAGAATGCCGTGCGCTCCTCGTTGAAATCGGCGTAATCGCGGTCGATATCGCGCAGATAGCAGGTGGTGCGCACGATATCCTTCCAGGTGGCGCCTTCGGCCGCTAGCAGCCCGGCGATGTTGTGGAACGTGCGGCGCGCCTGGGCGCGGAAATCGCCGACGTGCAGCGTCTCCCCGTTGGTCCCGATGCTGGCGGTGCCGGAGATCAGCAGGACGGAGATGGCGCCGAAATCCAGCCGCAGCCCGCGCGAGAAGGAGCTGGGGCGCTCATAATGGAAGGCCTCGTTGAGCACCTCGAGCGCGCTGATGGGCCTCTTGTCGATGGCCGCGGCCTTCCCAACTTCGGCCAGTACTTCCTGAATCGTCATATTATGAGTCCTCATTTCACTCGGATTCCGTGGCTCAGGCCTTTGCCCGTGGCCACCCAGATATCGTCTCCCTGGAAATCGACACCGAGGATATAGTTATGGGCCGGAGCCGTATCTACGTCCACGCGGGTTATTTTACCGTCCGCGTCGCGGACCAGCATCTCGGGCTTGTGCGTGTCGAGCGCCGGGCGGTAGACGGCCCAGTTGGCGCCGTCATAATAGGCTAAACCCTTATCCGTGGAAAACCACGCGCGGGTTCCATCCACGGCTTTCACCTGGTTCAGGAAATTACTCGGCAGCCCGCTATCCTTTTCGAGGAAATTGTTCCAGTTCCGTCCATCGTAGCGGCTGGCACCGAAATAGGTGGCCACCCACAGGATCTTATCCTTCTCAGCGTAACTGACCGACGTGGTGATCTCGTGAATCAATCCCTGGTCTTTGTAGAGCACCAGTTGGGTTTCGCCATCGGGGTCGTTGTAATCCTTCCAGTGCTGCGTCTTGACGTCGAATTCGAGCACGCCGCCGCCCCACACGGCGTAATAGACCTTGCTGGCGGTGGCCTGCACAGCGTAAGTCCAGATCTCGTACATCGGCGTATTGCGTTCGTTGAAGAGGCTCCACTCGCCGGTGCGGGTGTTAAGGCGGCTTCCGCCCGCGGCCGTGGCGATCCAGACTTCGTCGCCCTCCACCGAAACGCCGTAAACCACGTCGTTGGCGAGCCCGCTCGAAAGCTGCGTGAAGTTGTCGAAGCGGCCGGCCGAGAAGCGGCTCAGGCCGGACATGGTGGCGGCCCAAACGTCTCCGGTGCGCTTATCGACCGCGATATTCAGCACCGCGCGATGCGCCAGGCCGTCGGCGGGCCGGTAGACCCGCCACTTGCCGTTTTCGTACAGGCCCAGGCCGTTTTCCGTGGCCGCCCAGACGCGATTTCCATCCACGCAGACGTTGAAGACGTGGTCGTCCGGCAGGCCGTTGGCGGTGGTGAAATTTTCCCAGCGGAAGCGCGGCATATCGGGGGCCGCGGCCAGCGCCGCCGAAGCCAGAGCGAAGGCAATAGCAAGCTTCCTCATAACGTTTTCAGGTACTCAATCAAATCGTTGAGTTCGTCTTTTTGGAGGTCGTTGGTCACTCCATGCGTATCCGCCGGATTGAAGACGGTCCAGATCTCTTCGAGCGTGCGCGCCGAGCCATCGTGCAGATACGGCGCGGTCAGCGCGATATTGGTCAACTGCGGCACATCGATGCGCGGTGAGCGGTCGGTGGGCTTGCCGCTGCCCACATCGGCCAATTGCTGGTTGGTGAAGTGCGGTCCGGAGTGGCACACCGCGCACTGGTTGGCTTCCGGGATGGGCGTGCCGTCCTTCTTGCGCGTGCGCTCGAAGATGGACTTTCCGCGCTCCTGGGCGGCGGTCATCTCACCCTCCGGCCGGCGGAAGCGGTTGGGCCGCGCCGGAATGGATTTGATGTAAGCCACCAGGTCGGCCAACTCCTGGCCGTCATAACTCTGGGATCGGTAGAAGAACTTTTCGGTGCGCGGGCCGCACTCGGTCTCCAGGTTAGGATTGCTTCCGTTCCACTTGAACGGCTCGGTGCCCTCGATATTCTCCAGCAGGCGGTTGTCCACGATGTCCACGCCGAAGCCGTCCGGCTCGAGATCCCAGGGGAGGCCATCGAAAGTCGCCTCGATATGGCAGTTGGCGCAACCGAAGTGGCCCTGGAAAGCGAAGCGCGCGCTGAAGAAGAGCTGCTCGCCGCGGCGTTCGGGCGTCAAATTCGCGGGGCCTCCGAGCGAGATCGTCTCGACCACGCGGCGCGCGGCGGTATCGATCACCGAAACCGTGTCATCGCTGCGATTGGCAGCGTAGAGGCGTTTTCCATCGGCAGAGAGCGCCAGCCCCTTGGGACCGCGCCCCACCGGAATCCGCGCGGCCACGTAATGGGCGGAGGCCGAAAGATCGTTGGCCAATGCGCGCCGTGCCGCAGGGGTTGCCGTGCGCAGGAATTCAAGCAGGCGGCGGATGTCGATCACCGTGATGCTGTCCGAGCCGGTGGTCGACACATAGGCCATGGATTTATCGCGCGCCAGCACCACGCCGAACGGCGGCGTGAAGTAGCGATCCAGCTCGTCGATGGGAATCTGCACCGGCTCGCCGACATCCTCGCCGAAAACCGATATGGAGTTGCCGAAGACCCAGCCGTGCTCCACGTGCGCCAGGGGGACTAGATTTTTGGGGCGCGTCTCGGCGGCCATTCCCAGGCGCCCGTCGGCCGAGAGCGCCACGTGGAAGACGCCGGCGGCGTTATCGAGCCGGTAGCGATCGATCACCATTTGCCGGGCGGTATCGATGACCGTGATCTCCGATTGCGGCGGCGTGCGCCATTTTCCGGGGATCGGATAGATGTGCGTGGCGTAGACTTTGGCGCCATCGGGCGAGAGCGCCAGATAACTGGCCCCGCGCGCCGCCAGCAGGCGCTTGGTCTCCTGGCCGGTGGCGAGATCCACCACCGAAACATCGCCGCCGATGCGATTGGCGACGTAGAGATAGCGCTGGGCGCGATCCACGATGACAGCGTTAGGCTCGAAGCCGGCGGGGAGCGTGCGGAGCACCGCGAGCGATTGCGTGTCAATCTCGGAAACCGTGTCGCTCCAGGAGTTGGCCACGTAGAGGCGCCGCGCGTCCGGCGAAAGCGCCACATCCTTCGGCGCACGGCCCACGGGGATGCGGCGCGCGATCGAGTGCGAGCGGTTGTCGTAGACCACCACCTCGTCGGTGCCCTCGCAGACAACGAAGAGCCGCGCGCCATCGGGAGAAACGGCCAGTTCGACGGGCGATGGGTAGCGCGGCGCGGGGGCGCCGGCCGCGGCGGATGCCAGGACCGCCAGGCACACAAATACGGGCAAGCTAAAGCATGCCCCACCAAGCCTTAGCCTGGTGAAAGGTGGGGCATGCTTTAGCTTGCCCAGCCAAGGAATCCGCATCATTTCTCCTCGACCGTAACCACGCGGTCCGCAGGCACGTTTTCGAGCACCTGCCGGATGCCGCTCGGCCACGTGACGGTCAGCCGCTCCACCTTAGTGGCCTTCCCCAGCCCGAAATGCACCCTCGGATCGTCCTGCGAAAGATAGCCCGACCCCGCCACACGCTCGTGCGCCTGCCGGTTGCCGCCCGCCAGCACCTCCACCTGCGCGCCGATGCCGTCGCGATTACTCTTGTGGCCTACGAGTTTGACTGAAATCCAGTGGCCCGCGTTGGGCGACGTATTGTGCAGCAGGAAGGCCGGAGCGCCGAGATTCACGATAAAGACGTCGATGCGGCCGTCGTTATCGTAATCGGCGAAAGCCGCGCCGCGCGCCACGCTCTTCACTTCGAAGAACGGGCCGGCTGAGGAGGAGACATCTTCGAATTTCCAGTCGCCCAGGTTGTGAAACACCGAGTGCTCCTGCGGAACCATGTGGATCAAACCGCCGTGCGCGATGAAGATATCGTCGCGGCCGTCGTTATCGAAATCGTACACGCCCGTGCCCCAGCTCACGTATTGCGCGGCCAGTTGCGAGATACCCGCCTGGCGGGTCACATCCTCGAAGCGCAGGTTGCCGGTGTTGCGCATGAGCCGGTTGTACTTGGAATCGGAAACCCACAGGTCCACGCGGCCATCGTGATCGAAATCCACGAAGACCGGACCCATGGCCGAAGTGCCTTCCCCGTTCTGGCCGTAGGCCACGCCGGCCGGCACGGCAATCTCTTCGAAGGTGCCGTCTTTGCGGTTGTGATAGAGGAAGTTCTCGGTCTTATCGTTGGCCACGTAGATATCGGGGTAGCCGTCGCCATCGAAATCGGCGGCCGTCACGCCCATGGCCCGGCTCTTCAGGCGCGCGATGCCGGCTTTCTCGCTGACATCGGAAAACGTGCCGTTGCAGTTGTTGTGCATGAGCACGCTGCTATTGGGTTCGTAATCGAGCGGCCCGGGGAAATTGTCGGCCGCGTAGTAGGCGTGGTAATCGGGGTCGAACTTGACGTAGCGGCCGATGAAGACGTCCAGGCAGCCATCGCGGTCGTAATCCAGCCACGCGGCGCCGATCGACCATCCCGGCACCTTCAAGCCGGCCTTTTCGGTGACATCCTCGAACGTGCCGTCGCCCTTGTTGCGATAGAGGATCACGCGGCCGTAGCCGGTGACCAGCAGATCGGTGTGGCCGTCGTTATCGTAATCGGCGGCGATGGCGGCCATGCCGAAGATGCCGCCCGCCACGCCGGCCTGCTCGGTGACGTCGGTGAATTTGCCGTTGCCGTCGTTGCGAAACAGATGATTGTGCGGCGGGACGGCGGGCGGTTTGCGCAGCGGGTAGGGATGCATGCCCTTGCCCAAGTCCATGCCGCTCACCACGTAGAGATCCATCAAGCCGTCGTTGTTGTAATCGAACCAGACGGCGCCCGCGCCGGTGCTCTCCAGCAGCGAGCCGAGTTTTTCGGCGCCGAAGCTGTGCGTGAAGTTGATGCCGGCCTGGGCGCTCACTTCCTCAAAACGAATGGAGACCGCGGACGGCTGCCCGCCGGCCGCCACCAAAAACAGCGCCAACGCCCAGAAGCGGGGCGGCCCTGCGAATCGAAAAGGTCTCATCGGGATCTTACCTCCGCGGTTTCGCGCCCGTGGACCGGCAGCAGCATTTTGGCCGGATCGGTCCCCCGCAGCAGAATCGCGGGAACGGCGTTATCGGGCGCGCGCTCGGGACCGGCATGGCATCCTACGCAGATGCGCTGCTCGCCGCGCCGCGCCCAGAACCAGCCCTTCTCGGCCGCCACGGTTTTTCCGGCCTGGTCCAGCAGCTCGAACCGTATGCCCCGGTCGGCGGGCGTCTGCACGAAGAACGAGCCATCGTGCTCGACGGGCGCCTGGCCGAGATTCACGGCCGCACCGGCGTCATCGAGCGCCCACACGCGCACGGCCGCCACCGAATCCGCGGGGATGGGCGAGCGCGAAGTGTAAGCGTTCAGGCAGAGCAGATTGGCGCCCTCGCGATTCCCCAGTCCGGATGGATGGCGCTTGGGGACCTCGTGGGGAGCCACCAGCACGGGCTGGATGGCATTCGCAACGGGCGATGCAACCAGTTTATCGGGCGCGCTCTGGCCCGCCTTCCAGCGGTAGATGCCGTAGCGCGCCCGGCTGTCGGGCCGGTAAGCCACGAGCCACTCGCCGGGGGGAGTCTCGGCGATGGGACCAGCGAATTGACCCGCAGACATGGGGATTTCGAGTTGGTCCGCGCGTGCGGAGGTGAAGCGCGCGAGTTTGCCGGAAACTTCGAAAACGATGTCTCCCGAGGCCACTTGACGGCCGCTGTGACGGTCGCGGCCATGGTCGCAGCGGTAGGTCTCGACGCCGCTGCCATCCGGGTAAACCGCGTACACGTCGCGCCGGGGCGAGGCGGCATCCGGATGCGGGCCATCGAAGAGGACACGGCCGTCGCGCAGCGCATCGGTAGCTAGGTGGTCGCCGGGCGCGTAGGTGAGGCGAACGACTGGCCCGCCGCCCGCGAGCGGCATGGTCTCGAGTTGGAAGCCCGATGGCGTGTGCCGGGAATACACGATCCACTCGTCCGCCAGGTAGAATGGCGCGACCGCATCGTCATTGAACGCCGTGACGCGCCGCGGCGCTCCGCCGGCCGCAGGGACTTCCCAGATCTGCCACGGGTCGCCCGCCTTCCGCTTGCCCGCGAAGAGCACACGCTGGCCGTCGAACGCAATGCTGGCATCCGCCGACGCGGCGAACGCGGGGACTAACGCGCGCGCCTGGCCCTGCGCGACTATGCGCAACGCGGCGCCCGCCGGAAAGCGCGTGCCGGGCGTGGCGGGCTCGTAGCGCGGCGCTTCCGTGTAGATGAAATCTATCGAGTTTTCAACCTGACCGGGCACGATTCCCGCGCAGAGAAACAGGGCGCCCCATCGAAAAATGAAACTCGACACTCCGAAATTGTAATTCGCGGTATACGGCAAATGGAATAGTAGAAAGGGATTAGAGGCGCGGCCGCTAATCCCGCCCGGAGCCGGCCAGCAGCTTGGGAACAAAGCGGATGGCGGGTCGCGTGTTGTAGATCTTGAGGTACGCCCGGTGCGCCGGGTCGTCCGGGTAATGCTCCGGCGCGGGATATGGGTACCGGCTCATGGCGTGGAACGGAAGCGGCTCGATGGTCTGCGAGAAGGCGGTGTTAGCGTCGGCATCTTTGGCCCAGCCATCCACCAGCAGCAGGAAATCCCGGCGCTCGCCAGGCTTCAGCGGCGGCAGGCTGCCGGCTGGGAATTCGAGGCGCAGCTCGTCGCCCGCACCCATGATGACGAAGCGGTCGTCGGCGGCTTCTACCAGTTCCCGCACGTCGCCATAGCGCGTGTAAAGGCCGGGGGTCTGGTTCCAAGTGGCCGTGGGGGTCCAGGCGGCGTAGTCGAAGGCCTCGGGCTGCTCGCGGCGCGGGTCGATGGAGGCGCGCGAGAAGCCGCGCAGCCGCACTTCCGCCGAACGGGTTTCGAGCGGCCGGATTCGAACCGGCGGCGCGGCGGGATCGTCGCTGAGGAAGATCTGGTCCCAGTAGAGGCAGAGATTGGTGACGATGCGGATTTCGCGCGACGCCGAAAGGAACCGCCCGGTCAGATCCACCGCGATGGTTTTCGGCTTGCCCGCCGGAATGCCCATGTCTTCGATCACCGTCTGCCAGTTTCCCGCCGCGTCCTTCACCTGGAGGTACGGAAACACCAGCCCGCCACCGGGTGCCTGCGAGGTGCCATAAAAGGTGCTGCCATC
>Ga0181517_10001028_pt1 | contig 33019 bp, 39 predicted proteins | sample PEATcosm2014_Bin_31_FD_119748 | JGI IMG/M metagenome (GOLD analysis project Ga0181517, IMG submission 119748) | Peatland microbial communities from MTU Mesocosm Facility, Houghton, MI, USA - PEATcosm2014_Bin01_30_metaG | ecosystem: Environmental > Terrestrial > Soil > Wetlands > Peat | place... | reverse complement strand
TTTGTCCAGCACCGGATCGAAGTGATCCGGCGTCGTTCTGAGTTTGACCTCAAAAAAGCGCGGGAAAAGGTGCATATCCTCGAGGGACTACTCCTCGCACTTGCTCGGATAGACGAGATTATAGCTGCCATCCGTGCATCTGACACCGTTGAAAATGCCCGGCTTACCCTCGTTTCCCGTTTCGGGCTTGACGAACCCCAGGCAAATGCCATCCTCCAGATGCAGCTGCGCAGGCTCGCGGCACTTGAGCAGCAGAAGATAACGGATGAGAGGACCGGTCTTTTGGTAGAGATTGCCCGGCTTACTTCTATTCTTTCCAGTGAAAGTACTATCAAGGATGAGATCCGGCGGGAGGTTACTGAAATTGCCAACAAGTTTGGCGATGCCCGGAGAACGCAGATCGCCCTTGCGGTAGGCGATATTTCGACCGAGGACCTTATCGAAGACAAGACGGTCCTTGTTTCCATAACGACAGCAAATTACATCAAGCGTATGGACCTCGACACTTATCGTAAACAGCGCCGGGGTGGCAGAGGTATCACCGGGATGACCACTAAAGAAGAAGACTTTGTGGATTCAGTCTTTGTCGCCGGCATGAAAGATTACCTGTTGTGTTTTACCAATCTTGGCCGGGTCTACTGGCTCAAGGTCTACGAGATACCCGAAAGTTCCCGGATAGCCAAAGGAAAACCGATTGTCAACCTCCTTAATTTAAAAGAGGAGATCGTTACAACCGTTATCCCGATCCGCGAGTTCAGGGAAGACCGGTTCCTCTTGTTTGCAACAAAGAAAGGCCAGGTTATCAAGATCCCCCAGACAGAGTTTTCCAACCCGCGTTCTGTCGGTACAAACGCCATCAAGCTCCGGGAGAACGACCAGCTGGTTGAAGTCATCTCGACAAACGGAACAAACGAACTCGTACTCACGTCACGTTTCGGCCAGAGCCTGCGGTTCCATGAGAATACCGTGAGGACTGTCGGAAGAGGCGCCCAGGGTGTCAGAGGCATGAATCTGCGGGGAGAAGATACGGTCGTTGCGGTAACCCTTCTGGAAAAAGATCACCTGCTCACCATATCCGATGTCGGGTTTGGTAAGAGAACCGAGTTCGACGAATTCCGCGGACACGGGAGGGGCACGATGGGCGTCCGGAACATCTCGCTCGAACGCGACGCAGTTGTTATCATGTCCCGGGCAGTTTCAGAGACTGACGAGATCGTTGTTATGACGGCCGGCGGCGTCGTTATACGAACCCCGGTAAGTGAAGTCAGAATCATCGGCCGGGGAACAAAGGGTGTGCGCATTATGCGTCTTGACGAGAACGACAAAGTCGTTGGCGTCGCCATCGTAAATCCTGAGACTGAAGTCGTTGAAGAGCCCGGGCCTGATACAGATGCCCCGGCACCGGAATAATCTTCCTTTTTTGATCCGGCGGATAGTTGATCAGAATCTTTTTTGAGTGTCTCTCCCAAAAGAGTGATACGGACTTGAGCTCTTGACTATTGTACGATCTGATCGGGCACTTACCGAATTCTACGGAATACTGCTCTTGATCGTGCTTACCGGGATTGGTGTTGTCCTGATTTTTAGTGTTTCAACAGGTTTTGTGGCCTCTCTGCTCGAGAAACCCCCCTCTTTTGCCGTCCAGGCTAAGGTCACTATGTTGTACTCTGACAAAAGCGTCATTAGCCTTGTCCACATGGCAGGTGATCCGGTTCAAATTGTCGGCCCTTTCTCATCCGGGGTCTTTTTTAGTCTAGAAGCCCCAGACGGCGAAAAAATTGCAGTGTCGCCCTCTCCGGTCATGACCGGGAATCCCTGGGCCCGCGCTGGCATAATAACCATTTATTTCGACGGTTCACATTTCTGGGCAACCGACGATATTTCCACGGTTATCGCAAGGAACGGGCAGGGGGCACTGACAGACATGCCCCATGGTCTCTGGATTATTTATATTACCGATCAGGCAACGAAGGTTGTGGTGAATTCGCTTGCGGTAACGGTTTGAACACTATCCCTTTATAGGTGGAACAGGTTAACAAAGGGATTATGCCTCTTTTTCGGAAGATCATCACGGTATCCACCCGGCACGAAGGGGAAGTTATCAACCTGACGCTTCAGGTTGCAGCAGTGATCCGCGAAAGCAAAATACAGGAAGGTCTAGTTCATCTTTTTGTCAAGCACTCGACTGCTGCACTGACAACGATAGAGTACGAACCGGGCGTGCTTGCGGATCTTTCCCGGGCATTATCTATCCTGGCACCCGATGATGCCGTGTATGCCCACGATAAAAAATGGGGGGATGGTAACGGACGTTCACATGTTAAGGCAGCACTTGTCGGCCCGTCCCTGACTGTACCTGTTGTTGGCGGAGAACTCAGCTGCGGGACATGGCAGCAGGTTGTCCTCCTTGAACTGGATGTAAATGCGGGACGGGAACGGGAAGTTATCTGTACCGTGACAGGCGAATAACTCCCGGGCTGTTTTCATTTTTCGGACAAATACTCTTATTATTCCCGGTGCAATCATTGATCCATGAGTGCGATCCTCCGGCGTCAGATCCTCAGGAAATGCAGTGGCATGGATGTCCCCCTTGTGGGGTTCGCCCCGGCGAGTCGTTGGGATGATCCACCTTTTGAACCATGGGTGCCGGAGGCATTCCGGCCTGCCTCCCTCTTTCCCGGGACAAAGACCGTGATTGTAATCGGGTTTCCGGTAAGTCTCCCTATCGTAGATACTGCACCGTCAATCTGGTACCACGAGCTCTACCGGACCGTCAATACGTTGCTTGATTCCTGTGGATATCGCCTGGCTACCTTCTTAACTGATAAAGGATATCCATCGGTCTGGGTGCCCCGGGACGGCTATGGGTCTATCGAAGTCTTACAGGAGAAACCGATTGCGTTTTTCTCGCACCGGCACGCTGCTTTCTGTGCAGGTCTCGGGAATTTCGGGGAAAACAACATGCTCCTGACACCTCAGTACGGTCCCCGGGTCAGGTTTGCATCCATCCTTTCCACCGCTGAGATCCCCGGGGAGCCGGTGATTGACGATCCCCTCTGCATACGGTGCAAGCGGTGTGTTTCTGTCTGCCCGGTCTCTGCGGTGGCGAGCGAAGGGTACCCGCAGGGGCTCACCGACAAACATGCCTGTGCCAAACGATCGGGACAACTTAAAGACCGGTACATTTCTCCATGCGGGTGCTGTATCAAGGTCTGCCCTGTCGGTAAGGACCGGGATCAGTATAACCGTACTGACATGAGAATGTACTCCAAAGAAAGCCCTTCATCCGGGCCATATGACCGCATTCAGGATCATGTCCGGTCTTATGGATCGCGGCAATGAGTACTACAGCACATGAGATCTCATACGGTACCTGCAGGAGGCATTTCATGGATCGACCTGAACAGGAAGTAACCCACAATACCAAACGTAATGACCGGTGAAACAAAAGTCGGGATCCCAAAACCAAAACTGTCGAGGATCATGATAATGCCCAGACAGAAAATCGAATACATCGCCCCGTTCTTGAGGAACCGGTACTTCCTGATCGTCTCCACATTCCTGACCGTAATTTCCCGCACGATCAACGCCCCGATGCCGTTTCCGATGATGATGAACGGGACTGCCATGGTAAAGGCAAATGCCCCCATAACACCGTCGATGGAAAAGGTGGCGTCTATTATTTCCAGATAAAAGATCTTGCTGACGTCAGAAAGATCGCCCGCGATCATTGTTCGCTCCTTCTCCTCGGCATTCTGCCGGAACCCGTTGACAATGAAAAACGCGGTTGACCCAATCACTGCGCCAAATGCCATCAGCGGGTTTTTCCCGACCGCGAACCAGACAATGGCCGCAAGTAGGATTGAAATGACAGCAAAGAACCAGACCCCTTTTGTTGCGATGTAACGTTCGCCCCGGATCCCGAATTCTTTCTCCTCAAGAAAAAGCCAATGACAAAAGAGGAAGATAAGGAATGTACCGCCGCCAATCAGGAGCACCGGCGCTGATTGGGCAATGGCAGCGGCCACTACGGGATCGTTCGAGAATGCCGCGGTAAATGCCCCGACCGGTCCTAGTGACGGAGCACTGGTCCAAACGATAAGCCATGGCAACCCTCCCCGGATTACAAAGACGGCAAAGAGGAGACCCCAGACCAGAAACCAGCGGCATGCTTTCTGTGACATTGTCGAGAGGACATCGGCATTGATAATGGCATTGTCGATACTTGTTATCGTCTCGAACAGGCAGAGCCCGGCAATGGTCAGGAGGATGGAGAAAATATCCATGGATCTATGTTCCTGTAGGTGCCAGACCGGTATTAATTTTGGCTCAGGGGGTTACTATTGAATGCTGAGCTGATGGGAAATTCTGGAACGGTGGCTTTAAACCACCGGCAGATATATTCCAAAGTACAAACGTGTCGGGAACATAATGGTATTTAACTGCCAGCAATGCGGGGAATGCTGCAGCCATCTGGGGCTGGTACATAGCATTACCGAAGATCATGGGAACTATGAGTTTGTGGTTTTCAACCGGTACACCAACGAATCTGATGTGGTTACAGTTGACGCTGACAAATATGCCCTCTACGAAGACATGAGCATCTTTGAAAAACTTCCTGAGGCCTGTCCCTTCTTCCGACACCGGCCAGGATCTGAAAAAGCCTTCTGTACTATCCACCTGACAAGGCCTGAGATCTGCCGGGACTATGGCTGCTGGCGAATGCTCATTGTCAACCGGAACGGACTACGGGCGGGTAGGATCATGTTTTCACGGTACCTCTGCTCGGAAGACCCACTCCTGACTCGGATATTTGAGGAATGTATCGATCCCATACGGGAACCTGATGACAACAGGTGGGATAATCTGGTTATAACGGAACTAACCGCCCGGGGGTATGCCGTTAGAAAATAGGAAGGCAATAATTTCTCATCATCCTGCATCTAATGGTGCCTGCGCGGCATGCCTCGATCGTACGTCTCAATCCGCGTATAACCTGAATAACGGTCACGAACCGTAAGAATCACCGCAACCTTCATGTAAAGCCTGATACGTATAGAAGAAATTGAAGTAATCCAGACACTGTTTGGATTAGTGTTGAATATGACCGTCAGTGTCAGCAACGAAGACGATGATGAAGAGGATAAACGGTTTGCGTTTTCTCCTTCTTTTGTAAAGATACGCTGCGACTACCGCATGTCTGCAGCGGGTAATGTTATGGATCTTTCTTTTCACTGGTGTATGCCGCCTGCACTGGGAACCGGTTCACCATGGACTAAGTCCATTCTGGTGAAAAACGAGCTGATCTGCCGATGAACGATAGGTATAAGGTTCCCGGGCGGACCGGTGACTGGTTTGGGGTAGATCAGCCTGCCCGACCCTCTATAAGAAAACAGACAGCGGTGCGTGAAGCAGCTGTGAGTAATCCGGCTCTCTCCCTGCATCTCCTGCAAAAAAAAGAACCGGCGATGGTCCGGGATGCGCCAACAGTAGTCAGACGTGATCATGCATACCATGTGGTCGCTGAGGATTACTCATACAAATCCGAGGCCTATTACACCATCCTTGCACATGAGCTGGCCGGGGATGACGTCCGCCCGTGCAGCAGGGCAGTCCTTGACGCATTTGTTGTCCCGGTATGCCTTGAACGTGCATCACATGCCGGTATTCCAGTCGTTCCGTGGGGAATTTCGCAAGGGTACGTCCCTCTCCCGGCAATACTGTATGGTCTCAATTACTTCGCCACAACTTCAGACTATACTGTAGTGCAGGATACCACGCATGCAAAAGAGGTTATCAAACATATTACCAACATGGGCAAGTACCCCTTCTGCTACCAGAAAATCGGTGACTCTACAGCCATCCATACCTGCACGGCAATTTTTGGCCGGACTACAGGAAACGATTATGAGATCATTGCCTATGCAAAGAAGATTTACGATCTGTTTGCTATCCCGCTTTTCAGTATGGTCTTTGTGCAGACAGGGAACAACTCTGCACTCTCGTCCCTCACGCCAACGCGATACACCCATCTCTCCGATGAGGAGCGGGCGTCCCTTTCCGCATACCGGGATCATCAGGTGTTCTTATGAGCCGCTTGGGCATTTTTGTGGATAGAAAGACGCTGTCAAATGCCGAACAGCTCAATGCCCTGATCCATTGCAGGGATGTGGCCGAGAAACTCGGACATAATGCCGAATTTCTCTTTCCTGTAGATATCAACAAGATCCCCCGGATGGACGCCCTTTTTATCCGGGCCCGGACCGATCCTATGAACATCACCTATGTCGCCGCCCGGATGGCAGAGTTCCATGGCATACCGGTAATTGACGATGCGAATTCGATCCAGATCTGCGGGGATAAGATCAACATGTATTCCCGCCTGATTCAAAAGAATATTGCCCTTCCAAAGACGGTATTCCTTTCAAAAAACGATCTTAATGTTGAAAAGGTTACGGAGCTCTTCGATACGCTCGGAACCCCGCTGATCGTCAAGGAACCTTCCACATCGTTCTCGCTCCGGGTTGAAAAAGTCGAAGATATTGCAGGTTTTTTCCGGGTAGCCCGGCGGTTCATAAAGATGTCCGACTGGATTGTTATCCAGCAGTTTGTGGAAAGTACCTATGACTGGCGGGTAGGGATCCTTGGGGGAAAACTCCTGTATGCTTGTAAATATACTATTCCCTCGGTAACGTTCAAGATCCAGGCATCGGTCAACGGTCATGTAGTGTACTGCGGCGTGGAAAGCATGCCCGAGGAAGCCGTCCCACCATCGGTCATCCGGCTGGGTATTGATGCAGCAAACGCCATCGGGAACGGGTTGTATGGCGTGGATGTAAAAAACAGTAACGGCGATGCCTGTGTTATTGAGGTAAATGATAATCCCTCCTTGGAAAGCGGCGAAGATGCCTGTTACCCGCAGATCTATGAACAGATTGTCGAATACCTTTTTGCTACGTGATTACCTTTGACAAAAAACTGGGAGCTTCGTGCTGAATCTGTCTGTATGGCGTGCGGGGGACACTGCTGTGACGATGCGCATCCTCCGATCACTGAAAACCGCTTCGATCAGCTGATCGCCGCGGGAGTTCCGGAATCGTCATTCGAACGAGACGGCTACCTGAGGCTTCGGACACGACCGGATAGCAGCTGTATACTCATGGTGGACAACAAGTGCACCTGTCATGAAATCAAACCAGAAACATGCAGGGCAGGCCCGTTTACGTTCGATATAAATGGCGATAAAATCAGGATTTTTCTCAAACACGCCGCTATCTGCCCGATTGTTCCGCTTCTCAAGGAAGAACCCGAAATGTACCGCCAGCAGTATGAAAAAGCGGCAGAAAATATTCTTGGTCTTGTTGCCCATCTCACTGATACAGAGATCGCAGCAATTAACCGGATTGACGAACCGGACACGGATCTTGTCGCTGAAATCCTCCGGGATTACGCATGACCGTCGGCACAGAACACGAATACTCGATCAATGATGCACACTTTACAGCGCTTCCTGTCTCTGACCAGATTATAAAATCGATCTGCGGGAGTTTTTCTGATGAGATCCTCTTTGGGGACGTGAAACTGGGAAAGGAACTCCAGAAGACCGTGCTCGAATTTGTCCCCCGTGTCCCGGCATCAGGCCCTGCAGCGCTTGAAAAGATGCTCGTGCGGGGTATCAGGAAATTTTATCAGGTTTTTCCCGGAGGATATCACCTGCTTGGTCTTGGTATGCACCCTACCCTCACGCTTGACAGGATTACTGTCTGGGATCACGATGAAAAGGAATACTACGATGCTTACCACCGGCTCTTTAATATCCGGCAGCACGGGTGGCTCAATATCCAGGCACTCCAGATCAATCTTTCGTATTCCGGAGAAAAAGATGTGATTGTGCAGTACAACCGCATACGCACTCTTCTCCCGTATCTTATCGCACTTTCGGCTTCTTCTCCCGTTGTGGAAGGAAGGCTTACCGGGGTTATGGATAACCGGCTTGTCTATTACCGGGAGAACCAGAAGGAGATTCCCGGGATCTGCAACGGCATTATCCCGTCCCGTCTCATGTCTCTTGGTGAGTACTGGAAATTCCAGGAATCTATCTATGACGAACTTCGGTCACGAGACGCGGGGATCCTTTGCGAGGAATGGCTCAATTCGAGCGGGCTTATCATCCGGTTCTCCCGGAACTGTCTTGAGATCAAGGCTCTTGACGAACAGGAATGTATTCGTTCCGACATGGCAATCCTGGCCCTGGTTCTGGCACTCCTGCGCTGCCCGGCGCTACCGGTTGAGACTGATCAGGACGAGCTGCTTTCACTTACGAAAACGGCAATCCGAAACGGCACTGCTGGATTGCGGCCTGAACTTGAAACCCTGTTTCGCCATGCATGGCAGCAGGCCACTCCTGAAGAGCGGCAGTACCTTCCCGTCGTTGAACAACGGATAAATCATGGCAGTCTCGCCGAGCAGATCGCGGAAAGGTACCGGAAAGAAAAGAAAATCGAACCTATCCTTGCCGATATAGCAGCCTGCCTGCGGATAAACACGCCTTATGGGATTGAATGAATTTTTATATGTTTTTTTCATGCGAGTCTTTAGGGTAACCTTTCTTTTTTCGGAGAATCAATCGCAAACGAAATAATAAGATTCTGTAGATCTAAGAAGGGCTCCGGCGAAAAAGAGACAGATCCCGTGACTGAAGATACATCCGTCAGGGATGCTACTTATCAATTCGCTCGCCGGAGATCATGAAACGGACGTTTTCTGCAATAGTGCAGGCATGGTCTCCGGATCGTTCCAGGTACCTGGCAACCATGATGTAATAGGTACCCCGTTCAACCGTTGTGGGGTTTTCTTTCATATACGGAACCATTTCCTGGAAGAACGAATGCCACAACGTATCTACAACATCATCCCGTGAAGAAAAATCCCTGATGAGCGTAATATCCTCGTTTTTATACGCGGAAATGGCGTTATCGATCATGCCGATAACCTGATCGGCCATCTGCGGTATCACCATTGATTGGGAAACGGCGGGCTGATTATGTACATGTTTTGTCATATTTGCGATTACTTTCCCGTATCTCCCGATGCGCTCAGCGGCAGCTATTATCTTAAGTGTGCAGACGATAGTTCGCATATCCTTTGCCATTGGCTGGTTCATGGCAATCATCTGGTAAGCCCTCTGTTCAAGACCCGGGGACAACTCACGAAGGTAATTTTTCTTTTGTTTAAATTCAGCCGCCTTGGGGATATCCTCATTCATCAGAACAACAATCGATTCTTTGAGCATATACTGCGCAAAACGTGCCATTTCAATGGTGTCATGTTTCAACAGGGCTAATTCTGTTCGAAATTTTTCTGTCATTATTCATCACGGCAAGAAATTTTCTAGTTTAATTATTATTACAATGAATTATGAAGGTTTGTACATAAAAAGGGCGGTTTTATTCGTTTTGATTTGGTAAAAACAGCACTATTTGGAATGCAGGGAAAACATCAAGGCATGTCCACAAGATGCTTATTTTAACATTTTTCTTAATTATCTTATTAAGATTGGTTTAAATACGGATAATTCATGATTAATTTCTCTTTTTTATAACTAAACTGCGTGTACTTTTCATTATGCTGATGCGTCAGTAATTTGTATACTGTCTTAATATTACTAACATTTTATTTTAGATAAACAGTTTAAGGAAAGACACAATAATTGCAAAATATTTTATATTATTATAGCCTTTTTCAGTGCATGTATCTAATCTCCCCACGCGATTTTTCCCAGTTGAATGCCGATATCAGTAATGAGATTGAGAAAGTTTTATTAAAATTTGTCGTCGACGGAAAAATTAAAGTAATTACCGATGCGAAACAATTGAAATCCGCTACCGGGGGCAAGAAACGAAAAAGAGGCCGGCCGCGAAAAGTAATAAATGTCGAGAAAATCGGACAAATAGAGAAGAGGCCCCGGGGCAGACCGCGCAAAATTAAAACTCCTGACACAAAAGCTGCCGACGGTCCCAAACGGAAACGCGGAAGACCAAGGAAAAATGTAATCCTTGAATCTGAAAAATCTGATTGAAGGGACTGCGCATTTCGCATACCCTCACTCTTTATTACGGCTTCACTCCTTTTCTGGCAATGGCGGTTACTCCACAAAAACAACGAGGTAAAGAATTGACAATCAAGCGAAAAGGAACAAAGTGGATAAATGTATATCCGGGTTATAAGGACAGTTCCGGCAGGCCTTTGCCCCTCAATGCAGCATTAAACTCATACCGTAATTGCTCGGCACGTTTTTCGTTGTTTCTGGTTTTAATGGTAATATAATCGACGACTAACAGATCATCGAGTATGTTCAGATTTGCCTGCTCTGGTACTACCTGAGATATGGAAAGCATATTGAGAATCTTCTTATTGAATGATATCTGCTGGGTAAGTGTCGCAAATTCACAGAACTTCTCCTTCTCGATACCTACTTTCCTTGTTAAGGCTAAAGTCTCCTTCAATTTCGCTCTCCTCAGGAGAATACTATCGATAGATGCATAAACCTCTTCGAGCCTGAAAGGTTTTGTGATATAGTCCTCCAGACAGATATTATACTGTTTTGCCATCTTGGTGGTGAGCGTATCAGCGGTTAGCATTAAAACCGGAATTGATTTGAAATTGGGATTATTCTTGATCTGTTCAAGGGTACGCCATCCATCCATGGGGGTCATATTCACATCAAGTAATATGAGGTCCGGGATCTGTTTTTTCAGGATATCGAGACATGCAGTCCCGCTATTGGCCTTAAGGGTCTCATAGCCCTTTTTACCGAGGAATATGTCTATAATGTTGACAATTTCCGGTTCATCATCGACGATAAGAACAACCTTTTTTATTGTGCTGTAGAAAGTCCGGACTGCTATCCATGTCGTAATAAACACGCAGGCCGCGATAAGGATGGCAAGGAACAGGGCTTGGATCATATCCCATGCCGTAAATACTGATGATACTGCGACCGCCAGAATAAGCGCAACAGTCAGGATAACGGCGATAGTCAATTGGGTCTTTCTGGTTTGGAGCAGTTGGTTCATAATGTCAGGTAAATATTAGTGAGTCCGCTGCTCGTTTAATTTTTACCTCGTTTTTATAATTGCCGTAAAGATGGATCCATTTGCACGAAAATAAATTCTGTATGAAAATCCTGTAATACGTGAACCTAAACAATCCGGGGGAGCGGCTAAATACCAATCTTTCCTATATTTTTGGAAAGGAAGCTGACATTATGCCCGTTGTTATTCTTAAAATGCGCAAAGGCTGGACCACAGAACAGAAACGCAGGATTGTCAAAGAATTCACCAATACCCTTGTCGCCACGTTAAAAATCGATCCGGATCTGGTCACGATCATGATCGATGAGCACAGTCTCGAGGACATTGGGCATGGTGGTGTGCTCAGGTGCGACGAGCACTGAACCTTTTTTTTATAAAAAATTTGTAGACGGTTTTTCCGTATATTTCATTGCTACTGCTGTCGTTTACCGGTCCTGCGCTCTTCATACGATATCTGGGTGCTTCTCCCCGGGGTAAGTTCTTCTTTTTTATTTTCAACATTTTGGAATCGTTCATCAAGGGGAATGCTTGCACTCCTTCCTGCAGTCAGTGTCCTGTCCTGTTCCCGCACACTGCGGAACCTTTCCTCAAGCGGGATCCGGCTGCTTTCCCCTTTCTTTAACTTATCTTCGTCATCGTTTCCGCGCTGCCACCGCTCCTCAAAGGGAATCGCATTGCTCCGGTCGTGTATTGAAGGGCTTCCCTTGGCTGTCGACGATGATGCTCCATCGGGAATAAAATCGATAATATCGTCATTACCGGCCATGGTTCTCTCTTCATGAGATCTGCCTAAAGTCGGACGCGATTGCGGACCGGGTTGGGAACGCACAGCAGGCACACGGTCATTGGAAGAATGTTGCGGGCCGTTGTACGCAAACCGGCTTTTGCCGGGAGCTTGTGCACGGATTTTTGCTACCTGCTCATCTATTTCTGCTTCTGCTTCACCTGCACTCTTTTCCGTAAACATCAGGAACTGGAGAAAAGCTTCCGGTTCACAGAAAACCGACACATCCAGACGCTCAAAAACAAGCCTTCTTTCAATGTCTCCGTACCATCCTCCTGACCGGATCGTAATTGTTTCATTCTTGGGATCAAAGGAATAAACCCTTTCAATGTTTCCGTCACGGCCGAATGCCGTTTCGGTGACACCGCTCCCTTCAAAGGTAAAGGTCTTTCCTACGGCCCCGTACTCTCCGCCTTCCCGCATGACGATTTGCCGGCCTCCGGGCTCGTAATTGAATGTGCGGGGAGGACGACCGAAAGAGAAAGTTTCCTCAAGCATCCCGTAGTTGTCAAAGACGAACCGGCGCAGTATCTTTCCTGGCTGCCGGGGATCGTTTTCCGTCATCGTGTTCGATGACGGGTCGAACCGGTAAAGCCGCTGGACGGCATTGTGGCTGTCCAGCACCGTAACACCCGCTGTACCGTAACGATATAGCCTGCCGACAGTCTCCCGTTGGTTCCCGGTAAATTCGGTGATAACAGATTCGGTCATGATCCTCTTTCCTTCCGGCCACTCCTGATTTTTATATTGCTCTCCCGGTAAATAGGGTTTTTCTCCCATACGATCTTCCCGGAAAATGTCATACTCTCTTATTTTGAAAGATGACCTTATCTCAAAGCAAAGATTACACTTGCTGTTCCTCAAGGGATGTCCGGCTGCAATTCTGGAGAAATTTAATAGGTTCGCAGAATTTATCGGTTCAGCCGCAGAACAAAACCACTATGCCATTAGCATCAGATCCTGTGCCAAGCATTGAATCGATGTACCGGAGAAAGGATGGCCGGGTCCTGATCGAGATCAAGCTGACGTCCGTAAACCAGCTCTTCAACTCCTTTGATCCTGCCCCTTTCTATGAAAAAGAGCTTGACAATGATGCGGAAGATTATATCGTGGATACGGTCCAGGATTTTCCAGCTAAGACAAAATTCATGATCCACCTCTACCTTCCTCCACCGCTTGTGGCGAGCGATGAGGCAAAAAAGATCATTCCTGCCATCCATAATCATTTCCGTTACCGAATGCTGGTGACGGAACGCAAATACCGGCTTAAAGTCCGGTTCGGCCGGTTCAGCCTTCTTGTCGGACTCTCCTTTTTGGCGATAGCCCTTATCGCAAGCCAGCTCGTAGCAGCCATGAACATGTATATCATTGCTCAGCTGCTGTCATATTCACTTTTGATCATCGGCTGGGTAGCGATGTGGCAGCCAATCACCGTCTTTTTGTACGAGCTCTGGCCGATTATCCGTCTCAAGAGGATCTACGAAAAGATCAGTACGATTGAAATCGAGGTCCTGCCCCTGCCGGGTTGAATTTTTATACGTTATTGGTCCTCGATGCCGGTGAGCCGGCTTAAATCTGATCGATCTGGGGCAGTAGCCGTTCCTCGAGCTGCTTTTTACAGGTAGTGCAGAAACTTTTCTTTTTACCGTTCAGTTCATCGAGTGTGTCCGGGCAGAACATAATGCATTCACGATCGGTACAATGATCAAGGCCAAGTAAGTGACCCACCTCGTGGGCCCCTTCGGTGACAATACGGTCCATGAGATCGGAATCGCATGCGTCAAGTCCGTAATATTCGTTTGATAGACGGGCAGTAGATACAACGGCTACACCCGCTGCCTCCCGGGCAAGCCCAAAAAGCGCTGAATGGCCATGATTAAAAAGATCCTGGCTTACCACAAGGAGAATGGGATCGGCCAGATGGTGATGATGTTTGAATGTTGCCAGGTGGTCGAGCTGTACCTGGGCATCGATCTGTTTTCGTTCATTAACAAAACCCATGATGCGGACCGGGTTTTCAAAAACTTCTGCAGACAACCCGGTGACTGCTTCAATCATCCGGCAGACCGGCAGCTGAAGACCTTTGGGGGAGAGCTGATCCCAAAAAATATCGAGCCGCATTGCGTAATGGTATTGGATGGACGGCTATAAACATATTGAGCACTGCTGCGGCGTATTCATCGCATCTCACTATAAAAATCCCGTCGAGATTGGAGTTGGAAATAACCCTGATGCAGCGCGTTATATTTACGAAGCCGGCTGTCCGATTCGTACCATCGATATTCATGACTACAGGCTCCCTCCCTGGCTGTCTTTTTCCCGGGACGATATTTTCTCTCCTGACCTCTCATTGTATGCTGGGGCAGATGTCCTGTATGCCATAAGGCCGGCTGAAGAGATGATCCCGCCGCTCATTTCCCTTGCTCAGGCTCTTAACTGCGATCTTGTCGTCTACCATCTTGGGTTTGAATCTTATGGCGACGGAGGAAGTATTGTTGACTGCGGGGTTCCGCTCCATTATTATTACCTGAGTAAATCAGGACCCGTTAAAAAAGTGTTGACTGATTAGATTTCAGCTTTTTATCGGGTGATTCCGGTACCGGTGCAGGATTGACTTCCGGTTTTTCCTCCGGCACCGTGGTTTTCGTGGAAAACGTTCGTTCCTCACCAGACTCATCAGTCTTTAATTTTTTGGGTTTTTTCTTCTGCTCTGTTTCCTTCTCACGTTCTGTTTTGGTCACGTTTTTTACAATTTCCTGTGCCCGGGCTTTATCATTTAAGAAAAATGTAAGCCCTTCAGCATCCAGCGCCATTTCCCGGGCAAATGTTTCAGGATCGAGCTCCACAAGGAGCGTGATGATATCAAGGTACTTTTCACGGAGGGTCATCTGGGGAAGCTGCATTGAGGAAGCAAAGCGTGAAAGCACTGCATTACGGATTGCTTTTTGTTTTTTTGCCGTCGACATTTTCTGCCAGCGTTCCGGGGGCAGGATACGGGTATGGATGCCTTTACCTCCTGACGCATCTGCCACTCCTAGGAGCATTAATGCCGTAGCGTAGCGCCAGAGCGTGTGGTACTGGCGCCGGTAGGTATTGCCAATGTACTCATCGGCACGTGCAAGCGAGCTATAGGCCCGTCCCATTGCCCTTGGATCAGCAAGGGTATGCACGCTTCCTTCCACCCACTGTTCTACGACTTCGGGTATCTCATCGACATCCCGCGCGATATTCATCAGTTTCTCATCAGGTGCGTTACTAAAAACGGCTGTAACAAGCGAGAAGATCGAGATTCGTTCATCCTTTTGGGAAGTATGCACCTGCTCACCGGCAAGTGACGTCCTGCCGAGCGCCGACGCGTACAACATATTCACTGCCGATCGCATGTCTCCTCCGGCACTTTCCGCTATCTCGTGGACAGCTTCCTCGGAACAAGCGATTTTCTCACTTGCGCAGATGAATTTGAGACGAGGTGCAATTGACCGTGCCGGGAGCGCTTTAAACTGTACCGGCTCACATCTCAGGCGAAGCTCCGGGGCGATCCCGTAGAGATCGTTTGCAATCAGGAGTATGGGTTGACGAGCGTTTTTTATACATTCGATGATTGCCTTTGCCCCGCCCCGGTCGGCAGTTCCCTGCAGGTTGTCTGCTTCATCCATCACAATAAGTTTGCGTAATGAACCGGTCAGGCTCGCTGTTGCGCTTCCTTCACCAGCGACGCGCTCAATGACTGCGGCCGTTCGCTGGTCGCTCGCATTGAGCTCGATAATATCCCACTTCATGTCATAGCCAAGCGCATACGCACTTGACGTCTTGCCAATACCGGGTTTACCATACAGGAGGAGAGGTTTTGACCGGGTGTTCCAGGTACGGGCCCATTCGGCCATCTGGCAGACGGAACTGGTGTTGCCGACGATATCCGCAAGGTGTTCCGGCCGGTATTTCTCTGCCCATTCCATGCTACATGAGTCGACCCCGTATCAAATAAATTATCTCTGATGAGGCCACACATAGCCTATAGCAATTTATCCAGTGGTGCATACCCGGGTGACATCGTGGTTTCTGACTGTTCTTCTACAAAGATCGCTCACGTAGTCAGGGAATATGAAGGCGTAAAGCGCAAGCATGCCATCGGAGAGATGGTAAATGCTCTCCGGATCGATGCACCCCACGTGGTAGCCTCTTTCGGCGAAGATGCAGCGGTTATAGAGCATAACGGTGAAGCTCTTCTCCTTGCCGCCGATGGTATCTGGAGCCGGCTTATGGAGGCCGACCCGTACTGGGCTGGGTACTGCTCGGTTCTGGTCAATATCCATGATATTGCGGCCATGGGTGGAAAACCGATCGCGATGGTGGATGTCTTTTCCATGCCAAAGGACACCCACACCCACATGCAGGTTGTTCGTGGCATGCATGATGCATCGGCGCAGTTCGGTGTCCCGATCGTAGGTGGACATCTCCACCCGGATGCACCGTATAGTGTGATCGACGTCTCTATCCTCGGTTCTGCCCGGCTTGATTCAATCATTTACTCAAATACTGCCCGGGAAGGCGACTGTATTATCGCGGCTATTGATCTAACCGGCCGAGTCCACCCTTCCTGTGCGCTCAACTGGGATTCGGTGACCATGAAATCGGCGGCTGAAGTTCGTGCCCAGATTGCGCTTCTTGAGGAGATCGGTCGGGATCACTTGGTTACTGCCGGGAAAGATATCAGTAATCCCGGTATTATCGGGACAATTGGGATGCTCCTTGAGGTGAGTGGAAAGGGTGCTGAGCTCGATCTTGGCCGTATTCCAAAACCGGATCTTGCAGCAAACAATATGACGTTCGATCAGTGGGTGAAGATGTACCCGGGTATGGGTTTTGTCCTGACTTCACGCGAAGAAAATATAAATGAGCTCATCCGGCGCTTTGCAACCGTCGGCATGACTGCACACGTCATCGGCATGGTAGATACCACCCGGCAGCTCCGAATCCGTTATGACGGTGACGAAGCGCAGGTCTTTGATTTTATTGAAAACGGGATTACCTGCCTTTTGCCCGGTGAAGGTCCATGCCGGCAGCAGTAAAGAAGATCGGAATCGGGGCTGGTTTGGATGCAGGGAAGGTTATCGATAGTGCATGCCGCGTCAGCGTCCCCTGCGAAATAATCTGCTATCTGCACCCGGGTGCCGGGAAGGTGCCTGCCGGCCACAGAAATGTACGGATTCTAGAAAGTAATGAGCCGGAAACGGCACTTGTCGCTGATGTAATGTGTGGTGCGATTGATGCAGCGGTCCGGGGGACCCTTCCGGCAAATGCCACATTACAGGCTCTTAAAGCAGCCGCTGGTGTCACGCACCTTGAACGAGTTGCACTCCTTGAAACTGCTGCCGGGAAGAAATTCTTCTTAGCCCCCGTGGGGATCGATGAGGGATGGACGGTTGCCGAGAAACTTTCACTGATTAAGAAAGGCCGGCTCATAGCCCGGCGGTTCGGCCTGCCGGATAAAGTAGGCATTCTTTCCGGTGGCCGGCTGGGGGATGTCGGCCGTCATGCCGTTGTGGACCGGAGTATGGCTGATGCCGAGCTTATTGCACGATTGGGGGATGGCGTTCACTGCGAGATCCTCATTGAAGATGCAGTGTCATCCTGTGGTCTTGTCATTGCACCGGAAGGTATTTCGGGTAACCTGATTTTCAGAACACTGACGTTTCTTGGTGCCGGTTATGCCCATGGAGCGCCGGTAGTAAATATCGACAAAATTTTCGTGGATACCTCGCGCGCCTCACCAGATTACACGAATGCGCTATTGCTCGCAGCATCATTGTTGGAATAAATTTTAGCCTTTTAAAGTGTCTTGTTTTTTAAAATAGACTATTCCATGTCAGTAAAAAATATTCTGCGAAAGTATGGGGCGCGTTTTGCCTGAACGGTTCTACATGCCTTCCAATAGCGTTTTTCTAACCAAAATGGAGGATTTTCCCCAAAAGTTTTTATACGTACCAATATACTTTCTTTTTGAGGTAAGAAAAATGGCAGATTTACCAATTGCTGCAGTTGTACGTATTGCAAAGAAGAACGGAGCCGAAAGAGTAGGCAGTGACGCCGCAGAAGCACTTGTCGTGAAGGCGGAGAAATACATTGCCCAGCTCACCAAGGAAGCAAACAAGCTCGCAGAACACGCGGGAAGAAAGACGATCAAGAAAGAAGACGTTGATCTCGCTTCAAAATCCAACTGATCAACTCTTTTTTCTTAAAATCCTGAAATCATTAAGCGCACTTTTATTATCCGGTTTGTTATCTCCCCTTTTGTCAGTTTGAGCCACAGCGGTGTCAGGAAAAAAGTGCTGGCAGGATTCCTAAAATTCGTTGCATTCCTACCATATTGGCAAGTCTTTTTACCCAACTGCAACAATCTCCATGAAGAGCACCTGTATGCCCCAGATCTGTCCCCACTGCGGTAAAGTATCCAATGAGCAGGATCCGCGGTTCTGCAGCGGTTGCGGTGCCCGTATGGATGGGAAGAGCCCTGTTGGTTATCCCTGCCTGCCGGTGCCGATGCGGGAGCAAAAGAGCCAGATGATTGCCGGGATCTGTTCGACATTTCTTCCCGGGCTGGGCCAGGTTTATAACGGGGAAGCCGCAAAAGGATTTGCCCTTTTTATTCTGACCTGTGTGGGATTAACATTAGGCCTCATTTTATTAGGCATCCCTGGTGCTATCGTGTGGTTGTATGCGATGTATGATGCATACACAACAGCCAGAAAGATGAATACCGGTGAGACTCCGTTTCACGAGACCCGGATGCTTCATATGATCCTGTTTATCGTGTTTGCGATTGCGGTTATTGTGATCACGCTAGTCATTATCTATGTGATGTTTATCAGTCCTCTCATGTCACAGTTCGGCTCGCTTGATATGGGTAATATAGGTAATATTGGTAATACGGGCAATAGCGAAGACATTAACCGGCTGATCAACAATGCTGGTATCTGATCCCAGGGATCAGCTGCCAGAAAAAAAGCGGGGATTACGATTCCTGTATTTCCCGGCCGCTTACAAACGACCGGCTGCCATCTTCTTTGTTAGCATGTTCATCGATGCGGCGCCTGACCTCATCCATCACTTTTTCCTTGTCCTTATGTCCGGTAAAGAGGACTCTTGTGCCATCAATATCATCCTTGAGGTACACTGCCTCATCATAGATGATAACCATGATCTGGTTGTCCGGCCCGAAAAAGTGCTCCTCATAGTCCCCTTTCATATACCGCTCACGCTGCTCCCGTGTCGGCGCCGCGTATTTTGTATCATACCGGAAAACACCCGTAGTCGTCACCAGACCGTTTAGTACTGAAATGTTTTTTCCTGAAGTATTGATAAAGAATTACTTTATCAGCGAGGTTCAGAACGTCCCCTTGGTGCTGGGGATATCTTTTATTTTTTCATTTTTTGAGAGAGCTTTACCAAGGGCAATACCGAAAGCCTTGAACGCCGCTTCACACTGGTGGTGATCGTTCCGGCCGGTAAAGCTGATGTGTGCTGTAATGCCTGCATGGATGCAGAGGGTATAGAAGAAATGCTCGAAGAGATCGGGCGGGATGTTTCCAAGAGTCCTACTGCCAAACATGCCGGAATAGACCAGGTACCCTCGTCCCCCGCAGTCAAGCGCTACCTGGGCAAGGGCCTCGTCCATCGGTATGATCGCGTGTGCAAACCTTCGGATCCCCCGGCCGTCGCTGATAGTCTGTTTAATAGCGTCACCAAGGACAATACCCACATCTTCGATAGTATGGTGGTAATCGACATCAAGGTCTCCGGTCGCTGTGCAGGTAAGATCAAATCCCCCATGCTTTGCCATGCCGATAAGCATATGATCAAAGAAGGGGATTCCTGTTTCAATCGATACGTTCCCGGTACCATTCGGGTTGATCGAAAGCTCGATTTTTGTTTCTTTTGTTTCCCGTGCAAGCGTTACCGTGCTCATCGAGATTCCTCTAGTGCCTCTGAAAGGTTAATCTTTCCGCTGTAAAGTGCGGATCCCAGCACTGCGCCGTATGCCCCGGCTTCCCGGAGGAGTGCGACATCAGCCCTACCTGAGACCCCTCCGGCAACTACTACCGGCACATGGACATGGGCAATAAGATCCTTGACCGGCGTGATTGCGATGCCTTTCTGGAGTCCTTCGACATCCACATTTGTATAAAGCAGGGAACCGGCGCCAAGTTGTTCGAATGTTTCTGCCCAGGAAATATAATTTCCGGCCGTTTCCTGCCAGCCGTGAATCGCGACGTTGCCTCCTCGTGCATCTACACCGGCCATTACCCGGTCGCTGCCAAATTCCTTGGCTATCTGGCTGATGTAGAGGGGGTTCTGGATTGCAAGTGTTGAAAGAATAATCCGGGAAACGCCGGTCCCGAGCCACTGTTGCGCATCTTCTATGGATCGAATCCCGCCACCAAGTTCAATCTCAATGCCGGTATCTTTCACCAGTGTCCGGATCAGGTCGGCATTCTTTGCCGCATCGCCAAAAGCACCATCGAGATTTATCACATGCAGGGCATCAGCCCCTGCATCAATCCACCGGTGGGCACAGGCAAGGGGATCACCGTACGCGGTTGCACTTTCGCGTTTTCCCTGCACGAGCTGGACGCACTTGCCACCCAGAATATCAACGGCGGGAAAGACTCTCATACCAGATCAGCGGATCATCCGTTCGATGGCCATCACTAAAATATCCCGTGCGCCTGCCCGTTTCAGCGCATTGATCAGCGTGTAGACCCTTTCCTCGTTCACTACCGCATGGACGGCAACCATATCCTCGGTCGATGCCACGTCCATCACCGTAGGTCCAGAGAGCCCGGGAAGCACGCTTTTGACTTTTTCAAGTGATGCCCGTTTTACGTTCATCATGAGGTAGCACTGTCCGCGGGCCCGTATGACACTTTCAAGGGCAAGATGAATCTCATCGATTTTTTCCCTTTTTGTCACAAGTGAGGAATGGTTTGCGATAAGGAGGGTAGAAGTCGTCAACACTTCGTCGAGTACCCGCAGTCTGTTTGTTTTCAGGGTATTTCCCGAACTCGAAAGATCCACAATGGCGTCTGCTATACCAAGGTACGGTGTTGCCTCACACGCCCCGCCAACGAGCACAATCGTGACCGGTACATGGTGTTTTGCAAAATACTGTTTTGAGATTACAGGAAATTCAGTCGCGATCTTTGCCCCTTTGAGATCAGTGACAGAAGTGATGTCTGCCTCTTCACGAACAGCGAGTACAAGCTTTGCTTTACCGATCTGGAGATCGAGGAGTTCCTCGACATCAGCTTCGCGCTCGATGACCATATCATAGCCGGTAATCCCGAGATCCGCTGCCCCGGTTGCCACATATTCCGGGATATCGATAGGCCGGGCAAACAGCACCTCTACATGGGGATCAAGTGTGCGAGCTATCAACCGGCGTTCTACGCCATCGGTAAGGTGGAGCCCGCTTTTCTCCATCAGGTCCATGATAGGCGCTGCAATCCTTCCTTTATTGGGAATTGCAATCCTTATCATTTCGGAAAAAGGGGGAAGTCCGGCCCCTTCCGGGCCGGCTCTCTTTTTTTCGGTGTGCTTCTTAGAAGGTTTTGAGTTCGCCACGGATTACCTTCTCCGTGATGCTGGTAACGTTCGCGAGTTTATCATCAACGATTGCCTGGATTTCACTATTGATCTCAGGCAAAGAGACGCCCTTAATGGGCAGTACCTGGACACTTGCCACCAGAGGCTGGTCGATGGGTTTTCCGATCTGGGAGAGCAGCCGGACATACATTTCCTCAATCCCGTCGACCTTTTTAATGGTGTCAGAAGCGATCTGGGTGGAAAGGAGATTATAGATCTTACCTATATGGTTAATCGGGTTCTTACCGCTCGTCGCTTCCATGCTCATGGGTCTGTTGGGAGTTATAAGACCGTTGCACCGGTTGCCGCGGCCAACGGAGCCGTCGTCGCCCATCTCTGCAGATGTTCCCGTGACCGTCAGGAAAACACTCTCGTTCTTGATGTCGTCCGCAGTATTGACATTGACCAGGACCTTGCGCTGCGTGCTCTTTTTTGCGACTTTTCCTATTTCTTCGGTCAGAAGTGCCATATATTCCTGGTATTCCTTTATATCAGCACAATATTTGTCGACGATAGCGCAGGCAATGGTAAGGGTGATCGTGTTCCCGTCCCGCAGGCCCATGATCTTGATGTCCTGACCGATAGCCGGATATTTTTTGCGGAGTTTGGTATCGATATAGTCCGACGTGTTCCGGATAATGGTCTCTACATCAGAGAACGGGGCGTGACCTACCCCAAATGAGGTATCGTTCGAACGCGGGACTTTGCCTTGACGGGGTTTGAAAACATCCCGTAGGTCAGTTGAACCGGTCCCGAGACGGCTGTCAATGGTAACATCCCTGGTCAGGTTGAGCTCAGGAAGGATCTTGTGAAGGTATCCGTGTGCCGCCTCGACTGCCACTGCATCGGTAGCGATGGTAACCCTGTTGAACTGTTTTGTAGCGCGGCCGTCGATTAACACATAAATCGGGCGGATCATCTTTCCGCCGCCGAAAGTCGGGCAGGATTCTCCAGCGACAACTTCACCTTGATCGGTATTGTGGTGCAGGACCGCCCCAAACTCTTCAAGATACACTTTGCAGAGTGCCTGGGAGATGGACTCAGCAATGCCGTCGGCAATGCTGTCAGGGTGACCTAGGCATTTACGTTCAACAAGTTCAATCCGCTGTTTTTCAAGAGGGATCTGGTTCAAGGCTTCAATCTGGATATTTCTTTTCATTAAATTTCCTCGTTTTCTCCGTAATCGTACTAATACAAGAGACTGGATTTCATATAACCGTTTCTTTTTAGGAAAAAATGCTATATAATGTGTATTCTTTGCCGGATTAAAAATCTGACGAGAAAATGAAGGTAGTTGGTGTCAGCGCCTGAGGAATTTCTGCAGGATGGTCATATCACTACCTTTCGGGGTCTTTTTCACCGGTGGACGCTTGGGTAGTTCATCGTCATCGTCATCTTCATGAACCTCTTCAATTTTTGGGATCTTACGAGGGGAAGCTGGCGGGGTAGCCACCGGGACTGCAGGCCGGGGAAGGGTTTTTGACATTTGCGTCGTCGGGTCTGTCCGCGAACGCCCGAGCCGGGTCCCGCATCCCGGGCAGAAGTTAGCTTCACCCGGGAGCTTCTTTCCGCAGTTATGACAGAATTGCGGACCGTCTGCCGGCTCTTCCGGTATAATTGCTCTGCGCACAACCGGTTTTTCCTCAGGCATAATCTCACGGGCCGGTTCTGGCAGGGGGCGCCGGACAGGTTCGGCAATTACACTTCTTACCGGCTGGACCTGCGTATACCGCACTGGCTGGACCGGGTTATTCATTGCCGTTCGCACCGCAGTTTGCACTTCGGGTTTCCTGACCGGTTGCGATTCACCCCTTACCGGTGTAGGAATGCCACGGGTAACCGGCACCCTGCGCTGTTGCGGTTCTTCCACGGTCCTGACCTGCACCCGTCTCGGTGGCAGGATCACCGGTTCAGGTTCCGGTTCTGGCTCCGGCTCGGGGGCCAGAGGGATGAGCCGTTTAACCGGGGGCTGGCGTTCATGCTCCTTGAGCGGTTTTCTGGTGGGATGCAGTTCTTCCTGGCGTACAGGGGGTTTTACCGGGCGGACGGGAGGAGCTTCCACCGGCTCTTCTTCGGGGACCTCTTCTTCAAGTGGTTCAGGTGCTTTCTGTTGTTTTGCCAGCGTTCGCTTTTGAGGAGGCTCCTGTCCGAGCAGCGATATCCAGTCGTCTATTTCTCCGGTACGATCGGTACCGTTCTGGGTAAAGACGAGTTTCATCGTTTTGATCTCGTCATCAGCCGATTTTACCGAGAGTACGAGCACCGGGTCAGCATTCTCAGAGTATTCAACAATGCTGTCGGCGATGGTGTCACGGGGGATATCTTTAGCCGTGACCTTTAGTTTCTTTTCCTGGGTGTCAATCAGGAAGATACGCTTGTTGGTGAGATAAGCATGGAAAAAAAACTTTTTTACCGAGACATTGAGCGATCCGATTAATACCTGTTCGCCCGGCTGAAGGATAGCAGAAAGCCCGCCCTCTTCTTCTTCTTCGCCCTCTTCGGCTTCCGGTTCCTCGACCGGGGGCTTTTTCTGCACCGGTCGCTGCGGGATATTCCGCTGGGAGGCCGCGGCTCCTTTCATACCAGTAGCTCCTGCGGCTTTTGGCGAAATCTCACCTCCGCAATAACCACAGACCTCAACATTATCCCGGATATTCATCCCGCAGTGCGGACACTTTTTCATCCGATATCTCCCAATTGTCTGACCTATGTAGATAATTATAATGTTCACATAGGATATGAAAAATTCTCTGATCAGCTACAAGGGTTCGTTCGTATCAGGACGTGTTTTTGTGAACCTTCTGGTACCGTTTCTGCAGATCAGCTACTGCAGTATCGATTGCGGTATCATCCTCTATCTCGTGGAACCAGATAGACGGTGTATCATGAAGGATAGTTACCAGGTTGTTGATCCTGCACCTGGTTTCATCCCCGTCCTGATAGCACAAATCAGGAGTGATGTTTCCAAAGTAACGGTCAACGAGATCCGCAAAATTTGTGTGACACGCGGCGATATGGCAGAGTTTGTCCTGCGTATAAATGATAAGGATTCCTTTCTGGTGCGCCTGCTCTTCGTCATCCAACGCAAAGGATCCAAAATCCACATCCCCGTACATGTGGAGGAGCAACCGCAGCCGGGGATCATTTTTCTTTTTAAGTTCTTCTGCGACGGGTCCAAGCCGGAGTGGAAGGTATCGGGCATATTCCTGTATAAAGATAGATTTTACTTCTGAAAATGCCGGGGCTTCAAGTACCTGTTGGAGGGTACGTTCAGCATGGGTGAACACATCATGCCGGATACCGCGCAAGAACCGGAGTTTCGTGCCCCTGAAGTAGAGGGTTTTTGTCGTACCGGTCACGATAAGGGTCCCGTCTTTCAGGGCAGGAAAATGCACCGGAATACCCTCGACCTGCAGTACAGGTTTTACCGGCCGACGCAGCATCGGTGTCTGAGGCACTGGTTCAGGCTTTTTTGCAGCCATGCGGTACTTTGACGTGGCTATCTTTTGTGACGCTTGCTGACCCGGCGTTCCCTCGCGGACGAGCGCCGACCATTCATCAGATGTCTTGCAGGAATTAAGGTACTGCCGCCACCGCGGGTCTGCAATCCGGGCGATAGAAACCAGCCTGAACCGGGCTTTTTCCGGGATGAACTTCGCGCCACAGTGGGAACAATCAAGATAGTAATCTGTCGGGGGTATGCCAAACAGTCTTTTCCCTATTATTCGACTGAGAATACCCGTCTTGCAAATGGGACACCGGGCAAGCCAGGCGTCGTTTTCTCCTGCGGAGTATTGCCCGCCGGTTGTCAGGAATTCGCCCGATCCGATATGCCAAGTCCAGGCCGGGAGCAGCCGGATACCCCGGCTTTTTGTATGGGTTGCAGTATCAAGCACTTCGGCTGGTTCAGCAAAACCGGCTGTTACCAGGATATCGGCGATAACCGGCGCTGCCGCACTTTGGTCGCTGCCGATGCGCTCACTGAGGCAGTCGGCAAGTCCCGGATGAGTTTCTGGCCGCCGGGTTTTCAGGACCAAAGTGCGTGTTGCATCGGCGTTGAGGCATTCAAGGCTCAGGTCAATAAGTGTCTCTGTTATTTCAATACCGTCTCGGGTAAAAGGGATCCTCTCCACACGGCGGTTGATGGTCTCGCATGCTAAGGTATGGATTGTTTCCGGAATCGGGAGGAACTGGGGGATTATGGTATCACTCTGCTGCTATTTCGTTGGTGTGACAGGTGGATAAACACTTCCCGGCCTGACCGGTTCAACCGGGTTTTTCACGAATCCTCAAATATGAAGAAAGAATATCCGGGAACTATGAAAGTAGTTATCGCCATTGCACCGGAAAAATATCGTGATGAGGAACTGACAGAACCTGTTGCAGCGTTAACAAAGGCCGGGATTGCCTTTGATATCGCCTCAACCCGGACGGGAAACTGCACCGGCATGCTTGGTGGAAAGACGGTTGCTGGTTTCGCATTCGAAGATATCGATCCAAAAAATTATAAAGGCCTTATTATCGTTGGCGGTTCCGGGTGCCAGGAACATCTCTGGGAAGACGAAATACTCGTGAGTCTTGTTACATATTTCAATGATAAGAGCAAGGTCGTTGGAGCGATCTGCCTTGCGCCAGTTGTTCTTGCAAAGGCCGGGATCCTAAAACAGAAAAAGGCGACGGTGTTTGAAAATCCTGTTGCGGTACTTGAAATGAAAAAAGGAAAGGCTGTTCTTGTTAAAGAGCCTGTCGTTACCGATGGCAGGATTATAACGGCAAACGGCCCGGCTGCCGCAAAGGACTTTGCAGCAGCGGTTGTAAAAGAACTCCAGGATGAGTTCTGGTAAAAGGCAGGATAATATAAATAATATTTATTTTATATTTTTGCATAATATTTCATCGGGCCGCATGCGGCGCATTTACCCTCAACAACCATGTAATCAGGCACGGTTTCCTTGCAGGACGGACAGGTCACGGGTTTCCACTGCTCCTTGAAGGTGACCGGTACCCTCACCCGTTCACAGGACAGGATCTTTCTTCCGGCACTGAATATCTGTTCCTGGAGATCGTTTCCCATGGTATGCTTGTTGAATTCAGGACTGTTTGAGAACCAGATATCGATCAGCGGAAATTGCTTTATTTTATCCTGGTCAACAAAGACCCTGACCCCGTCTGCGGTGGGGTTATCGGACGCTTTGTTCATGGTAAGGGCAAACCTGCCGATGGGAAGCACCTTAAGCCGACCATTGCCGGTTGTACTATGTGCGATAACCTGCGGTGCATCAGGAAGACATTTGGGGGTCTCGCATACCGCAAAGAGCTTCTCTTCTGTTGTCGCGTCAAGGAGTTCAAGGGCATAGTCCACCATAAATGCGCCAATAAGCAGGCCTGGTGCCGGCGATGAGTGGAATCGTGCACAACGGGAGAGGTAGGTGCGGACCGGTTCGGGAACCCTGCAGTCAGTCAGCCGTGCATCAAAATCCCCGGTATGATGGTGAGCGTGTCCTTTTTCCATACCTACTGTTTGGCGCCATATCTTCTTAAAATGTATATTTTCTGTAGTTTACCCTCTTTCCCTGACAGCCCCGCGTCATCCCGTCTTGGCTTTCTTTAGTGGCGTATGCCCACAGGCTCCAGCTCGCTGGGATAGTGCCGTCCTTAATGCCGTTTACGGTCTTTGGGTCCGTAATCCGGGCTTTCATGTCGCAGAAATTAAGATTCTGAATATTCATCAGAATGGCGTTTGAATGCTAATGCAATCGCTTCTACTAACTCTTGTGGGAATCGATCTGGATACTTCGTTCGCGGGCAAGGACCTTCATTGAGTACAGACTCGAAAATCTCAATTACAACGTCTTCAAATGATTCCTTACTATAACTTTTTCTAATCTCTCTAAATTCATAATCATCAAAATATTTACTCGGGATTACACCAAAGGATTCTAGATATTTACCCTCATATTTTTCATCATTGTCTACTTCGAAAAAGGATAATTGACCCATTCGTATTCCTGGATAAAGAGGAATGGGAACTTTTCCCATATTTTTTAATTCGAATGTTATATTGCCACAAAAGCCGGGGTCAATAAAGCCTGCGGTTGAATGAACCATCAAACCAAGTCGACCCCAACTACTTCTACCTTCCAGTCTTGCAGCAATATCAATCGGCAATTGAACATATTCTAAAGTACACCCCAAAATAAATTCATTTGGATGAAGAATAAATCGCTCATATTTATCCAAAATTTTGTACTTATCGGTATATCTTTCAACTTCAAATTTTACACTTTCTGGAGAACGTAAAGGATCCAAATGGGTAATTTTTCCAATTTTAATAATTAAAAAATCGGGTCCTAATCTAATATCGAAAGATGCCGGTTGAATTTGGGATGAAGAAAGAATTGGTGATATTATAATCCGTTTCGATTTTACCCTTTCAGTAAGACGTCGAATCAGTTCTCTTTTGCCTAAAAGAGATGTACTATTAATTTGCATTGCTATCCCTCAAATAACTTGAAACAATCACTGAAGTTTCAATTGAATAACTAATATTCTTTATAAAAAAAGAATAGTCCTTTGAAAATTTTTCGATTTTTTCTTCTGTTGCGTTAGAATACAATTCATCGCAAAGGTTTACGATAACATATTTCCAACCGGCATAGATGATATCAATTATCTTATTTTCAGTCTCGAGATCGAAATTTTTATTCCCCTTTCTTGATAGAGCAGTTTTTAAGGGTATTTTAGTATCTTTATACATCGTTCCGATTGGTAGTCTATCTTGTAATAATCTATTCATTTTTGTTATCTGATTAAAGTCAAATTTATGCGGAACATTATCGTCAAAAAGTGAAGACATCTCTTGGTAGATGATTCCATATAATTCACGTTCCAATTCTGGTATTTTCTTTATCTTATCTGGATAAATTGACAATAAATATTTGTTATACCCTTCTAATTTTTTAAAAATTTCATCCTTGTGAATATTCTTCTTTTTCATTTCATCGTAGAGATATTTCATTCTGACAATTGAAGGGGGATGATCTTGAAATCGTTTAGGAACGTCGCAAGCATCCAGATTGAAGAGACCATTGAGATCTGAAGCCAACATTTCGTGAAAATAAAATGCAAGGAAATAGTTTTTAGAATAGTAGTTTAGAGCAAATAAATCTGAATAGACTTCGGAAATACATGTTAATAGAATGTCGTCGTTTACTCTTAAATTTGGATCTCTGTTAGCGATTCTAATTTGTTTGATTTTTTCTTCAACTTTGGATTTAGTATGAATGGTATGAAAAACTGAATGCCCATATTCATGAAATATAAGTGGCCACATTAATGGATTGAAATGATATGTAACCGTCATTGAATGAACAACAGGTATAGATCCAACAGAATTATTGATTGATTTTTGAATATCTCGTTCATAATTTGGCTGCTTCAATAGAGATTCTGTAAAATTAAATTCGGATATGTTTTTAAAAATAATATTTCGAATTTTGAGTTCATCAGGAATATTTGATCGTGTAATTTCATCGACACTTGTTTTTAATGTAAAAAATGGTGGTTGGATTGGGACATATTGAAAATTTTCAATAATTTCCTTAAAAGCCTGACATTTTTTTGACAGATCTTCTGGGATAAAAGTGTCTTCGAATTCTTCAAATTTATCAGATCGTGTATAATAAGAAAAAATTTTTTCTTCTACATCTTTTTTAATTTGATCTAGCCATGCTGAAATATAAATCAGAATCTTTTGATTTTCCATTTGCTCTAGGGTCAAACAACTATTGACGTACATTGATGCGTCGGTGATTTTCATATGAAGATCAATAGCCTTTAAAAAATTGTATTTTTTAATAAAGATCACCTAAGATGTAGAATGAATTTTTGCAATTTCTTTTTTCAGATCATTAAAAAAATTTAGTAAAATTTTTTGACACATTTCGATTTTTCGAGGTGTCAGTTTGTCCCAATCGCCTTGTTTTATGAGGTTTATTGTTTTTATTAATTCAGCAATCTTCTTGTCAGAAATACCAATTTTAATTTCCTGTTTTGAAGGAATTTTTCGGTTTTTCTCTCGCGGTTCTAATAACAACAGTGTGTTCTCTGTTTCTTCGCCTTCATCTGACATTTTGCAAATTGAAGAAATTTTTTCCACAAAGATTACAGGATCTTCTGAAAATTTCATGCTGAAGGTAGGATCATCCAGATGAATTTTTGCATAGAATAAAAATCGATTACATTCAAAAATCCAACTTGTTATATCGCTTAAATTTGGGATGTTTTCATATTGAATTTCCGTCATGGTTCATCCCGACGGAAAAAATTCCGATCAATCATTTTTTTCACATAATTGTTGAAGAAATCAATATCAGAAAACTCCAAATGGAATTGACCTTGGCGATCAAACTTGAACGATCCCAATTGTTTTGAGCCATCGACTGGATATTCGAAATCTTGTTTATATCCTTTAACCGCCTTGATGGTTCCATCTATGAAATATTTGTTCAAATTTGGATTATTCTGGATGAATTGAAAAAAATTTTTACATGATATTCTAATGTGTAATTGATCAGAAGAATAATATGACATTTCGGTCGTAACTTTCTCTCCCCAATAATCTTTTGAAAAATGATCATTATCAAATTTGAATCGCTCAATTTTAATGTCTAGATTGTATTTTTCCTTGAGATATTTCTCAACGGATCCAAAAATATTGTCTCTGATGTATTTGACATATCCATGAACCGTCATAATTCCACGACCCTGCAAACAAACAATACAATAAATGATATTATGTCGTGCAATTATCATATCAAAATTTATCTCGTCAATAATTTCGTTTGTGTCGGTAGACAACATTGATTTTACGTAGTCTTTGCCAGAAATTTTGATGCAATCTATCTCTTTCTGGATCTTGAATTCTTTTATTTTCGGGTGAGGTATTAGATCCTTCTTTTTAGTAAAGGTTGTAAATAGTGCCTCGCCGTTTTTAACCTCAAAAACCGTGTAAATTGACATAGACACTTCAACATGTTGTAACTACTTCATTGGCATATTTATTAATATCGTTTTATTAGCGAGATATATGGAACTGCATATTAGTAAAAGCGTTACACGTATAATGGCAACCTCACCATGCGCCATCTGCGAAAATACACGGGTTCTGAATCATTTCTTCCCATCCTTCAGCTTCTCTTCTTTCACCCGCCGGGATTCCTGCTCCCACGCTTCTGAATCGTCATCATAGTTCCGGCGGGTCTGCTTGAGATAGCATTCCCCCTCGTCCTCGCCCTCTTTCACGTTGATATACCGGCCAAAGATCAACCGCCACTCACCGGCCTTTGAGGCAGGCAGGGGGATTTTCTTGTTCTCGGATTTCCACTTTTCTACGGTCGCGGACAGTTCCTGTTTTGTCTTACGCTTGAATGCGGCCTGGATCGATTCACCCGGCCGGACGTTGATCTTGGCTCCGAACATTGTAACTGACGCACCTTTCCCCGGAGGCATTGCAACGGCCGGCGGAGTCTGATCGTCGCTCTGGATCGTTTGATCCTCTTCGAAATCAACCGTCTGCCGGGGTGGAATGTGCAGACCGGCCATTTCAATAGCCTGCCCCATAGAGAGCGCTTTCGGATCCATCGCGGCGATATTCAACAACACCTGAAGATCGGCGACCGGTGTATCGATGGGCTGGAGTTCGATCCGGATAGACTGCGCTTCCACCTCGTTATACCCGAGTAATTCAAGGTGCCGTTTAATGATGGCCTCAAACCCGACCTTGACCTGGAGCCGGAGTGCTTCAAGAACCCGGTTAGCATCCTGGTCGGATACCTGGGATGAGGCCCGGTTCGACCCCGCATGTGTCCGGTTGCCCCCGGCTTCTGTCTCAAAGAGGCCATACGAGATATCGTTCTGGACAGCTTCTATCATTTCAATGACTCCGGAAGCATTCTCAAACCCGCCAGGGATAGCCTTCACTGTCTTACCAATAGTCAGGAGGTCTCGGTTGGGCTCCAGCGTGTTCATGATTTTCTGTTCCGTGGCCATGATCTTTGCAGCCTGCTTGAGGTTGACCGTCCCTTCAACGATCTGTTGTTTCAAGAGGTCATTGTCGATCTGGAGCCGGCCAAATCCATACCGGTTGATGGCTTTAGAAAAACCCCACATCATATCTTCAAGTTGCTTGACGCGGGGATCAATCATCTCGGCAAGGCTGATACCATAGAGACCGATCGTGTTCCGGTTGTAGATGTCACGGACTTGGTTACCGAAATGCATCAGCCGCATGAGGGTGACCCGGCAATTGGGGATCAGGTGGATTTCGCGCTTGGCCTGGATACGTTCGTTTATGATAACCTGGTACGCTTCACCCGTGAGCGTCCCGTATTCCCAGAGCTGTTCCTCGTTCTGGAATGCGGTCATAGGTTCTGCATCGATGGGCAGGATCGTGGTATGGCTCATCGGCATGTAATCAAGGGTTGTAATACCCTCCCCATTACCGAACCGGGCATCGGCGCTGTTGAGGATCGGAACCGTACCATCCCGGGCAAGTAACCGGCCTGCAGCGGCAAACTGGTTCTGGAGATCAAGATTCGTGGTAAAATTGTTCGCGTCCTGGAGGATCGAGGTCTGCTGTTCGTTGGTGAGTCCGGCGGCCAGGTCACAGAACAGTTTGAATTCCGGCCCCCGGAGTTTAAAGCCGAGCTTGATCAGACCGATGCCCAGTCTTGAGTTGATCTGTTCGAGCTGCTGGAGCCGGTCGTATTTGTTGAAATAGGTGATTTTCCGGCCGCCGTACACATCAGAGTCCAGGGCTTTGTTGATGTACTCCTGGCCGTTCAGAGCCCGGCCGTTGGGACCGAAGTCGGGAACGGTATAGGCTGCGCCCATCGCAATCCCGGAGAAATGTTCGATACCCTCCAGGGGATCAAAGGGAGCATTTGCCGGACGCTTCACGATCAGATCTCCCGGACAACCAGGCGATAGGTGCCGCTGGTGACTGAGTACTGGAAATTGACGGTTTCATTCGCGTCTACGGCAATCTGCCCGGAATACTCGGCATTAGCGGTCAACGACGCCCCTAGGTTCTGGAGACTCTTGGTAATCACACCATTGACGGTATACGTGACCGTCAGTGTTCCAGCGGCGGTTGAAGTGAACCAAAACGCAAGGCGTCCATTGGGTTTGATGCAGGTAATGTTGCCGTTCTTGAGGAGGTTGGTACTTGCTGCCGGTAATACGGTGAAACCAGGTACGTATCCCGGTTCCGCGATATCAGATGCACTTACCGGTTTTACAAAACCAGGATCCAGTTCGAGTTGTGGCATGGTGTTTTTCCATCTCCCGTCAGGAAATTATAAACCTAAAATGGTCTGGCGAAAACCGATAACCCCCCATCAGAAGAGTAAAAAAATAGTATCAACTAGTGCAGTATCCACGCGGACCATGGATGGAATTATCATAACTAAAGGCCAAGATATGGACAATCAATCCCGGT